>Ga0210389_10001197_pt1 | contig 21255 bp, 20 predicted proteins | sample IncBWH28OmetaG_FD_160127 | JGI IMG/M metagenome (GOLD analysis project Ga0210389, IMG submission 160127) | Forest soil microbial communities from Barre Woods Harvard Forest LTER site, Petersham, Massachusetts, United States - Inc-BW-H-28-O ...
CGGGTGCTGGTTGATCGGCGTCCCAAACGTGCTGTCGATCATACTCAGCAGCCCGTGCTGCCGCGCCAGCGCCGCCGCCTTCTTCAGGTCGACCACGCGCAGCGAAGGATTCGTAGGCGACTCCAGATACAGCATCCGCGTATTCGGCCGGATCGCCCGCTCGTGTTGTCCGAAATCGTTGGTGTCGACGAAGGTCGTGTCAATGCCCATCCGGGGCAGCCACTCGGAAAAAAACTTCGTCACCCCACCGTAAACATCGCGCTGCGCCACAACGTGATCGCCGGCCTTTAGCAACGCCAGAATCGTCGTAGTAATCGCGCCCATACCGGAAGCGAATGTAAGCGCTGCCTCCACGCCTTCGATCGCCGCCACGGCCTGCTCCGCCACCGTGATCGTGGGATTCCCCCACCGCGTGTAGTAGCGGTCGGTCTTGGTCACGCGCTGCTGCTCGTCGTTGTCGGTGACTTCAAACGTCGAAGTCTGATAGATCGGCGTGCCCACCGGACCGTTTTTCTTTTCGAGATCCGCCGCTCCATGCACAGCAGCGGTTTCAGGACGATCATTCTTCCGTTTCATGATTGCCTCATTCCCAAGAGTAATTGCGCCGATTCGCGTCCGGCAAGCAAAAGCGGACTGTTCATAACTGGGCGCCATTTCTCGCGTCCTTTGCGAGAAGTGGGGTCTTTGCGAATCCCGTCGCGCCATTGGACCCGCGTCAGAACAGTTTATAATTCCGTGCGGCTCCTCGTTGAAACCGCCATGGACCTGGGTCTAAAAAATCGCGTCGCTCTTATAGCCGCGTCCAGTCAGGGACTCGGCCTCGCTACTGCCGAAGCCTTCGCCGCGGAAGGCTGCCGCGTCGCCATGTGCGCCCGCAATCAGCAGACGCTCGAGGCCGCAGCCGCAACAATCAGAAAGCAGCACAATGCGGAAGTTTTCTCCCAGCCCCTCGACGTCTCCGACTCCGCTGCCGTTGCCCGGTTCGTCGCCGCAGTCGCCGCAAAATTCGGCGCCGTCGATATTTGCGTCACCAACGCTGGCGGCCCGCCCGCCAAAGGATTTCTCTCGACCACGCTCGACGACTGGCAACGTGCTGTCGAATTGAATTTCCTGAGCACGGTTTATTTTGCCCGCGAAGTCATCCCCCACATGCAGCGCAATCACTGGGGACGCATCGTCACCATCACGTCCATCACCACCAAGCAACCGGTGGCCGACCTCGTCCTCTCGAACGCCGTCCGGGCCGCCGTCGTGGGACTAGTCAAAAGTCTGGCCAATGAGTTTGGCAAAGATGGAATCCTGGTCAACAACGTCGGCCCCGGTTTTACCGCGACTGACCGTCTGAAGGAATTGGCGAAAGCCCGTTCATCCGCCAGCGGAAAAAATGAGCGGGAAATTTTCGATGGCTGGGCGGCTGAGGCTCCGCTCAAGCGCCTGGGCGAACCCCGCGAACTCGCCGAAACCGTACTCTGGCTGGCCTCGGAACGCGCCTCCTATGTGACCGGCCAGACCGTCCTGGTCGACGGCGGAATGTATAAAGGATTGTAAGACCTCCGCTTTGGGTGCGCAGCGCTTCAGCGCTGCGATCACAGCCACTAGTGATGTGGGCTTTAGAGGCCCAGGAATCATGCGACTCGATATTCGTGTACTAATTCTCGTTGCCGTGATCAGTCCCGCAAGTTTCGCGGCCGCCCAGGCTCGCCCTTTTCCCGGCCCTGACGTGCAACAGATCTATAACCGCCTGCTGCCGCAGATCGAAAAAATTCCAGCCTTCGACCACCACGCCCATCCCGGCTTCGCCGACGATCCCGACGTCGACGCCATGGCCGCCCCTCCCAACGCCAGCGAAGCTCTGCGCACGCGCGACGATAATCCTGAGCTCGTCGCCGCCGCCAAAGCCTTGTTCGGATATCCCTACGCCGACTTTTCTCCCGAGCACGCGAAATGGCTGCTCGACAAAAAAGCAGAACTCAAGAAGCAACTTCCCGGCGCGGCATACTTCAATTCGATCCTGGACAAGCTCAACACGGAGAGTTCGGTGGCCAACCGCGCCATGATGCCCGACTACCTCGACTCCAAGCGTTTCCCGTGGGTCTTCTTCGCTGACTCTTTCATGTGGCCCTTCAACAACGAGCGCGAAACCGCGCGCAATCCCGACGAAGGCGTCTTCATTCCGCTGCAGGAGAAAATGCTGCATCGCTGGATGCAGCAAGAAAACATCGCCAAACCTCCCGCCAGCTTTGCCGACTATCTGAGGTTCATCAGTCAAGTGCTCGAAGACAATTCCAAGCGCGGCGGCATCGCCATGAAGTTTGAAGTCGCTTATTTTCGCCCCACCACCTTCAGCGATCCGACACGCACGCAGGCCGAAGATATTTACCAGCGCTATGTCACAGGGGGGATTCCCAGCGAGAAAGACTACCGCACGTTCCAGGACTTCATCTTCCGTTACCTCGTCACCGAAGGCGGACGCCTGCACCTGCCCGTGCACATCCACACTGCGATCGGCATCGGCGATTACTTCAACCTGTCGCAGAGCAACATCATGAATCTCGAAACCGTGCTGCGCGATCCCCGCTACGCCTCGACAACTTTCGTGATGATCCACGGCGGATATCCGCTCGAGCGCGAAGCCATCTGGCTCGCCGCCATGAAGAATGTTTACCTCGATTCTTCCTTCGGCGAACTCGCCCAGTATCCTTCCGCATTCAAAGACACGCTGAAAATGTGGCTGGAAACTTTTCCCGACAAGATCACTTTCGGCACCGACTGTTTCCCTTACAATCAAGTGCTGGGGTCGGAGGAGAGCTACTGGCTGGGCGTCGAGTCGTCGCGCACCGCGCTGGCAGCGGCTCTGGCCGAAATGGTTTCAGAAAACGAAATCACCGAAGCCCGGGCTTTGGAACTGGCTCACGCTTACCTGCACGACACGGCCGTAAAGTTATATGAAGGACGAGTGCACTGAAACGAGCCGTAGCGAAGCGGCGAAAGAATGCAGCCCAAGGCGCAAGCCGTGGGAGGGTGACGGATGATCGACCAAGCCCCGTAGGGCGAAAGAAATAATCCCAACAGGCAACCGAAATGGCTAAAACGAAACCGAAAACTAAATCGAAATCCGCGTCACGTTCCGTGACTAAATCCCGCACCCGACGCGCGGTTGCCAAACCCGCGCTGCAATACATTCCGTGGCACACCATTCCTCTCGAAGACCTCAACCCTCTGCTGCAGCGCCAATTCGTGGTAGGCCAGGACATTATGCTGGCGCGCGTGCTGCTCAAAAAAGGATGCATCGTCCCCGAGCACAGCCACCACAACGAGCAACTCACCTACATTCTCGAAGGCGCTCTCAAGTTCTGGATCGATGGCCGCGAAATCGTTGTGAACGCCGGCGAGACTCTCTGCATCCCTTCGAACATGCCACACAAAGCCGAGGCCATGGAAGACACTGTCGACCTCGACGTCTTCAATCCCCCCCGCGCCGATTGGATCAACAAGACTGACCAATACCTGCGGGGAAAGAAATAATTCCACGCATGCCTCCTTTCACTACTTCAGCGCCGGGCGTGCGTCCATCCACCTTTCGTTTTCGCTGCATTGCCTGCGGCGATCTCAGCGACCGCGCCGCTCAGAATTTCCGCTGCTCGCACTGCGGCGACCTGCTCGAAATTATTTATCCTTCTTTTAAGGACGCCGTCCCCCATGAGGCGAATCTGAAATCGATTTGGACCTCGACTTGGAAAGACCGTCGCCTCTCGCAATCCCCAATCGATCAGAGTGGAGTCTGGCGCTTCCGCGAACTGCTTCCCTCGCTCGACAATAACGACCAAGCCATCACCCTGCGCGAGGGCAACACTCCGCTGTACGATCTGCCACACTGCGCCCGCATCACGGGCGTGACGCGCCTGTCTGCGAAGCATCAAGGATTGAATCCCACTGGTTCCTTCAAAGATGCCGGCATGACGGTCGCCGCAACCTTCGCGCGCCTCGCCGGATTTCGCTGGGTCGCCTGCGCTTCCACTGGAAACACTTCCGCGTCCATGGCTGCCTACGCCGCTCGCGGAGGCATGCGCAGCCTCGTGCTCGTGCCCGAAGGAAAAATATCCTGGAGCAAACTCTCCCAGTCTCTCGACTACGGTGCGGTCACATGCCAACTCCGCACCGATTTCGACGGGTGTCTCCGCCTGCTGCAGGAATTAGTTCTGCGAGCGCCCGTCTACCAGTTGAATTCCATCAATCCTTTTCGCCTCGAAGGCCAGAAAACCCTCGCGCTCGAACTGCTCGAACAACTCGACTGGCAGCCGCCCGACCACATCATCGTCCCGGGCGGAAACCTGGGAAACAGTTCCGCCATCGGCAAGGCTCTGCTCGAAATGCGCGAACTCGGCCTGATTCCGCGCCTACCGAAGTTGTCGGTCATCCAAGCCGAGGGCGCCAACGCGCTGGTCCGCACGCTTCGCGAGGCCGGTGGCAAATGCCTTGTTAACGTGCAGGCCGAAACCCGCGCTACCGCCATCCGCATCGGCAATCCCGCTTCGTGGAGGAAAGCTGTTCACGTTCTCGAAGCCACCGGCGGAGCGTGCGAACAAGTCAGCGAAGTTGCAATTGCCCAAGCCAAGGCCGAGATCGGCGCCGAGGGCATCGGCTGCGAACCCGCGTCCGCCGTCACGCTCGCCGGGTTGAAGAAATTGGTGAAGCAGGGTTTCGTGAAGCCGGAAGAAAGCGTCGTGCTGGTATTGACGGGAAACTTGCTGAAAGATCCAGACTTCACGATGGAATTCCATCGCGGCGATCTGTTCAAAGACGGAGTCGATGAAAAAGCGAGCTCCGCGTTAAGCCCGCTTCGCCATCCGCCAATTATTCTCGACGCCACGCTGGATGCAGTGATTCGCACACTGGAACAAGCCGAAAAAGGACAAGCTGAGAAGTCCTGATCAGAATCGGGTAGTAGAGATTCCAGGGTGGCGCAGCGCCTCAAGCGTTGCGATCAAGTTCTAAGGAAGGAACCGGGCTTTACGCCCCGAGCGATTTTAAAGCTGAATCGAATTGAACATGGCCGCCAAAACTTCCACCCCGAAACGTCTTCGCCTCGCGCTCCCCGCGACCTCCGCCAATCTCGGGCCGGCCTTTGACGCGGCGGCGCTCGCCATGGATTTCTATATCAGACTCGAAGCCCGCGCCGCCAAAGAATTCTCCATCAGCGCCCACGGCCGCGATCGCGAAATCTGTGGCAAGCTCGAAGACCATCTGATCCTCAATACGTACCGCGATGTTCTGCAGGCCGCCGGCCGCACACTCCAGCCGCTGTCTCTCAAAGTCGACAACGACATCCCTATCGGCAAAGGTTGCGGATCATCCGCCGCGGCCCGTCTGGCGGGCATCGCTCTCGCCGTCCACTTCGGCCGCCTGCGCTGGACCGACGCGCAAATCATAGGGGAAGCTTCCCGCCGCGAGCACCATCCCGACAACGCCTCCGCCTGCTGGATGGGTGGCCTCACCATCGCGCGTATGGCAGGATTGACCGGGGAAGACGATGCGGAAGCTGAGGTGGCGTGCATCCGCCCCAGAGGTAAGTGGCCCCTTCTGCTGGCCGTGCCCGACGAAAGCCTCTCCACCAAAGAAGCGCGCCTTGTCCTCCCCGCACAGTATTCGCGCGCCGACGCCGTCCTCAACGTGCAAAATTCCATGCTCCTGCTCGCCGCCTTCACTCAAGGACGCCCCGACCTTCTCGCCTCGGCTCTCGAAGACCGCATCCACCAGCCCTATCGCGCGCCGCTCTGCCCTTTGCTCCCCTGCCTGCAGGAACTAAAAGGAAAGGACGGCATTCTCGGAGCGGCGTTGAGCGGCGCCGGCCCCTCCGTGCTGATGTTCCTCACCCCACGGAGCAACAATGCCCGAGCAGCGCTGCAGAAAACACTCCGTCTCGTCAGCGATCATCTCGCACAACATCGCCTCAGTGCCGAACTGATTTCTACCTCCATCACTTTGCGCGGCGCGCGCTCTTTACTGAGCAGGTCCTGACCCAACGGCTCTTGACAAAACCACGCCATAGCACGAAGGTGCCATATACGAGCGCTGATACTTCGCGGTAGGTTAAATCTCCCCTCACGAGACTTGTTGGCGCCTTCGGTGTTTCTACTCTCTGGCAGCATCGCAGCGGGATGTGGGAGTGCGCTGGGCGGGGGTTGTGTTGGAAATGAAGCCCAAAATGCGTGAACTAACAGACAAGCGACCATCGGGCAACGAAGATGTACGTAGAGAAATCGCGTCCTTCCTGCGAGCTCTCCATTCCTATCCTGAGCGTTTCGCCAGAAATCCCGGCATCAGTTTCGAAGAGCACCGCAGCGCCATCGTGCATACCAGCAAACCCGAGCATCGACGCCGCGCCTAACTCGGTAGCTCACCTCTACCGGCTGGCGGGCGGCACCATCCCGTTCATGCGCAGATATTCCACCATTTGCCCGTAGTGGTCGAAGCAGTGCGATGACACGCTGGTAGCCAGTCCCAGACGCGTCACCGAGCCCTCGCCGAACGGGCTCTTCACCGTGCCCACAAGATTCCTGTCATTGATGGTCGCGATCGCCTTGTGCACGTACTCGAACGACTCTTTCAGAAATTTCATGATGTCGGCCTTGGAAGTCATCGAAGCCGGCCCATCTTCATCGCCAGTATTCACCGGCGGCTTCTGCTCCAGAATTGTGGCTCCAAGAATATAGTTCACCGCAGCCACGTGCTTAATCTGCTGCGCAAACGTCCGCACGCCTTTGAATTCGCCGTTGGTTGGCGCAAATCCATACTTATCTTCCGGCATCGCATCCGCCGCCGGAACGAACTCGTGTTCCACATTGCTGACTGTCGCGTCCAGCACCTGCGACACTGTCCGATGTTCTTCCTTCGCCATTCCCGCCTGTGCCGCAGCCGCAACCGAAAGCGCCAGCAAACTGCCTGCCACCATCCCCAATCGCTTCCTCATGATTCCCCCCGAAGTTAGTCGCCACAGCGTAACTGCCCGCCCCATCTTACTGCAAGAACCCGAGGAGTTGTGTAACGAGCGAATGACTGGCCAATCGTAAATCGAGTGCCCGTTCTTTTCTCTGTGGCTCTCAGTGCCCACTGGTGGTTAAGCCCTTACCCTCCGAAACGGCCACACCGAATCCTTCCAAGCGCGAATCATATAAATAATCACGCCCGTCAGCAGAATGACCGCTGCGTACCGCATCTCCTTCTGCCAATTGTCCCGCTTAAACAAAATGAACAGAAACCCGGCGCAAGCCAGCAGCGCCGGCAGCGGATAAAACCACATCCGAAACGGCCGGCGCATTTCCGGCCGCCAGATCCTCAACCAAATCACTCCCACCGCCTGCACCAGAAACTGCAGAATCAGCCGGATCACCACCAGCGCAGCAATCGCATCCTTCAACCGCAGAAAGCAAAATGCGGCCGCCACCACTCCTAGCGCCAGCAGCGAAATATGCGGGAACCGGTGCACCGGATGCACCCTGGCAAACGCCTTGAAATAATTGCCATCCTTCGCCGCCGCATAAGGCACCCGCGAATACCCCAGCATCAGTGAAAACACCGACGCAAACGCCGTCACGATCACCAACCCGGTCACCAGTCGCGCCGCCCACGCCCCGTACACCCTCTGCATAAACAGCGACACAACATACAGCCCGCTGTTATTCTGTCCTGCCGGCAGCATCTCCCGCCACGGCACCACGGCGAGAACGCACACATTCATCATCAGATATAGACACGCCACCAGCAGAATGGAGAGCAGCAGCGCCCGCGGGATATTTTTTTCTGGATCCTTAATCTCGTCGCCCAGAAAACTCACGTTGTAATATCCCCAATAGTCGTAGGTCGCGATCAGCATCGCCCCGCCCAGTCCAGTCAGAAATTTGTGGGAAATCGTGAATGCCCCGGGAGGAAAATCAAACGCCCGTGCGGCATTGAAGTGTGTCAGCCCGGCAAAGATGATCCAGCCGATCGTTCCCATCACGCCAAACCACAATATTTTCGACAGCCGTCCGATAGCCGTGATGTTTCGGTAAAGCAGCAGGACCGTAAAGAAACAAATCAACACCGCAACTGCCGTTCCCGGCGTGACGATCCAACTCACCTGCAGCGGCCCCGCCCATGGAATGTGCAGGGCGGCATCATGATGCGCATACACCGTTTCCAGTTCCGGCCAGTAATATGCCGCATATCCCGCCAGGCCGATGCAGCCTGTAGCAATAGAGAGCGGTGCAGAGAAAGACACCTGCCAGATAAACAGAAACGAAATCAGCCGTCCCCACTTCTGCGGCCCATACATCTCGCGCAAATAACGATACGATCCACCCGAAGCCGGTAGGGCCGCGCCCAACTCCGCCGATACGAGACCATCACAAACCGCCAGCAGCGCACCCGCAATCCATCCCAGCAGCGCCTGTGGGCCACCCATCGCGCTCACCACCAAAGGCATGGTGATGAACGGCCCCACGCCGATCATGTCAATCATGTTCAGCGCAGTCGCCGACCAAAGCCCCATCCCGCGGATGAGACTCGGAGACCCCGCGCCGGGTTGTAAAGAGGATTCCGAGGAAGGCTGCATTTCGTGGAGATGCGCTGCGATTTTGGAGGTGAGCTGCGATTTTGGGTGGCGCAGCGCTTTCAGCGCTGCGGTGAAGCGCTCATTTTGTTCAGGGCTTTAGCCCCTCAGGGCCGGAGAGATCCCACCATTCATCTCGATACCTGCTTCTGCCGAATGAAGCTCGAACTCAGAGGCCGGAATGAAGCTGGGAGACTCCCGTCATCCACGTCTACGCCCACGTGAACATACTCGTCAGTATTCTCGAGGAGCTGAACCTCGACGGTATATTTCTGTCCGTTGAACTCAACTTGATAAGCCCTCGTATCGGACAGTTCGTGCATGAGCTCCGCGCACGACTTCGCACTCCACTTTTTGACCTCAGCATCTAGCACTGGCCGCCATTGTTCTCGACGCTCCATAGTCGAACCCATAATCTTCCTGGCCACTGCTTACTGTTTTCCATGTCCTGCGCTCAACAAATTTACATACAGGCGCACCGCCCCCGGCACGCCCGCGGGCAACTGCCGGAAGAACGCATACGCCGCATAAATATAAGTTCCCTTGCCATACTGCGCCCGCAGTAGCCCACCCTTCTGCGCATCCTCTCCCGGATCATGGCACGAGAGCAGCGCCGTGAAATGATCATCCCACTGGTCCATGAAGTACAACCCGCGCTCCTGCACCCACCCATCGAAATCACGCGGCGCAATCGTATTGGGATAATGAAACACCGAATCCTCCGGCTTCAGAATCTCCACCGGAGCCTCCTCCACCGAAACCCGCTTCCGGCTTAGTTCCGCAGGATAAGGAGTGAACTTGTGTGAATTGAAATCATCCGTCCCGGTGTTGTACTGCACCACCAGCGTTCCGCCAGCCGAAACAAAATCGAGCAGCTTCTTGTTGTTCGCGACCACATCTTTCTGTGTGTCGTAGGCGCGAATTCCCAGTACGATCGTCCCGAACTTGCTCAGATCCTCCGTCGCAATCTTCTCCGCCGGAATCATCGTAACGTCCATCCCCACCTGCTTCAGCACCGTAGGAATGTCGTCCCCCGCGCCCATGATGTAGCCGACCTTCAAATCATGCGGCGCCTGCACGTCGACAATGCTCACCCGCTGCCGCGCCGGCTGGTAATAATAAAAACTCCCCAGGTCTTCGCGCGTCACCAGAGTGTATCCCTCGCTATAATCCTTGCCTTCCCAGTTCACAACCGCGCGAATGGTCGCGCGCCCCTCCTGCAGACCCGACGGAATAATCTTGAACGTGCGTTCCTGCTTTTCACCCCGCCGGGTGAACTCCATCCCAAACTGCTCCGGCTCCGACTTCCAGCCCGGCGGCAGTTCCAGATGCAACGAACCAATGCGTTTGACCAGATCACCCTTGTTCACGTTTCCCGTGATGCCGACCACCACGCTCGAAGTCGACCCGTTATGCGTCGAAATCACCTGCGTCCCAGGCTCCAGCATCACCGAAAGCGCTGGCACAATCGCCAGCGGCCGCTGCCGCAGCTTGCCCGCATCGTCCAGAAACGGCGTGACCACTACCGCCGAGATTCCATTCATTCCATCCGAGTCCACTCCCGAGTTCTTTGCGAAATACTCCACTCGCGCCCGCAGCGCGGGAGGCGGGAAAGGTAGCGTCGCATATTTCTCGTCATCAATATGATTCACCGCCTCCACGTCCGGATTATCCCGATGCCAGTATGGCCGCGTATACGCCGCATCCTTCGGCACCCGCAGCCGGAAATCTGCGTTCAAGTCCTCGCCGGGCTTTATGACTTCCGGCCGCGTCTTTCCGCTGATCGTGTTCCATCCCTCCGGAACTTCCAGCTTGATGTGATCGATCATCAGCGGCAGCTTCGATCCGTTATGAAACTTCACCGCGACCAGAAATTCCTGACCCGGCGAAACTGTAGTCAGCGCCTCCGCTTCTTTCAGCACGTGGATTTCGTGTCCACCGTCGCTGCTCTTGCCGTCCGACGATACATCCGCGCTGAGCGTCACACCCAGCGCCAGGTTCAGCGCCGTCTCTGCCTGTTGCCGCTTCTCCGCCAGTTGTTCCAGCAATTCGTTTTTCGTCTTCGTCGGCAGAGTGCTGCTTTCGATCGCACGACTTGCCACCTCCAGCACGTGCGTCACTCCCATCAACGACGGCGCAACCGTTGAAGGATCATTCCCCCGGGTCTCCTCCTTCGCTCTACCAACGCTGTCTGCAACGCTCGCCAGCACTTTTCGTAGTCCAAGCTTTGCGTCGTCCACGCCGACCTTCGCCGCCAGCCCCGGCAACGTCGTATCAATCCCATCAAAAAAACTCTTCTCATGCCCATCCTTGCCCAACGTCGACGGAATCACCGAGTCCACCAGCCGATAAAACGTGAACCGGTCTCCCGGATCAATCGTCCAGTTCGCCGCGCCCTGCGACATCTGGTGTCGCAGACCCTGCATCGCAAACTGTATATACCCCATGCCCAAATCGGGGTTGCGCTCGCCCGTATTCAACTTCAAAGTCCAGTCCGCATCCGGACAAGTCATCGCCCCAAACCCGCACACATTTCCAATGTAAAATTTCTTTGCCTGCCACGGCTGCAATCCAGCCGCAATCTGCTCGGGAAACCGCTTCGGATCGGCCGCCGCGCGGAACGCCTCTTTCGCCAGAATGCTCGACGCCTGATGATGTCCGTGCCCATCCCGCTCCGTACCCGAAAACCGCGCCACCAGCACATCCGGACGAAACGTTCGAATCACCCGCACCATGTCGGCCAGCGCCGTGTCATGCCCGCCCCACTTCTGAAAGGTTTCCTCCGGAGATTTCGAAAATCCAAAATCCGCGACACGTGAAAATCGCTCCTGCACTCCGTAGTACTGATCCGACGCCAGCAATTCCTCCGCCCGTAGCACGCCGAGCACATCCGACAAATTGCTGCCAATCTTGTTCTGCCCGCCTTCACCACGATTCAGCGTCATCAGCAGCGTGCTAACCCCGCGCCCGCGCGCCTCCAGCGTGAGCATCCCGCCATCTTCATCATCCGGATGCGCCACCACTTGCATCAGCCGCGCGGTCGTCCCCAGCCGCAACAATTCCAGCCGCAGCCCAGCCATGCCTTCATCCTGCGGAATCGCAGCCGGCACCCCCTGATAGAGCAGCCCCGGAGGATCGACATCGAAAGAAGTTTGCGCAGCGGAAGCATTCGCAGGAACAGCGGAGGGTGCCCCATCCTTGCGCGCACTTTGCGCAAGGGTGGGAGTCTCAGACGCGATAGCGAGAAGCACGATCAGACAGGCCACACCCTGTGAAAAGTGCATGTGCCGAAGTATAAAAGAAGCGCGGCGCCGAACGGCCCGCAGCAGACTAGGCGTTCCCGAATATCTCACGTTACAAGGATGGGCCCTACCCCCACTCCGACGCAAATTCTTTCGTCCCTACACATCACACAAGTCCGCCGCCTTCCGCAGCGACTCCATCGCATCCCCCGTCGGCAAAAATTCATGCGCCACGTACCCGCGAAACCCGGCATCCGCAATCGCCCGCATTACCCCATCCCACTGCACTTCCTGTGTGCCATCGAGTTCATGCCGCCCCGGAACCCCGCCGGTGTGAAAATGCCCGATCCACTGAATATTCTTCCGAATGGTTTCAATCAGATCGCCTTCCATAATCTGCATGTGGTAGATGTCGTATAGCAACTTCACATTCGGTGAGTTCACTTCCTCGACCACGCGCACGCCCCACACCGTGTGGTCACACATGTAGTCGTGATGGTCGCGCTTGCTGTTGAGCAGTTCCATGCAGATGGTCACCCCGTGATCTTCTGCAATTTTCTTCACCCGATTCAGCCCAACGACAGCATTTCTCGCGCCTTCCTCGTCTGACATCCCGCCACGGTTCCCCGAAAATGTGATCACGTTTGGCACTCCCGCCTTGGCCGCTCGCGGAATGTTCGCGCGAAGTCCCTGCTCGATCGCCGCATGATTCTCCTGGCGGTTCAGAGCCTTTCCAATCTCCCCCCCGCCCGCGTATCCCATCGTGCAAACCAGCCCGTAACGCCGCGGAATTTCATACGCCTCCGGCTGCAGCAGATCAACTCCGCGCAGCCCAATCTTCGCCGCATACTCGGCCAGCTGAGCAACTGGAATCTGCGGGTAGCACCACTGGCACACCGATTGATGAATTCGTCCCTTGCGCGACGAGTTATCGGCGCTAGCGGCCATCGTCCTTGAAGCCACCGGAACCATAGCCGCAACCGCCCCCGCAGCCGACGACCGCAGCACCGCCCGCCGTGTAACCTTCGTCATATAAGTTTCTGAAAGTCGAGAAAACAAGGCTGGAAACCAAAACCGAAAAAGCTAGAAAGCGAACGGTTCAAACTCATAGCTCGTAGCTCAAAGCTCCCTCACTGCCGCCCTTCCTTCAACGCCGCCTGGCAGTTACTCGAAGCCGTCAGCACTTCGTCAAACTTCGTATCCTTGCGCAAATCCTTCAATAGCGGATCATCCAGCAGCGCCGTGTACGCGCAATAATTCTGCTGCACTGCGGCCTTCAGCAGCCGCAGGGCTGGCTCACTCTGCCCGCAACGCGCCATCAGGGCTCCCACGTGATACCACGCCTCAGGGTCCGGTTCTATCATGACCGACGCTTCGTTTTCCCGCACAATCCGCGCCAGGTCCACCGGAAGCTGCGCTGCGGTGCACGCCTCCATCAAGTCGCGATGATAAGTCGGAGTCTTTGCCATGTTCCTGGCCGCTCCTCGCGCCTCTGCAACATTTCCCTCCGCCAGGAAAACATAAGGACTCACCCACGCCGCCCATTCCGACCCCGCATCCAGATGCACAAAGTCCATGGCCCGGTCTGTCTTGCCCATCTCCAGGAACGACCACGCGCACGACCGGAACGCAAAATTTCCTGGATCAAGTTGCCGCGCCTCATTGCACTCATGCGCCGACTGTTCGAGCATCCCCGCATAGCGGAGCACATAGCTCAAAGCGAAGTGCGCATCGGCACTCTCCGGACGCCGCCGCACCAGGTCGGTCGCCGCGTCGTAGGCCCGCCCCAGGTCTCCGCGCTCCACCCGCGCCGTGATCAGGTTGCCTGCCGCCATCATGCGATTCGGATCCAGGCTCAACGCCCGCTCATACGCCGAGTTCGACCGCTGGAACACAACCTCGCCGCCCCCGCCGTAAATCGAGTCCCAGTAATATCTCTGCCCCAGCGCTTCCCATGCCGGCGCGTAGCTCTTGTCAATGCCCACAGCCCACTCCAGCATCTTGATGGCTTCCTTATTCGGCGCCGGATCATGCGGTACAGCTACGCTGCGCAAATAAAAGTCATAAGCCTGCTGATTCTTCGGCCGCGATGCCGCCGACTCCACTCCGCCCGCGCCGCCGAGAATGGGCAACAGCCCGTGCTCCACCTGCGCGGTCAACTGCTCCTGCAGTCCAATCAAGTCCTCGGCCTTCGCCGTGACCGTGGCCTGCCACAGCAGCCGATCGGTGGGCACGTCAATGGCCTCCAACGTCACCGTCAGCGCATCGCCCTGCTTCATGAAGTGGCCCTGCAGCAGCCTCCCCACGCGCAGTTCCTGCCCTACTTTTTTCGGATCGACATCCAGCGAAACATACTTACGCGTCACCGACGATGGCCGCACCTCAAGCGACCGCGAATACGTTAAGACACTCGACAGTTCATCGGCCAGCGCGAAGCGCAAATAGTCGATGTTGAAATCCCCATTCATGTTCTGCAGCGGCAGCACCGCAATCGCATTGCGCTGTTCCGCGTTGGCCACTTCCCGGTGCTTGTACCACCACGCTCCTACAGACGTGAGCACTGCCAGCAGCAGCCCCGCCATCCCCAGCAGCAGCCAGGTCAGCAGCCGCGAACTGTGGCCAAAGGTTCTCGAGGCCGCCCGCAGGTTGACGGTCACGGCGCTTCCAGTTTTGATGGTGCCCGACTCGGTCTCGCGTTTCAGCAGCGCCAGGTCCGACCGCATTTCCGTGGCGCTCTGGTAGCGGCGGTTGCGGTCTTTTTCCATCGCCTTGCCGATGATCCCTTCCAATTCAATCGGAATCTTCGGATTCAAATCGCGCGGCGGCGTGGGCTTCGAATGCAGCACTGCGTCCAGCGTGACCAGCGAATTATTTCCCGTGAACGGTTTCTTTCCCGTGGACATTTCATACATGACCACGCCAAACGAAAACAGGTCGCTCCGGGCGTCAATGGTTTCGCTGCGCGCCTGTTCCGGCGACATGTACACCGCCGTGCCTGGAATCACGCCCACCGCGGTCAGCGAATTGTCCGCCCCGGCGTCGTCCTCGGTCCCCAGGTTGTTGACCAACTTCGCCAATCCGAAGTCGAGCACCTTCACCTGGTGGCTCGGCGTCAAAAAAATATTTGCCGGCTTAATGTCGCGATGCACAATCCCCTTGGCATGCGACGCCACCAGCGCCTCTGCCACCTGCACTCCCACGTCCAGCACTTCCTCGACCGCCATCGCGTGCCCCGCGATGTGGGCCTTCAGGCTCTCGCCGTCCAGCTTTTCCATCACGATGAACGGATGCCCGTTGTTATCTTCAATGCCGTGGATAATGCAGATATTCGGATGATTGAGTTGCGATGCCGCCCGCGCCTCGCGCGTAAACCGCTCCAGCGATTTGGGATCGCCGATCAGATTTTCTGGAATAAACTTCAGCGCAACGTGCCGCCCCAACTTCAGATCTTCAGCCTCATACACCACTCCCATACCACCGCCGCCAAGCTTGCCAAGGATGCGGTAATGGGAGACCTGCTGGCCGATCATGAGAGGCGCGACCTTACTTGGCGGTAATGTTAGGCCCGCAGCCGAATCCGGTCAACTCCCTTATTTCCCAAGGAATACAGCCGGGTGAGCGCGCTCGCGCCGCAACCAATCGCGTGGCGCAGCGCGTCGGCGCTGCGATAGAAATCCCCTTTTACTCTAACGGCTTTAAGACCGCATTCATTTGACGTCGCTTAACGCGACGCTAAGGCGCCGCTCCTCCACAGGCTCCGCATCCAACTTTCACGTGAATCGGATCCCGGAATCCTTACGCTTCGGTACTTCCTGAGCCTGCGGCGCGGCGTTGCTGGCCCATTCTGTAGAGGTGGTGGATTGGGTCCGTGCCACGGCCGAGGGGATGGCCGTTGGCGATGGCGGCGGTGACGTAGGTCTTGGCCAGGAGGGCGGCTTCGGCTAATCCGCGGTCGAGGGCCAGGTGGCAGGCCATGGCGGTGGCGAAGGCGCATCCGGTGCCGTGGGTTGAGTTGGAGCGCTGGCGCTCGGCTTTGAAGATTTCCTGTTCGATTCCTCCCACGCTTCCCTGTTCCTTGGCCTTCTCCTCAGTCGGCTCTACCCCACGCATGGTGGTGAAGCTCAGCAGGTCGATGGCTTTGTCGAGGTGGCCACCTGTGATAACGAGAGCGGGGACGCCCATCTCGTGGAGTTTGGCGGCGGCAGCTTTCATTTCCTCCAAGTCGGTCACTTTAAGACCGGTGATGGCCGCGGCTTCGTCGACGTTAGGAGTGACTACGTCGGCCAGGGGGAGCAGACGGTCGATCATGAGTCTGGTTCCGGCGGCATCGAGCAGGTCGGCTCCGGAAGAGGATTTGAGGATGGGATCGAGCACGACGTTGGGGAGGCGCGATTTTCCCGGCCGGTCGGTCTTGCGGTCTGCCCGGGGACGAGACAGGAAATCGGCTACAGCCCTGACCACCTTGGCCGATCCCAGCATGCCGATATGAACCGCTGCAATGTCGAGGTCGGCGGCCAGTTCCTCGAGGGTGTCGGAAATCAGGGCCGGGTCGGAGGGCTCGACCCGCTTCACTCCGGCCGTGGACTGCACGGTCATGGCAGTGATGCAAGCAACGCCATAGCAGGCGTGGGCGGCAATGGTCTTAATGTCGGCCGTGACGCCGGCTCCCGAGGAAGGATCGAACCCGGCGATGGTGAGAACAATAGGTGGCTTTTCGGACATGGACCTCCGTTCGAGCAAATGCGATAGTACCGCGGTTCATGGCCCGCAGCTCACAGTGGGCGAAACTTCGAAGTTACTTTCGGGGCCATCCGCTAGGAAAAAAAGTTCGGACCTGGCACCGGAGTCGGTGCTGTAAGTACATGATTCCATGTAGCTTGGCGCTGCAAAAACTGTAAGCAATTGATTCCAATCGGGTTGTAAATTCTACTCTGCCTTCTCTTCTGTGCCATTTACTCAAGAGTCAATACGTAACCTTCCTGAAACAAAGGGCATTCCCCGCATGTGGTTATTTTAACAATAAGTTACGTGAGATATCGATAACTAGGAGGTCATGTCCAAGTGGCCAAATCGCCTTGACACGAGTTTGGCAGGCCGATAGCATTTACAAACTGCAGCGAAACACCAGCCTAAAGGCTAAGGGCACTTTTGAGTATGCGAGGAGAACTGAATGCGAAGATGTATAGCTCGAGGATGGACGATTGCTTGCTTGGTCGTCGGTCTGGGAGCGGCTCAGGGACCGAACATCTCGGAGGCGAAAGCGGCTCCAGTTAGTTCTGTTCAGAAGCAACCCGAACTCCGACAACAGGTTAAGACCAAACCGTATCAGGTGGGGACAGCCTCGTGGTACGGCCAGGTTTTTGAGGGAAAACCGACCGCCAGCGGCGAGCCGTATGATATGTACGATATGACGGCCGCTCACCTGACGCTTCCCATGGGAAGCTATGTGCGGGTCACAAACCTCCGCAATGGCCGGGCCGTAGTAGTCCGGGTCAACGACCGGGGACCGATCGTCCCGGGCCGGATTATAGACCTGTCATATGGGGCTGCCCAGGCGCTGCAATTCAAGGCGCGTGGTCTGCAGCGGGTGCGGCTGGACTTGGTCCAGTCTAACGCGGTTCATAACAGCCAGGCCAAGCTTGGCCCAGCCAAACCCGGTGCCGGTAAGCCTGCTTACCAGACGGTCGCCGAGAACCGCCCAACGGTAGCAAAACTCCCGTAAAAACCTTAGACTGGCGGGGATGCCAACCATATCCAACCGCATCCCGAGCGATAGTTCTGACTATCGCTCGGGTCAGGTTCGCAGCGATGATCCTCGCAACGATGATCTTCGCAATGGTGATCCGCGCCAGCGGCTCATCGTTGCGCTCGATGTATCGACGGCCGCTGCGGCGCAGAAGATTGTGGCCGCGGTGGGAGACTCCGCGCTGACCTATAAAGTCGGCATGCAGCTCTATACGGCCGAAGGACCGCAGGTAGTGCGGGATCTGGTGGCATCAGGACGGCGCGTGTTTCTCGACCTCAAGTACCACGACATTCCAACCACCGTGGGAGCGGCGGTCACTGAGGCAGCGAATCTGGGTGTGAGTATGCTGACCGTGCACGCGTCGGGCGGCGGCAAGATGCTGCGCGCGGCGGTAGACGCGGCCAAGCCTCGGCCGGACCTGATCGTGCTCGCCGTCACTGTGCTCACCAGCATGGACGGAAACGACCTCGAAAAGATTGGCGTGCGGGGTACGGTAGAGGACACCGTCGTCCGACTGGCCACCATCGCGCTGGCCAGTGGATGCAAGGGAGTGGTCGCCTCGGCGCGCGAGGCTTCGACGCTGCGCGCGAATCTGGGGGATGGCTTCGCTATCGTCACGCCGGGCGTGCGGCCGGCGGGCAGCGCGGTGGGCGATCAGGTGCGGGTGGTGACTCCGGCCGAGGCGATCGCAGCGGGTGCGAGCTATATTGTGGTCGGGCGGCCGATCACCGAAGCGGCTGATCCGGCGGCGGAAGCACGGGCGATTTTGGGGCAGATCAGGGGATAAGCGGTCCGGCCATATAATCTGGCACCATGGAAATCAGCTATCAGCTCGTTGCGGACGACTATCGCCACGGCATGCGCGCGTGGCAACTGAACAGCGCTTGGCGACGATGGAGCTTCCGCTTCGGTTTGGTGCTCATGCCCATGCTTCTTGTCGGCAGCGCGATCCTTTTGTTTTCGGTTCCGGAACTGAGGCTCGTTTCCGGGTTCTCGCTGGGCATCGCTGTCTTGTGGCTCCTTGCAGTTTATCTCTCTCCTTGGTTGCAGGGGCGAATGCAATTTCGCCGTATGCCCTCCGCGCACTCCCCGATGACGATGACGTTTTCGGATTCTGGGCTGCAGGTTCGGTCCGAGCACTATGACTCTCATGTCAATTGGTCGACGTACATCGGCTGGGCAGAGGAGAAATCGGTCTTTGTGCTCTTCCCTCAACCTCGCATCTATGTACCGATTCCCAAACGCGCCTTCACGGTTGAACAACAGAACGAATTCCGTGAACTGCTGCGTCGGAACATTAAGCCCTTGCCCAAGTAAGCTCGTTTCTATTACTGCCGTTGTCGCTCCCGTGATTCCTGACGTTATTCCTCCGGGCCACCGTCCGATGGGACGTTGACTTGCCTTGGGAGCACGCTCACCATGGTTTGTATTGGCCGACCCATCTGAATTCTGCTGTTCGATTGCCCATTTGATCGGCCTTCCATGGAGGAGCAATGAGAATCCGCGCACTGGTAATCTTCGCCATTGGTTTTGCTATCGGTGCCGCGCAGACGGCTGGCCTGAATGCTCCCCAGCTGTTTGATCAGGGAATGAATGCGCTGATGGGCAGCAGCGTCACTCGCAGCGACGCGAACGCAATGGAATACTTCCATCGCTCTGCGGATCTGGGGTTCGCTCCAGCGCAGGTGGTGCTGGGATATCTGTTTGAAACCGGGCGCGGCACTGCGGTCAACGCGCGAGAAGCGTTTGGCTGGTACAAGAAAGCCGCGCAACAGGACGATCCGTTAGCGCAGTGGCTGGCGGGCCGGATGATCTATGCGGGATCGGTACCGGGCCGGGATCTCAATGAAGCGAGCGCTTTCTTGCAAGGCGCAGCTGACCATGGAGACGCATTTGGTGAATATCTGCTGGGCCGGATCAAACTTGATCGTCAGGACTACCCCAATGCCGTTGCCTGGTTGGGCAAGGCTGCACAACAAGGCCTGCCGCAGGCGCAGGAACAACTGGCGAAGCTGCTGCGGGACGGCCAGGGGGTTGCGCAGGACAAGTTCGAAGCCTACGTCTGGATGCTGGTGAGCAATGACGCCGGGAATCGGCGCGTGGCCAGCGACCTGCAGGCGCTCGAAGCGGAGTTAGGATCAAACCGCGTGGAAGCAGCGAAAACAAAAGCTCGAGAGATAGAGAGCAGCGTTACTCGCAGCGTGAACGCCCATGGATGCACAGGCTGGCCGGGCGAGTTCGAGGCGACTCCAGCCCCGCCTCCGCCCGATTTACAGAAGTTCTGCCGGTAGTATTGTGGTGGCATTCATGGTAGTATAATAGTAGTATGAAAGAGAAGACATCGGTCACACTCTCGCCTGAGGTGTTGAAGGGCATCGATCGCCTGGCCGGATCGAAGCAATCCCGCTCCGCCTTCATCGAAAGCGTACTGCAGCAATACCTGCGCCAGAGGGCTCGGGCACAGCGAGACGCGCGCGATATGGAGATCATTAACCGCAACGCGCAACAGCTCAACCGCGATGCCTTGGACGGTCTGGAGTATCAAGCTCCGCTTGGCGATTTCCCCGAAGAGTAGCGCTACTGGGAAATGATATGAGGCGCGGAGAGATCTATCGTGTGCATAAGCCAGAAGGGGATCCCAGGCGCTACCGTAGCTTCGTTGTGGTGGGCAGGCAAATGCTCATCGACGCAAACTACGCGACCGTCGTTTGCGCCCCCGTCTTCACAAACGGCAGTGGACTCGCGACCCAAGTTGCTGTCGGGCCCAACGAAGGCCTCAAGCATGAGAGTTGGATCGTCTGTGACAACCTCAGAAGCTTGCCCAAAGCCGACCTCACGCAGTTCGTAGGATCGCTTTCCTGGTCTAAGCTCGCCGAGTTGGACGAAGCGCTGAGAATCGCGCTGGCGCTGGAGTAGCGATCAGCGGACCTCAGGGGTTGAAGCCCGCTGTCGTTTGGATGCTGGACGGCGCGGCTGGAAGCCGCGCGCTTTCAAAGCTCATCAAGACCAAACCCTGGTCTTAACCTAAATCTTCCGGAATCTTCCGGCTTTACAGCTTCTCGAAAAATTCACAAGCCGAGCAGGAGATGTAGACTCCGCCGGGGACGCCGCGTTCACGGTCTTTGACGCGCTTGACGATCCGCGTGGTTTTGCCGCATTTCGGGCAATCGGTGCTCTTGGTGGTGTCCATGATCTTCTTGCGGTCAGCGGTTTTTGCGATCTTGGCGCCTACGGCCATGTTGAATGTCTCCTGATCTTTGCGATATTTGCTTCAAAATTTGCGCAGCGCGATCCCCATCGTTTCGAGTGCGAACACTGTGGATGGGATGCTTCCGACAATCCGGAACTGCGGACAATCCACTCGGGAGACTCTGAAGCTGCGTCTTGACTCTCTTCCGTCGCTATTGATTTTACAGTAAGGTGGGGGCGGCTGTCTTGCGGTCCACTGGGTAGTGGGCGAGTTTGGACTCTGAATCTCACAGGCCGTCATCCCGAAGAGCCCGCGCTTTTACCAGCGGGCCGAGGGATCTCCCGTGGCACATAGCGTCCAAGACTGAGATCCTTCGCTCCGCCTGAAGTACGGCTACGCTCAGGATGACCTCCATCTAGCACTACCATCTGATCTGAATATGACACGTGCACTTGGCCCGCTCCTGAAGACAATCCTTTTACGATTT
>Ga0210389_10001199_pt1 | contig 21233 bp, 26 predicted proteins | sample IncBWH28OmetaG_FD_160127 | JGI IMG/M metagenome (GOLD analysis project Ga0210389, IMG submission 160127) | Forest soil microbial communities from Barre Woods Harvard Forest LTER site, Petersham, Massachusetts, United States - Inc-BW-H-28-O ...
GCGTGCCAGCCACTCCTCCCGCACCTGACGGTCGCTCTCAGTGCGCCGACGGCCCTCGTCGGTCAACGAGATCACTTGGCGGCGACCATCTTCGGAGTCGGGAGTGCGCGCGATGAGGCCCCGTTGCTCGAGCGCGGCCACGATGGTGGCCATCGACTGCGGACGCACCCGTTCTGCATCGGCCAGTGCGCTGGCCGATGACGCTCCCTCTTTCCAGAGCCGGGTAAGCGCCGCAGTCTGGGACGGCGTGAGGTCGTCGTCAATTGCGAGATCCCTCAGCCGGCGTCGCAGCCGACTGAATACGACCCGCAGATCGCGGGCCGCCGTCGCTGCCGAGTCACCGGTGTCGTCCACGCCACCAGTCTAGAATAGACAGTTGAGACTGTCCAGTTTCAACTTAAGAAGCCTTCCGCGTCGGGGCCGCGCGCACCCAGTAGATGAGAAAGGCCATCTCCATCAGCCACCCGATGGTAAGCAGGGGGATCGCCCAGATACGGCGCGTGAGCAGCGCGCTGCCGCACTTTGCGGTCAAGTCACTGCGTTCCGCGACCTGACTGAAGTCGGATTTGAAGCCGTTGCCGCATTTGATCGGAAAGCCGTACACGTCGTGTTGGCCGAGCGAGATCGGCAGCCACAGCGCCGCCAACCCGATGGCCGCCAGCGCCAGGCCGGCCACGCCGAGGTAGATCTGGCGCTTTCTCACGGCCGTGTCCGGTGGGCCGCCCTCACGTCATGCAGACGTTGGAGAACAGCAGGACCGGCCACGACACGATGGAGCCGAGAAAGGACACCGCCAGGTCGATACCGTGCATCTGGTGGAGATGCTCGGTGTGGGTGGTCGACCAGACCGTGCCCACCAGCAGATACGGAGTGCCGATGATCAATCCGATGGCAATGAGCTGACCGATGGTGAGCTGGAAGTCGAGCACTTGGCGAAGTTTGTCCAACATCTGCTGTCCCTCCGGCCCGCCAAGTGGGGATCATTTTAATCCAGATCCCTGTCCTCCTGTTTGGCTCCCCGGCGCCCCCAGCAGACGCAGTGCGGCATCGACCGCGAGCGCGGGCACGTCGAGGGTCTTCGAGCGCAGATCGTGTCGCGCGCCGGTGATCTCGACGAGCTCGATCGGTGCGGCGACCATCCGCGCGGCGTCACGTATCTCCGTGGGCGTGCCGAAGGGGTCGACCGTTCCGTAGGTGAACACGGTAGGAACGGTGATGTCGGGCAGGTGCTCGGTGCGCGCGCGCTCCGGCTTGCCGGGTGGGTGCAGCGGATACGAGAACAGGGTGAGCACGTCTACCTGTGCTTGCTTGTCGGACACCACCATCGACGTCTGCCGACCGCCGTAGGAATGTCCGCCGGCGATCAGCGGGCCGTCGGCAAGGCCTCGGCACACCGCGATCGCCTCGACGATCCCGGCGCGGTCTGCGGCGGCCGAGCCCGACGGTGGACCGGTGGGCCGGCGCCGGCGGTAGGGCAGGTTATACCGCACCGCCAGCCAGCCGCGTCTCGCCCACTCGTCGCAAACCTGTTGCAGCAGCGGCGATTCCCGGCTACCTCCGGCGCCATGGGTAAGCACCACGACACCGCGCGCCGGCGTGCTCGCGGGTTCGTGCGCGACACCCGCGATGTGCTCGAGGTTCACGCGCCCGCTGACGATGCGGTCCGGAACGGACCGAGGAGGAGGCGGACAATCATGACAGCCGAAACAAGGGGGAGACCGGCCCGTGGCCGTGGCCCAGCGGATAGGCGGCGCGCAGGCATTCGGTGACCCAGCGCTTTCCGAACCCGACGGCGTCCGGCACGCTGAACCCGTGCGCCAACGCGCACGCCACCGCGGCCGCGAGCGTGTCACCGCCGCCGTGGTCGTTGCCGGTGGCCAAACGCGGCGAGTCGAACTCGTGGAAGTCGGCTTCGCCAAAGGCACTTCCATAAAGCAAGTCGCAGCTGCGATCCGACGACCGCAGGTGTCCGCCCTTGACCAAAGCCCACTGCGGGCCCAGGGCGTGCAAGGCCTTGGCCGCCGCCCGCTGCGATGTCGCGTCGACCACATCGATGTCTACCAGTAGCCGAACCTCGTCGAGGTTGGGCGTCACCAGCGTGGCCAGCGGAAGTAGTTGATTGCGAAGGGAATCCAGGGCCTCGGGTGCCAGCAGCGGGTCCCCGTGCATGGATGCGCACACCGGATCGACGACGAGTGGAACCGTCAGCCCGAGCCGCCGCCAAGTGGCGGCCACCGCGGCGATGATGGCCGAGGACGCCAGCATGCCCGTCTTGGCGGACTGGACGCCGATGTCGGTGACCACGGCTTCGATCTGACCGGCGACGACATCGTCGGGCACCTCGTGAAAGCTCTTGACCCCCAACGTGTCCTGCACGGTGACCGCGGTGACCGCGACGCACGCGTGCACACCGAGCAGCGCCATGCTGCGCATATCGGCCTGGATGCCGGCGCCGCCCCCCGAGTCCGATCCGGCGATGGTCAGCACGCGCAGCGGCGTGATGCCCGGCGGCGGCACGGGCAGAACGGGAGGCAGGTAACTCACTGCGTGATCGGCAGATACACCCGGTTGCCGTGCTCGGCGAACTCGCGCGACTTTTCCTCCATGCCGTCCTGCATCGCCGCTTCGATGGCTTCCTCGGTGTCGAGCCCGTGGGCGGCCGCGTAGTCGCGGACATCCTGGGTGATGCGCATCGAGCAGAACTTCGGTCCGCACATCGAGCAGAAGTGCGCGGTCTTGGCCGGCTCCGCGGGCAAGGTCTCGTCGTGGAATTCTCGTGCGGTGTCGGGGTCCAACGACAACGCGAACTGGTCGTTCCACCGGAACTCGAAGCGCGCGGTGCTCAGCGCGTCGTCACGCTCCTGTGCACGCGGATGCCCCTTGGCCAGGTCCGCCGCGTGCGCGGCGATCTTGTACGCGATCACGCCGTCCTTGACGTCCTTGCGGTCCGGCAACCCCAGGTGCTCCTTGGGCGTCACATAGCACAGCATCGCGGTGCCGGCCTGCGCGATGATGGCCGCGCCGATCGCCGAGGTGATGTGGTCGTAGGCCGGCGCGATGTCGGTGGCCAGCGGACCCAGCGTGTAGAACGGGGCCTCCTCGCAGAGCTCCTCTTCCAGCCGCACGTTCTCCACGATCTTGTGCATCGGGACGTGCCCGGGACCCTCGATCATCACCTGTGCGCCATGGGCTTTGGCGATCTTGGTCAGCTCACCCAGGGTGCGCAGCTCGGCGAACTGCGCGGCGTCGTTGGCGTCGGCGATCGAGCCCGGCCGCAGTCCGTCACCGAGCGAGAAGGTGACGTCGTAGCGCGCGAAGATGTCGCAGAGCTCCTCAAAGTTGGTGTAGAGGAACGACTCCCGGTGATGAGCCAGGCACCAGGCCGCCATGATCGACCCGCCGCGGGACACGATGCCGGTGACCCGCTTGGCGGTCAGCGGCACGTACCGCAGCAGCACGCCGGCATGCACGGTCATGTAGTCCACGCCCTGCTCGCACTGCTCGAGCACCGTCTCGCGGTAGATCTCCCAGGTCAGCTCGGTCGGGTCGCCCTTGACCTTCTCCAACGCCTGGTAGATCGGCACGGTGCCGACCGGGACGGGTGAGTTGCGCAGGATCCACTCGCGGGTTTCGTGGATGTTCTTGCCGGTAGACAGGTCCATGATGGTGTCCGCACCCCAGCGGGTGGCCCACACCATCTTGTCGACCTCTTCGGCGATCGATGACGTCACCGCCGAGTTGCCGATGTTCGCGTTGACCTTGACCGCGAACGCCTTGCCGATGATCATCGGCTCGCTCTCGGGGTGGTTGTGGTTGGCCGGGATCACCGCGCGGCCGCGGGCGACCTCGTCGCGCACCAGCTCGGCGGGCATGTCCTCGCGCGCGGCGATGTATGCCATCTCCGCGGTGATCTCGCCGGCGCGGGCGCGTTGCAGCTGAGTGCCGCGATCGCGGACCACGCCGGGCCGCGCCGGTAACCCGGCCGCCAGATCGATCACCGCTTCGGTATCCGTGTACGGCCCCGAGGTGTCGTAGAGGTCGAAGTGGTCGCCGGTGGACAGGTGCACCCGCCGGAACGGGACGCGCAAGCCGCCGGCGAGTTCACGGTAGGCCTTGCTGCTGCCCGCGATGGGTCCGGTGGTCACCGATGGCTCGATAGTTACAGTCATTTCATCTCCCTACGCCGGCATTATCCGGTCAGGTTCGTACGGTCGACGGCCCCAAGCCGTCCTCTCAGCGCACTCGGCGTGCGCTCCCGCGGCTGTTTTCTTGTCTGGCGAGATCGCCCGAACGCGACGTTACCCCCACCCGGGACATCGCGATACGCGGGCAGTCGGCACGGCGAAAAATCAGTGCGAATTGCCACGATGGGGACGTCCTTTCTGATAGAGCGGTAGCTGGGGCTTCCGCCCGAATGGGAGGATGTAAACGTGCAACAGCCCACGCGAAAGGGCTCGGTGACACCAACGGGGAACCACAGGCTGCCGCCCGGCGCGACCGAGGCGGCCGGCGAGTATTTGAACGTCGGCACCTTCCGCTTCTGGTTCGTCGGTGAACGCTGGGAATGGTCCGATGAGGTCGCCGCCATGCACGGCTACGAACCGGGGACCGTTGCCCCGACGACCAAACTGTTGCTGTCGCACAAGCATCCCGACGACCGTGCGCACGTCAAGGACCTACTCGACTACGCGTTGCAGTCAGAGGAGTCGTTTTCGAGTCGGCACCGGTTTATCGACACCGCCGGCAGAGTGCATGACGCCATCGTGGTAGCCGACCGCATGCTGGATGAGGCCGGCGGGGTGCTGGGCACCGCGGGTTATTACATCGACCTGACCGAGACCTTCGACGAGGCCCGCCACGAGACTCGACAGGAAGTGCTCGATGAGGCGCTGCCGGACTTATTCGAGAACCGTGCGGCGATCGAGCAGGCCAAGGGCGTGCTGATGTACGTCTACCGGGTGAGCGCCGACCAGGCGTTCCGCGTCCTGCAGTGGCGGTCGCAGCAGACCAATGTGAAACTGCGAGCGCTCGCCAAGCAGGTGCTCGCCGAAATCTCCACCCTGATGCCCCCGACTGCCGCCGTCCAAAGCCAGTTCGACCACGTGTTGTTGACTGTGCACGAACGGATCCCGGCCGAGTCCTGATCGGGGCGGCTAGACCTCTTCCATCGCCTCGCCGAGTTCCTCCAGGAGACGGTTGTGGTGGTTGCTCGCCAAGACGTGTCCCGCGGCGATGACCAACGCGACGGGCCAGTCGATGAGTTCAAGTGCCGCCAGGGCGGCCAGACCCCCGTAGTAGGCCAGTTGTTCTGGGCGCGGAATCTCCATCTGCCCCACCAACGGCACGTTCACCACGAAGGTTTCGGCTTCGCGGATCTTCTCCACCGCCTCGCGCTGGGGTGTCGCTCGGCGCGACTTGTTTTCCGCCATCATTTGCCTTTCAGTAACGAAGGGTTTGCCGCCTCGCCGGGTCGTGCGGTCAACGTCAGATTCATGTCGACGACCGGCTCTTTGGCTGATCCCCTTGTTTCGTCGATTGCGTCGGTGCTGAGGGTGCCGTTAGTTGAACTCTATGCGCTGCTCTGGCGTGTCGGGGTGGTGGAGATTCGGCAAACACGCGGTGCAGAACTCAACGAGGCGCACCCGGCGGTGCGCCGCCGAGCAACTGGCTGACTGCTCGGCGTTCCGCGCGGGGTTTGGCCCAACGGTTCCGTCTAGTTGGTGTTACGCAACCCGGTGGCGCCCGCCCGACGTCCGGGTGCCTTCTTGACGGCCGGCTTACTGGCGGCTTTTTCCGGAACCGCCTTCTTTGCCGGCTCCGATGGCACTGGCTTGAGGTTCGCCTTGGCCGGCGCGGGCGGCTGGGGCTTGCGCTGCATCTTGTGCAGCAACAACGCGCCGCCTCCGACGGCCACCAGCAACGGCCATTCGACCAGGCCGGCGACGCCGAGGGCACCTATCGCCAGCGCGGCCGCCGGTGTCGAGTGGCTGCCGCTGCCGATTCCGCGTTTGATTCCCTCGGCGGCTCCCGTGACGCCGCCGACAAGGCCATTGACAGCGGCGCCACCCACAGCGCCCGCGGCCGCTGTGGTCGCGTCCGCCGCACGACCCACGCTTTTGCCCACGTTGCGGACTGCCCCGCCGACGAAACTCATGATGACTCCCTGATACCTAATTGCTCTCGCTGCGAACTGCGGTGGGAACTTGGATACCCGTTGAACGCAAAGTTAACAGCAACAACGAAAATGTTCTGACCATCTATCTAGCGAAAGCCTGCCACGTTACAAACGCGCGTACAACGAGCAACTTCTGGATTCTGCGCGGCGCCGACCCTGCACATGAATCATCCATGCGACTCAAACGGGGCTCACATCGATCAGTACCGGCGCGTGGTCACTGGGCGCCTTCCCCTTGCGTTCCTCGCGGACGATCTGCGCGTCGGTCACACGGCCGGCCAACGCCGGCGAAGCGAGTATGAAATCGATGCGCATGCCCTGCCTCTTCGGAAACCGCAGCTGGGTGTAATCCCAGTACGTGTAAACGCCGGGGCCAGGCGTGAAAGGCCTTACCGCGTCAGTGAATTGCGCATCGACGATAGCGTTGAACGCGAGGCGCTCCGGCTCTGAAACGTGGGTGGCGCCGGCATAGAACTCGGTGCTCCAAACGTCGTCGTCCGTCGGGGCGATATTCCAGTCGCCGACCAGGGCGATCGGTGCCGCGGGATCGTCTCTTAGCCAGCCGGACGCTGTATCACGCAGTGCGGCAAGCCAATTCAGTTTATAGGTGTAGTGCGGATCGTCCAGCGCGCGGCCGTTGGGCACGTAGAGGCTCCACACCCGGATGCCGCCGCAGGTGGCGCCCAGTGCACGGGCCTCCGCCGTGGCGGCCACCTCCGGCTTGCTACTCCAGCTGGGCTGGCCTTCGAAACCGATCTGCACATCGTCGAGACCGACACGGGAGGCGATGGCCACGCCGTTCCACTGATTGACACCGACGTGTGCGACCTCATAGCCGAGTTCGAAGAACGGCAGGGTGGGGAACTGGCTGTCGGAACATTTGGTCTCCTGCATGGCCAGCACGTCGACCTCGGTGCGGGCCAGCCAGTCGAGCACGCGGTTTAGCCGGGTGCGGATCGAATTCACGTTCCACGTCGCCAGCCGCAGCAGCGGGTCGCCGCCATCAATCGTTGCGTCGGGCATGGCTAGACGCTATCCATTGGCCGGGCCCGGACGTAGCGGCAATGGTGGTGCAGCCGGAAACCCAGGGAGTCGGCGAGAATGGTCGCCGGCCCGTGGTGGTCGCCGGACCGGAGATAGGCCCGCGTCGCGCCGCGGCGCGTACCCCAGGCCAGCAATGCCTCACACAGCGCGGCCACGGCGCCCGCCGTCGACTGGTCATCGACCGCGTGCAGTTGCGACAGGCCCACCCACCGGGTTCCGTCCGGCGCGACGGTCAGCGCCGCACGCGCGAGCGCTTGGTCCGAGTGGGTGCCGAAGATCAGCTCGCCGTCGATGACCGCGGTCAGCACGGCGACGGGAATCTCTCGGTGTAGGCGCAGCCAGGCATCACCGGGCCGCGCCGACAGGGCGATAGACGGGTCGGGCTCTTCGATGGACGCTGCGGAGACGTCGCGCACCAGGACGCGTTCCGTGTGTTCGTCCGGCACGCCGGAAGGCAGTGCCAACAGGCGATCGGGAATGGCCAGCCGTGGTGTCAGGCCGCGACGGTCGTACCAGGCTACGATTTCAGGGATCGCGCCTGAGTGAGCCGAGATATCCAGTGGCAGAGCTGAATTCGCGGCGAAGTCGGCTCCGTGTCCGGCCCGCAGCAGCCAGCCGTCCAGCCAGGTGTGTTCGGCGCCGGGCCAGGCCATGGCGGCCGCATGCTCGAGCGCCCGGATTTGGGAGGTTCGGATGGGTGTGTCGGTCAGTACCCGTAGCGCGACGACGTCGGTGGGCGCACACTCGGCGACCTCGCCCGTTTTCGTCCGCACCCGCACCACCGGATCGACCGCCAGCAGGTGTCCGACCGCGTCGGTCAGCGGCGGATCCGATCCGGCGGGGCGCCGGTAGCGGACCGTCACCCGCGTTCCGAGGTCCGGCCACGAGACCATCAGTGGCCGAACGGGTCGGGTCCCTCGCCCGGCGTCCAGGACAGTCCGGGAACTCCCCAGCCGTGTGACTTGACGGCGCGCTTCGCGGCGCGGGCGTGCCGGCCGATCAGGCGGTCAAGGTAAAGAAATCCATCCAGGTGCCCCGTTTCGTGCTGCAGCATTCGGGCGAACAGGCCGGTGCCGTCGATCGCGACCCGACGACCGTCGGCGTCGAGCCCGGTCACTCGCGCCCACTTCGCCCGGCCGGTGGGGAAGGACTCGCCGGGAACCGACAAGCACCCCTCGTCGTCGTTGCCGGGATCGGGCATGGTCTCGGGTATTTCGGAGGTTTCCAACACCGGGTTGATCACCACGCCGCGACGGCGATCCGTCAGTCCGCGGTCCTCGGAGCAGTCGTAGACGAACAACCGCAAACCGACCCCGATCTGGTTGGCGGCCAAGCCGACCCCGTGTGCGGCGTCCATGGTGTCGTACATCGTTGAGATCAACGCGGCCAGATCCGCCGGGAGCGAACCGTCTGCGGCGACGGCCACCGGCGTGGTCGGGGTGTGCAATACCGGATCTCCGACGATGCGTATGGGTACGACTGCCATGGTCGGCTAGCTTAAGCCGGGTGACGATGCGGGGCGGAACGGCCCGAGGAGGAGGCGGGCAGTCGGGTTAAGCCGGGTGACGATGCGGGGCGGAACGGCCCGAGGAGGAGGCGGGCCATCGGGCTGAGCCCGGCGACGAGGCGCGGCGCGGAGCGGCGTGCTGTGGGGGCACCTCCCGCTTGCGGGGGAGGGGCGGGCCATCGGGTTAGCCCGCTGGGGGCAATCGCAGCGAATCGGCCGACTCGCGGGTCTGCATTACGGCTTGAGGGTTCGCGGCATGTTTCAATATTCGCCGAAACATGCCCCGATGTAAGTCAAGTCATTCCAACACATTGAGAACCGCCGGAAGGGTCCAGGGGAAGCGATATGGACAGCGCCATGGCGCGGGCAAATCGATCGGGGGACGACTCTGAGATCGCCGATGGACTCACCCGCCGTGAACACGACATCTTGGCGTTCGAACGTCAGTGGTGGAAATTCGCCGGCATCAAGGAAGATGCGATCAAAGAGCTGTTCTCGATGTCGGCGACGCGTTACTACCAGGTACTCAACGCTTTGGTCGATCGACCCGAAGCGCTCGCCGCGGACCCGATGCTGGTGAAGCGGCTGCGTCGGCTGCGTGCCAGCCGGCAGAAGGCGCGGGCGGCCCGGCGCCTCGGCTTTGAGGTGACCTGACAAGCCCGTGCCTTTGCGGGCTCTGGCGTTTTTCTGGCTACAGTGGGCTCGATGAAAGAGCGCGTTCCCGACTCGACCGGGCTTCCCCTGCGGGCCATGGTGATGGTGCTGTTGTTCTTGGGCGTCATTTTTCTGTTGCTCGGGTGGCAGGCGCTGAGCTCGTCGTCGAACTCCGATGACGACTCGGCGTCGCCAGTCTCCAGCGTCACCAGCACCACCGCTCCGGTGTCCACTTCGACGAGCGCTAAGCCGCCGGCGAACGACGCCGAGGTGCGCATTTACAACATCTCCTCGAAAGAGGGCGTGGCCGCACACACCAGGGACGACCTCGCAGCCGCCGGTTTCAAGGTGACCGACGTCGGCAACCTCTCGTTGCCCGACATCACGGCCACCACGGTGTACTACACCGATGCCGACGGCGAGCACGCCACCGCGGACGCTGTGGGCCAAAAGCTCGGGGCGCCCGTCGAACCCCGAATTCCCGCACTCAGCAACCAGCCGCCCGGCGTGATCGTTCTGGTGGCGGGCTGAGTGCCGGGCCGCGACTGTAACGTCAGCGCGAATAAGCCGGCACGAATTCGCAGGAGCGTTACGCTCGCGCCGGACGTCGTCGGGCTAGGCTCTCGCTATGCGCAAACTCTCCCCGCTGTTGCTGGCCTCCTGCGTTGTGCTGGCAAGCGCGTGTTCGTCGCCACAACACGCATCGACGACCCCGGGAACCACCCCGGCGATCTGGACGGGATCAAGCGCGCCGTCGGGCCCCTCGGGTACCGAGGGTGGACAGCAGCCGGTGGCGCAGGCCGTGATCACCCACCTGCGGGCGCCTGACGGCACCCAGATCGCGACCGCCAAATTCGATTTCGGCAACGGCTACGCCACCGTCACGATCGCGACGACCGGGGTCGGCCAGCTCACGCCCGGCGTCCACGCGGTACACATCCACAAGGTGGGCAAGTGCGAGCCCAACTCGGTGGCCCCCACCGGCGGCGCGCCCGGCGACTTCCTCTCTGCCGGCGAACATTTCCAGGCGCCCGGGCATGCGGCCGAGCCCGCCAGTGGTGACCTGACGCCACTGGAAGTTCGCAAGGACGGTTCCGGGATGATGGTGACCACCACCGACGCCTTCGCCATGGACGATCTGCTCAGCGGTGAGAAAACCGCGATCATCATTCACGCCGGTGCCGACAACGCCCCCAGCGGCATGCCGGGTCCCGACGGGATGGCGATGGGCACCGGTGACGCCAGCAAGCGGGTGGCATGCGGTGTCGTCGGTGCCGGCTAGCGGGGCCAAGACCCGCATCGATTTCGCCCCGTCCCCGGAGGGGACCATTGGTGTGGAGTGGGAGTTCGCGCTGGTCGACGCGCAGACCCGCGACCTGAGCAACGAAGCCACCGCGGTCATCGCCGAAATCGGCGAAAACCCGCGCGTGCACAAGGAATTGCTGCGCAACACCGTCGAAGTGGTCAGCGGCATCTGTGAGTGCACCGCAGAGGCGATGGAAGACCTGCGCCAGACGTTGCGTCCGGCGCGTCAGGTGGTGCGGGACCGCGGCATGGAGCTGTTCTGCGCGGGCACCCACCCGTTCGCCCGGTGGTCCGCCCAGAAACTCACCGACGCCCCGCGCTACGCCGAGCTGATCAAACGCACCCAGTGGTGGGGCCGTCAGATGCTGATCTGGGGGGTGCACGTGCACGTCGGGATCTCCTCGGCGAACAAGGTGATGCCGATCATGACTTCGCTACTGAACTACTACCCGCATCTGTTGGCGTTGTCTGCGTCGTCACCGTGGTGGGGCGGCGAAGACACCGGGTATGCCAGCAACCGCGCCATGATGTTTCAGCAGCTGCCCACCGCGGGCCTGCCCTTCCACTTTCAGACCTGGGCGGAATTCGAAGGCTTCGTCTATGACCAGAAGAAGACCGGAATCATCGACCACATGGACGAAATACGTTGGGATATAAGGCCTTCGCCGCATCTTGGCACCCTCGAGGTGCGGGTCTGTGACGGGGTGTCCAACTTGCGTGAGCTTGGCGCGCTGGTCGCGCTGACGCACTGCCTGGTCGTCGACCTGGATCGGCGGCTGGACGCCGGTGAGACGCTGCCCACCATGCCGCCGTGGCATGTCCAGGAAAACAAATGGCGCGCCGCCCGCTATGGCCTGGACGCGGTGATCATCTTGGACGCCGACAGCAACGAGCGGCTGGTCACCGAGGACCTGGCCGATGTGCTGACCCGCCTGGAGCCGATCGCGAAGTCGTTGCATTGCGCCGACGAGTTGCGCGCGGTGGCCGATGTCTGGGCCGACGGTGCCTCATACCAGCGCCAGCGACGGGTCGCCGAGGAACATGACGGCGACCTGCGTGCCGTCGTCGATGCGCTGGTTGGCGAGCTCGACATCTAGGTTTAGGTCATGGCGGATCTCGAGCCGATTGAGCTGGCGATGTTCCCGCTCGAGTCGGCGTTGCTGCCCAACCAGGATCTCCCGCTGCGCATCTTCGAGCCTCGCTACAGCGCGCTGGTGCGGCGCTGCATCGCCGGTGACGAACCGTTCGGCGTCGTGCTGATCTCGCACGGCCGCGAGGTCGGTGGCGGGGACGCCCGTTGTGATGTCGGGATGTTGTGCAGGATCACCGAATACGCCGATCTCGGCGCGGGCCGATACGCACTGCACTGCCGCACGGGGGAGCGGATTCGGGTGTCCGAATGGCTGTCCGATGATCCCTACCCGCGCGCGACCGTGACGCTGTGGCCCGACGAGCCCGGGGACCCGGTGACCGACGCCCAACTCGTCGATCTGGAAGACCGGGTGGTGGCCCTGTTCGAGCGGGTCGCGCAAGCTCGCGGCGCTTCGCTGCCGGACCGCGACGTATTGCTGGGTCACGGCGAAGGCGACACGAACGATGCGGGGCAACGGCTGTTCGCGCTTGCGTCGCGCATCCCGATCGGAACGGCCGACCGCTACGCGGTCCTGTCGGCGCCCTCGGCCCCCGATCGATTGGCCGCGCTGCGCGAGGCCGTGGACGCGGTCGCCGAGATGGTGGAGTTCCAGCTCTCCGAATAGGGCCTACCGGGCGGTGGTAGATCCGTCATGACATGCGGCGCGGCGGCGGCCAGGTTAAAGTCCTGCCAGCTTGCCTCTCGCCACCCAACCTCCCGCAAGGCATGAATAACACCGGCGCTGACGGGTATGCCCGCGGAAATGGGTGTTTCGGGCCTGACCGCCGATTGTTCGGGCGAAGAGAGCCGAGGCGCAGTCGCAGAGACTGCGGCCGACCCCCCACGAATGACCGGAGCAGCGATGAGTGTCGTATTGATCGGGCCGATCAGCCGGTGTAGCAATTGCGGCCGCGTTCCGCCGGAGGGCCAGCGCTGGCCGCATGTCACCGACGGCGACTGGTTCTGCAGCCTGGACTGTCTATACGGGCTGCATCCCGAGTTGGAGGAAGGCGGCGTGTGAGCCGGCGCCGGCCCTGGTGGCTCAGGCCTCCTGTGCGATCACTTCCTGGTACTGGGCCATAATTTGGGCGATGCCCTCGTCAACGTAAGCGTCCGAGACACCGAGGTGAGACGCGACGAGCTGTACCCGGGTGACTTGTCGCTGATACTCCTTGCTACGCCGTAGCGAATCGATTTGGTCCGCGGTGCCGCGCGTGACAAGGAACCCCGCCACCTCTCCACCGGACGGCGCGAGAACGGTCACGTCGAAGCGCTCGATTTTTCCTTCTTGTTGAAGACCCGCCCAGTACTGCATCGCTTCGTTGTAGGCATTGAGGGCTTGCTTCTCCCGCCCGGGTACGGGCGCTCCCCAAACCATGCACAGAGCAGCTTCAGCCATTGGACTTCCTCTCTCTTCAACCCCTCGAGCCCCCAATGTGGATTGTCTCGCGGATCGCCGCCAACCACACGAGTACGCCGGTACCCGATTTCCGGCTATCGGCACGCCCTCGCGGCTTCGCGCTCGGCCAGTGACTTCAACGTGCGTAGTTGCCTACGCATCATTACGAGATCGCCCAGCGCCAGCGCCCGAGCGATCAACGACGGACCCGCGATCAGCACGCGCGCATGAAGCCGCGAGCCGGCGCCTTCGGCCCGGACCGCGTACGTGACGGCAACGCCCTTGGACCGCAACGTGATCTGCTCGCCGTCGACAAACGAGTGCAGCGCAAACACTGTCATGAATCGCAGCCCGACTTCGAGGTGCACCAGTTCGGGCGAGCGCTCGCGCGGACTTCGGCGACCGAGGTTGTCGAGGATGTCGTAGCTGTAGGGCGCCACGCGTAGCTGGCACAACCAGGAGAACACGATCGGCGGCGGCGCGGCGATGCTGATCGCGCGGTCGGCCCGGACGGCGCGCGGACCCAGTGCGTCGCACGGCAGGGATGCCGTTCGTTCCGCCGGGGATGCTCCCCAGTTCTGACCGGGAATCATCCGACACTGGCGCCGCGTGGGCGCGCTTGTGCTGCAATGTTTTTCAGCATCTGGCGCACCACGAACCGGTGCGCGCCGGCTCCGATGGCAAAGGCGCGAAAGAGCTTCCCGCGAACGCCGGGAAAGGCGGCCCAGGTGAGCACCCGCAGCCGTGTGCCGCCGGAATCGGCGTCGGGGTCGAGCTCGAACACCAGTCGGTAGACGGCGAAGCAAAGGTGCCGGCCGTTCACCGTCAGCCGTGGCTGCGGTATGGCCTCGTCGGCGCGGTCTCGACGCAACACCCGCAGTAGCGCCGACCACGTTTGCGCCATGGACGCGTCGACCGAGATAGCATGTTCATCGATATAGGATAACTGTTCCATATAGAAGGACTGTACTAGATCGTGGCCCCTCCCCGGAAGCACGAAACCGATGTGATCCTGGACGCGACGCGTGCGCTGGTGCTCAGGGATGGACCGCGGGCGGCGAGCGTCGCGGCGATCGCCAAGGCCAGTGGCGCCCCGGCGGGCACGCTGTATCACCGGTTCGGCAATCGCGACGGCGTCGTGACCGCGGCCTGGCTGCGTGCCCTCGAGCGTTTCCAGTCGCGAGCGCTGGCCTCTGGAACCAATACAGCCGCCGATACGCCGGCGGATGCCGCCTTGGACATCGCGACAGCGATGGCGGTCGCAACGATCAGCTTCGCGCGCGACCTACCCGACGACGCGCGGATGCTGCTGACGATCCGACCGGCCGATCTGTGCGACGGCCAACCCGACGCGGATTTCCGGGACACCCTGGCCACCATGAACGCACCGCTGATCCAGCGGGTCCGAGAGTTGGCCGCGGAGCTCTACGGCAGCGCCGGCCCGCGCGCGGTCGATGCGGTGACCAGGGCGGTGGCAGACCTGCCTTACGCCGTGGTGCGCCGCCACGCCCACGGCGACCCGATGCCGTCCTGGCTGGAAGCCGATGTTGCGGCGTCGGTGCGCGCGCTGCTGCAGGGCCCCTTAGGCGGACTTGGCGAACGCGCGTAACGACTCCACTTGAACGGGATCCAGCGAGGGCCGCACGGCCTTGCGTGCCGCGGCGAGGTCGGCGGCCGTGACGTTGGCGGCATCGATCGATCGCCGCATCGCGGTGAGCGCGGCCTCCCGCAGCAGGGCCACGCAGTCGGCGGCGCTGTAACCGTCGAGCCCGGCGGCCACGTTTTCCAGGTCGACATCGGCGCTCAGCGGAATCGACTTGCCTGCGGTGCGCAGGATTTCGAGACGGGCCGCGGCGTCGGGCGGTTCGACGAACACCAGCCGTTCCAGCCGTCCCGGGCGCAGCAGCGCGGGGTCGATCAGATCGGGCCGGTTGGTGGCGCCCAGCACCACCACGTCGCGTAGCGGGTCGATCCCGTCGAGCTCCGTCAGCAGCGCGGCGACCACGCGATCGGTCACGCCGGAGTCGAAGCTCTGGCCGCGCCGGGGCGCCAGCGCGTCCACCTCGTCGAGGAACACCAGCGACGGCGCCGAGTCCCGGGCGCGTCTGAACAACTCGCGCACCGCCTTCTCCGAGCTGCCGACCCACTTGTCCATCAGCTCGGAGCCTTTGACGGTATGCACGCTGAGCTGGCCGGTGCTGGCCAGCGCGCGGACCAGGAAGGTCTTGCCGCACCCAGGCGGCCCGTAGAGCAGCACCCCGCGCGGCGGGTCGACACCCAGCCGGGCGAAGGTGTCGGGATGCTGTAGCGGCCACAGCACCGCTTCGGTGAGGGCCTGCTTGGCATCGGCCATGTCGCCGACGTCGTCCAGGGTGACGTTCCCGATGGTCAGCTCTTCGCTGGCCGACCGGGACAGCGGCCGGATGACGGTCAGCGCACCAACGAGATCGGCCTGGTTCAGCTTGGGTGGTTGCCCGTCGGTGCTGGCCCGAGACGCCGCCCGCAGCGCGGCTTCGCGCACCAGTGCGGCCAGGTCGGCGACGACGAAACCCGGTGTGCGGGAGGCGATCTCATCGAGGTCGAGGTCGCCGGTGGGCGCCCGTTTGAGCAGCGCCTCCAACAGCGCCTTGCGGGTGGCGGCGTCGGGCAGTGGCAGGCCCAGCTCACGATCGCACAGGTCGGGGGCACGCAGCCGGGCGTCCAGCTGGTCGGGTCGCGCGGACGTGGCGATCAACACGACGCCCTCGGTGGCCACCGCCGTGCGCAGCTCGCCCAGGATCAGGGCGGCCACCGGCTCCGCGGTGGCGGGCAGCAGGGCATCGACGTCGGTGATCAGCAGCACGCCGCCCTTGTCGCGAACCCTCTTGACCGCCGCAGCCACCGTTTTCAGCCGGTCGTCGGCGACCAGTGCGCCCACCTCCGGGCCGTCCAGTTCGATCAACTTGCGGCCTTTGCACACCGCACGCACCAGTGTCACCTTGCCGACCCCGGCCGGACCCGACACCAGCACGCCGAGGTTGGTGCTCGCGCCCAACGTCTTGAGCAGGTGCGGTTCGTCGAGCGACAGCTTGAGCCAATCGCTGAGCTTGGCGGCCTGGGGCTGCGCGCCCTTCAGCTCCTCGAGGGGGATCTCCGGGGTCGTCGCGGCGACCGGTTCTCGCAACGACGCCACGACGCCGCTGCCCCAGCTGACCAACGAGTTGGGCTGCACGCTGACGGGTCCCTCGGGATCGACGCCCGTGACGGTCAGCAGCTCCGAGGTCCAGCTGATCCCGACGGCGGCCGCCAGCGCGCGGGTCGCGGTCGATGTCGATGTGCCGGGGCCCAGGTCGCGCGGCAGCAGCGACACGGCGTCGCCGACCGTCATCACCTTGCCGAGCAAGGCCTGTCGCAGCGTCACCGGAGTAAGCGACTGGGTGGCCATCGAGGAGCCGCTGAGCGTCACCGATCGTGCGCCGTAGACGGCGACCGTGCCGACGAGCACCGCGGTGCCCTCCCGCAGCCCGGCGTTGGACAGCGTCACGTCGTCGAGCAGCACGGTGCCGACGGGAATGTCCGGGCCGGCCAGTCCCGCCACCGCCGCCGTGGTCCGCGACCCGGTCAGCGACACCGCGTCCCACTCCCGGATGCCGAGGGCGGCAACGGCATTCGGGTGCAATCGGATGACGCCGCGGCGGGAGTCAACGGCGGAGGTGTTCAGCCGCGCGGTGAGGGCGAGCTGACGGGCCGCGCCGGATTCCATGGCCGCCGGGCCGGAGCTACCCGCATCGTCGCCGGCCCCGGGCATCACCGCGGGCGCCCGCTGGGCTTGCGCAGCCCGAGCCGCGCCACCGACCGGCGGTTGGGCTGGGACCGGCGGGTCGCTTTGCGTGCGGCGCGCCATTGCTCGGGTTTGTCGTCCCACACCTCGGGGTGCTTGGCAAGCCAGCGCCGGTTGCGGATCGCGAACGGGATGTGGCACAGGTAGGCGATGATGATCACCCAGATCAACACGTAGGGCGCCAGCACCGCGGCCGCCGCGCAGATCGCCAGCACCGCCAGCAGCGGCGCAGCCCAGCTCGGCGGCACTGACACGGCGTGCATCTTCCTCATCGGGATCTTGCTGACCATCAGCACCGACGTGCCCGTCACCCAGATGCACAGGAACACACTCGACGTCCACCAGCCCTCGCCGAACTGCAGTTTCAGCCCGATCAGACCGATCATCGAGACCGCGCCCGCCGGCGCCGGCATCCCGACGAAGTATTCGTGCGCGTAGGCGGGCTGGGTCCCGTCGTCCTGCAGCGCGTTGTACCTGGCCAGCCGCAACACAACGCACACCGCGTACAGCAGCACCACCACCCAACCGGCGGGCGAGTTCGACAGCAGCGTCACGTACAGCACGATCGCGGGCGTCACCCCGAAGTTCACCGCGTCGGCCAGGGAATCGATTTCCGCGCCGATCCGCGACTGGGCGTCCAGGATGCGGGCCACCCGGCCATCCAGGCCGTCCAGGATCGCGGCGGCGGCGATCAGCGCCATCGCGGCCTTGGGCTGATGCTCCAGCGCGAATTTGATCGAGGTCAGGCCCGCGCAGATGGACAGCACCGTCATCGCGCTGGGCAGGATCTGCAGGTTGACCGCTCGCCTGCCGCGGGGCTTGTCGATCATGGCAGCTCGGCCAGCACTGTCTCGCCGGCCACCGCACGCTGACCCACCTTCACCAGCGGTTCCGTGCCCGGTGGAAGGTAGGTGTCCAGCCGTGACCCGAACCGGATCAGCCCGTAGGTGTCGCCGACCGACAGCTTGTCTCCGACGCCTGCGTCGCAGACGATGCGGCGCGCCAGCAGCCCCGCGATCTGCACGGCCACGACGTCGGAACCGGAGTCGGTCCGGATCCGCAGGCTGGTGCGCTCATTCTCGGTGCTCGCCGAAGCCAGGTCGGCCGACCCGAAGCGGCCCGGCCGGTGTTGCACGGCGACCACCTCGCCGCTCACCGGGGCGCGCTGGACGTGGGCGTCGAGGAGCGACAGGAAGATGCTGACCCGCGGCAACGGCTCGTCGCCCATGGCGAGTTCGGCGGGCGGGGCGGCCGAGTCGATCACGCAGATCAGGCCGTCGGCGGGCGCGACGACGGCGCCGGGCCGGGTCGGGGGCACCCGCGGGGGGTGGCGGAAGAACGCCGCGCTCGCACCCGCGGCCAGCAGACCCGCCCGCCGCAGCCAGCGGAAGTCGCGTCCAGCCACGACCCCGATGGAAGCCACGGCCAGCCCGGCGGAGATGAACGGCAGCCCGGCGGGGTGGATGGGCGGAACGGTGGAGCGCACCAACTCCAGCACGTGTTTCGGGTCGAAGGTCGGATCCTCGAAGGCGGGGCCTGGGTGAGGAGATGGGTCGCGGGGGCGTCGTGCCACCCGGTCATCTTACGAGCCGCGGCTTAGCTCAGATCCCAGACTTGGAGTTGGGTTCCGGCGGACACTTCCACGACGTCCTCGGGGATGTCGAGCAGCCCGTTCGCCGACGCCAGCCACCGCAAATGGTGCGACGCCGGCGGGCCGTAACTGGTGACGCTGCCGGCTTCGCGGTCCACGATCGCGCGCCGGAACTGACGTTTGCCCCGCGGCGAGGTCAGCGACTCGGCGAGGATTGCGGGACGGTGCGGGCGCTCCGGATCCGGCAGGGCCATGGCGTTGCGCAGCGCGGGCCGGATGAATACTTCGAAGGACACCAGCGCGCTGACCGGGTTGCCGGGCAGGGTGACGATCGTCGCACCGGCCACGCGTCCGATGCCCTGTGGCATTCCCGGTTGCATCGCCACCTTGACGAATTCCACCCCTTGGTCGCCGTCACGGCCGAAGGCGTCCTTGACCACCTCGTAGGCGCCGGCGCTGACTCCGCCGCTGGTGATGATCAGGTCGGAGTCCGCGGCGTATCGGTCCAGGATCGAGCTGAACTGCGCGACGTCGTCTTCGGCGGTCGCGACGGCGATCACGTCAGCGCCGGCGTCGCGGACCGCCCCGGCCAGCATGATCGAGTTGGACTCGTAGATCTGTCCGGGCCGTAGCGGGGTGCCCGGCGCCACCAACTCCGACCCCGTCGATATCACCAGCACCCGCTGGCGAGGGATCACTGTCAGCTCCGCCAAACCCAGCGCCGCGGCCAGGCCGAGCACGGCCGGTGTGACGACCTGCCCCTTGCGCAGCACGGTGGTGCCGGGCGCGACGTCTTCGCCCGCCCGACGGATGTGCTTGCCGGGTGTGCAGGGTTGCGAGATGGCCACCGAATGCACGCTGCCGTCGGTGTGTTCGACCGGGACGATGGCCGTCGCGCCGGCCGGCACCGGCGCCCCGGTCATGATGCGGTGCGCGGTGCCGGGGTGCAGCGTCAATTGGTCGATGCGCCCGGCGGGAATGTCCTCGGCGACCGGCAAGACCACGGGGTGTTCGGGTGTGGCGCCCGAGGTGTCCTCGCTGAGCACCGCGTAGCCGTCCATCGCGGAGTTGTCGAAAACCGGCAGTGCCAGCCGCGCGACGACGTCGTCGGCCAGGACGAGCCCTTGAGCCGCTGCCAGCGCGACCGCGGACGCCGGGCGGGCACGGATCATCCCCGCGACCACGCGCTGATGCTCTTCGACCGAGCGCATCAGGCCATTATCGGCCCTTCAGACCGGGAAGCTGACGCCGGTGAGTTCTTCGGAGACCGTCCAGAGGCGCCGTTGCAAATCTTCGTCGTGCGACTGCGCGCTGGACTGGACCAGCTTCGGGTGGCCGCGCTGCTCGAAGAAGGCGTCGGGGCCGTAGTACTGCCCGCCCTGGACGGCCGGATCGGTGGCGGCCCGCAGCGTCGGCAGTGCGCCCATCGCCGGACCCTGCAAAAGCACCGGCCCCAGCACCGCCCGCACGGGATTGAAGATCGCCGGCAGGTTGTGGGCCAGCTCGGTGTTGCTGATGCCGGGATGCGCCGCGACGGCGATGGTCGCGTCCTTCGCACGGGATCGGGCCGCCAGCCGGCGCTGCAGGCCGTAGGTGAACAGCAGGTTGGCCAGCTTGGATTGCCCGTACGCGGCGAACCGGTCGTAGCTGCGCTCCCATTGCAGATCGTCGAAATGGATCGAGGCCCTGAGTCGGTGCGCCAGGGCGCTGACGGTCACAACCCGCGAACCGCGCACCGGCAGCAAGTGGTCCAGCACCAGGCCGGTCAGCGCGAAATGACCCAAATGGTTGGTGCCGAACTGCATTTCGAAGCCGTCCCGGGTGACCTGCTTGGGGGTCCACATCACGCCGGCGTTGTTGATCAGCAAGTCGATGCGCGGATAGGCCGTGCGCAGCGCGTCGGCGGCGGAGCGCACCGAGTCGAGCGAGCTCAGGTCGAGCGCCTGCAGCGTGACGTCGGCGCGGGGGCTGGCCGCCACGATGCGCGCCAGCGCGGCGTTGCCCTTCTCGAGGTTGCGCACCGCGAGCACGACGTGGGCACCGCAGTAGGCCAGCACGGCCGCCGTCTGATACCCGATGCCGGTGTTGGCGCCGGTGACGATGACGACGCGGCCGCTCTGGTCGGGCACGTCGGCTTCCGACCAGTTGCCGTTCTTTTCGTCGATTGCAGCCATGGCCCAAAACATACTCAGCTCGATGGGGGCTGGGTACAGTCGAGAACGTGATTACCGGGTTGGCCCACACCGGGGTCTGTGTCCCCGATTGTGAGGCCGCGGTGGCGTTCTACCGAGATGTATTGGGCCTGCGTGTGCTCTCGCCGCCCTACATCATGAGCGGTAACGCCATTCGCGACGACATGGGTGAGCTGGTGTCCGACCCCGCCATGAAAGCGGCCATCGTCGGCTTCGGAGCCGACGGCGACCGGGTGCTCGAGGTCATCGAATACCTCGGCGTGGAAGGGGGCAAGGCAGGAGGCGAGGCAGGTGGCGATCAGCGCACCGCCGCGGCCCTGACCGATTACGGCCTCTCGCACGTCGGACTGATCTGTGAGGATCTCGAAGCCACCCGGGCAGAACTCGAAAGCAAAGGGGTGCGCTTCCTGGTCA
>Ga0210389_10001200_pt1 | contig 21225 bp, 21 predicted proteins | sample IncBWH28OmetaG_FD_160127 | JGI IMG/M metagenome (GOLD analysis project Ga0210389, IMG submission 160127) | Forest soil microbial communities from Barre Woods Harvard Forest LTER site, Petersham, Massachusetts, United States - Inc-BW-H-28-O ...
CGCCCCGCCTACCGGCCCGCCCCACCCCGCCTACCGGCCCAAATGCGTAAACGAGCCCGCTATAGCCGGCCCGAAAGCGCCGTTGAGCACGTTGGCTAGCGTGCGCGAATGCGTATTTGAGCACGCTGGTGAGGCGGCGGGATTGTCACAGGGACGCTCGTAGCTCCTTCAGCACGGCGATGTCCCGGGCGTGACCGGCCTTGCCACCGGGAGTTTCGACTACGAACGGGACATCTGCCAGCAACGGGTGCGCCAGCAGTTCGCGGAACGGCTCAACTCCGATCTCGCCCTTCCCGATCGCCTCATGGCGGTCGCGTTTGGACCCGCATCCGAGCATCGAGTCGTTGGCGTGTACCAGCTTCACCCGGCCGGGCCCGGCGGCCTGCTCCACTTCGGCAAGCGTCGACGCCACGCCGTCCGGCGCGGTGAGGTCGTGCCCGGCCGCGAACAGGTGGCATGTGTCCAGGCAGACGCCGACCTTGGGGTGATTGCCCAGCGCCGCGAGGTACGGCCCGAGATCAGGTGCTTGCGCGCAGAGCATCTGCCCTTGCCCGGCCATCGGCTCGAGCAGGAGGTCCGGGTCGTCCTCGCCGACCGCGCCGAGGACCGGCAGCAATAGCGCGGAAACCTGGCGCAGCCCGTCGTCGCGTGTCGCGCCCACGGCGGACCCCGTGTGCACGACCACTCCGCGCGCGCCGATTTCCCGCCCGCGGCGCAGGGCGTGGGCGATGGCTTCCGCCGACCGAGTCGCGGTCGTGTTGTCCCCTGACCCGCAGTTGATCAAGTAGGGCGCGTGGATAAATACCGGTATTCCGGATTCACGCAGTCTCGCGTCCTGCGTCGGGTCGCCCGCGCTCGCCGCCCAACCGCGCGGGTTGGAGACGAATACCTGGATGACCTCGGCTTCTACCGCCGAGGCGTAAGCGAGCCCGCCCGTCGCAAGCCCGCCGGTCACGGTCGCATGCGACCCGATAAGTGCCACGGGGAGACAGTCTAGGGTCTCGCCCAACGTGCTCGATTGCGCATTCGCACACGCGATCCAGCGAGCCCGAATGCGCATTTGAACCCGTTATAGCGTGTTCGTTTGCGCATTTGGGCCGGCTGGGCGGCGGGCGGCGGGGCCCACGGCTGGGCGGCGCGAGACAGCGCCCCGGCCGGGCGGCGGCGTGCGGCGGGGAGCCCGGCGTGCGGCGGCGCCCCCGACTGGGGGCGGCGGCGCCCACGGCTGGGGGCGGGTGCGGGGGCGGACGCGGCGGGTGTCGAGCTACTCCGGGTGGTATTCCTGGGCCGTGGCGGCTAGTTGTTCGGCGATTTCGTCGGCTTCGAGGCGCGACTCGATCTTGCGCAGGTCGTCGATGCGGGCACGGGTCTCGACCCGGCGGGGGGTGAGCAGCGTGCAGCAGTCCTGGTCGGGCAGTTCGGAGATCGACAGGGTGCGGATGCGCCGTGCCTCCGCCATGATCTCGGTCTTGTCCAGGCCGATCAGCGGCCGCAGGATCGGCAGGGTGACCGCGTCGTCGAGCGCCGTGATGTTCTGCAGCGTCTGGCTCGATACCTGCCCGAGGGAGTCGCCGGTGACGAGCGCCTTCGCGCCCAGGCGACGGGCGAGGACCTGAGCGGTCTTGAGCATCAGCCGCCGCTGCGCCACCACCTGGAGGCGGTCCGCGCCCGACGTGGCCAGCGACTGCTGCGTCTTCCCGAACGGCACGACGAACAGCCGCGTGCCGCCCTGGAACCGGTCGAGCCCGCGCGTGAGCGCGTACGCCTTGTAGATGGACTCCGGACCCGTGAGTGGCATGCCGGAAAAGTGGATGAACGTGCAGCGCAGTCCCCGCCGCATCATCCGGTAGGCGGCGACCGGCGAGTCGATGCCGCCGGACATCAGCGCGACCGCCTTGCCGCTCATCCCGACCGGCAACCCGCCCTGACCCGGCTCGCCGCCCGTGAACACGAACACCTCGCGCTGGTCCACCTCGATGAAGACCTCGGTAGCCGGATGCTTCAGGTCGACGGGCAAGCCGTGCGCGGCCTGGATCTCGCGGCCGACGAGAATGGCGAGATCGGAGGACGTGATGGGGAATCGCTTGTCTCGGCGCCGCGGCCGCACGGCGAATGGGCCTGTCGTCCCGGCCGTCAGCGCGATGGCCGCCTCGACCGCCGCCTCCGGTGTCTTCGCGACGCGCAGCGCCCGGCAGACGCGGACGATCCCGGGCACGTCAGCGGCCCGCTCGGCAACCTTGTCAACCGCCTTCGCGTGCTCGGCCTCCGACCGGTCCTGCCGCTGGACGCGGAGGACAAAGACCCCCTCGCGGTGCATGACGTCCGCCGGTTCGCCCGTGTCCTTGACCGCCGCGCGGATATTGCGCTCAAGCAGGAACTCGAACTGCTGCCGGTTGCGGCCTTTCAGCCAGATTTCGCCAACTTTGAGCAGCGCGCACGGTTCGGCGGCGCCCTGTAGCGCCGACCCGGCAGCCGCGGCGGGATCGGTAACGGTCATCCCTCCAGTGTGCCAGTCCCTGGCCACCGCGAGCGCCGTCTCGCCCGTCGATCTTGCCCGCACACGGCCGCCGGAGCGGAGCAACGTCGCCGAGCAGCGCCGCCGGGGCATCCGGTGGCAGCGACCGCTAGCGGACGGCGGCCAGGATCCGGTTTCCCCCGCGCTGCCAGATCGTCGCGACCTCGGCGAACCCCGCGGCCCGCAGGGCCCCGTCGTGGGCGCCGAGCAGTGTGCCCTCGTTACCGTGGTGGTGGACCGTACGCTGCTCACGGGCGGATGACGCCTCCGCCAGTGACGGGTCCGCGGCGACGGCCTGCCACCACTCGCGCCAGTCTTCCGCCCGCCCGGCGTGGCCGTCGGGGAACCGCCGACGCTCTTCCCTCTCCTCCATCGCTCGCTCCAGTCGCGCGAGCACCGGGTTCTCCTCCGCAGAGAGCCGCAGATGGTCGCCGTCGAGGAACAGGCCGCCCGGCCGCAGCAGTCCGGCCATCGCCGCGTACAGCCGCCGCAGTTCGGCCGCCGACAGCCAGTGCAGCGCGGTCGTGGAGACCACCGCGTCCGCCTGACGGCCGACCTCGGTGGCCAGCCGCGATGGCCAGTCGGACGACCGCAGGTCGAGGTCGAGGAACGCCAGGCCCGGGACATCGGCGTAGGCGGCCCGGCCGAGCGACAGGGTGACCGGGTCGGCATCGACGGCGACCACCCGCGCCGCCGGCAGACGCCGCAGGAGCCGCGCGGACAGGGACCCCGGCCCGCAGCCGAGGTCGATGACCAGCGGGTCGGGCCGACCGGTCCCCGCCTCGACGGCGTCGATCAGCGCGGTGAACCTGTCCTCCCGGTCAGGGAGGTAGACCTCCTGCTGCCGGTCCCAGCGTGCGATCCAGTCACGCGCGACGACCGGGTCGAGTTCCGGCAAGTCTGTCAGTTCCGGCATGCGAGTCCTCCACGTGACTGGCTAAGATTGGTTCGACAGTCACAACCATAAGACGGCGGAAATAACTGGTCAAGTGGATTTCAACAGTCACACGGATACTGTCGTGCGGACGGCCGTGGCGCTCGTCAACCTGCTGACCGAGGGCGAGGACCGCAGCCGGGAGTACCGGCCGCCGCAGGGCACCGAGCGGGCGGCGCAGCTCAACGCCCTGTTCAAGGCGGCCGGCAGCCGGACCGAGGTCAACGCGGCGGAAGCGGAAGCGTTCGGCCCGGTCGCGGCCGCGCTCCGCGCCGTCTTCGCGGCCGTCGCCGCCGGGAACGTCGACGACGCGGCCCGACGGGTCAACGACATGCTCAGCACCACGGGGGCGCACCCGGCTCTGGAGCGGCACGACGGCGAACCGTGGCATATTCACTTTCACGCCGCTGACGAGACGTCCCGGGTCAAGGGGTGGGCGGCCGGGTGCGCCACCGGCCTGGCGGTCGTGCTCGGCGGCGAGCACTTCGACCGTCTCGGGGTGTGCACCGCGCCGCACTGCGACCGGGTCTACGTGGACACGTCCCGCAACGGCAGCAGGCGGTTCTGCTCGACCGCCTGCCAGAATCGGGTCAAGGCCGCGGCCTTCCGTGAACGCCGCGGGTGACTAGCGCGGCCGGCCCGATGGTTACTTGTCCGAACGAACCCTGGTTCCCGACGCCAGCAGGCTCTCCTCGGCGTTCACGCCTGGAACACCCTCGGCGGCTCGCCCCGGCGCGTGCCGGATCAGCAGCATGGCGGCGTCGTCATCGAGTTTGCGCCCGACGTACCGCGCGACGTCCGCGCTGAGCCGGTCGAGCATGTCGTCCAGGTCACCCTCGCCCAGCAGGACGCCGCGCTCGGGCAGCGGGTAGAAGGTACCCGTCTTGTCCCGGGCCTCGCTGATGCCGTCCGTGTAGCAGAGGACCTGGTCGCCCGGCGCCAGTCGCACCCGGATGGGGATCCGCCTGCTCACGGTGAGTTCACCGAGCCCCAGTGGCAGGCCCGGGTCCGGGTCCTCGATGAGCGAGATGACGCCGTTCCGGACGAGGAGGGGCGGCGGGTGCCCGCAGTCGAGGATCTCGATGACATCGCTGTCCGCGCCGATCTGCGCGATGACGGCGGTGACGAACTCTTCCGTGGCGGCCTGGTGGAGCAAGCTGAGCTCGATCCGCGCGGCGATCTCAGGCAGGTCCACGGCGTCGTAGGCCGCCTCGCGGAAGGCGCCGAGCACCACCGACGCGGTGCGCACGGCGGGCAGGCCCTTGCCCTGGACGTCCCCGAGGATGAACCGGGTGGCGGACCCGGACGCGGTGGTGACCACCTCGTACAGATCGCCGCCGATATGCGCGGCGGCGGACGCGGAGATGTAGCGGACGGCGATGTCGAGTGGCGGGACATGCCCGGGCACGGGACGGAGCAGCACCTGCTGCGCCATCTCGGCGACCGCCTTCACGTCCGCGAGTTCGCGTTCCCTCCGCTCGCGGATGGCGCTGGCCACGACGCACGCCACGGTCACGCCGAAGATCGTGATGAGCCCTGTGATGCCGCGGTTGGAGTTAAAGAGGTTGCCGCCCACGGCGAGCAGGAATCCGACGCCGAGCGCGAGCGCTCCGATGAGCGCCGTCGGGACCGCGCGGCGGGATACCGAAGCAAGCGCCGGGCCCAGTGACAGCACGGGCAGAAACTCGTCGGAGGGGCCTTGCAGCAGGTCGACCGCGACGATCGCGGCCATGACGAGGAACGGCAGCGCACTAAGGAAGTACCGGTGCCCGGCCGGGCCGGGCCTGTCCAACGCCATGACGGTTCCTCCTCCCCGTTATGCCTGCTAGCCGGCGTAATCGCCAGACGTGACCGTACCGTCATACTAGTCGTTGAGGATCGGAGTCGATTACCTCGCGTACGCGCGGTCGCGCCGGCGGACGCTGCGGCGGCGGGCGTTCCGTTTGCACCTCGCAATGTGCGGCTAACCTCGCGATGGACCGCCGATGCGGCTCCACGGGCTCGGCGGGTTGTCGTCCCGGGGAAGCCAGAGGATCGGCTGTGAGTCGGCGAACGTGGCCTGGAACCTCGGCTCCCACGGGTACCGGCCGTTGCGGTCGGCCCACACAACCTGCAGGTACGGCGGGCGGACGAAACCGTAGAACTCGTCGGCGACCTCGAACATCCCGGTCGTCCGCCAGCTCGGGTGGACCGGGCGGAGGATCAGCCGAGCCGGGCAGATGTCATCGATGACGTCATCGGGGCCGATCTCCGTTCCCTCGCAGACGCGAGCGGCGATCGAGTCCACGATAGCCCGCATGTTCTCCATGGGCGCGCCGCAAATGACCAGCTCAGGAAACTGCGCGCGCAGCCACAGCCCCACGCTGTAGGCCCATGGCGGCAGGCCGTCGTTGTCGAAGATGCCGGGGACCGCCCAGCCGCGCTCGCTTACCTGGCTGGCGACCCCGTTCATGTAGGCGAGATGGTCACTATCGGGCCCGTCTGTCTCCTGCGCGCAGTCGGGGCACTCATGGTGGCGCCGTCGGGCGGAATGACGCTCGGGGAGGTTCATAAGGCCAAGCTACGTCGAGGGTCTGACATTCCAGCCGCCCACGGGGCCCGCCGTCTCACCGAGGTTACGGGACGGGATCGAATGCGCAGTCGATCCCGTTTGAGTCCCGCTTTCGCCGCATGTCTCAGTCCATTGCGGGCAGTAGCCCGGCTACGGAGAGCAAGCAGCTAGAAGATATGACTGGAGCAAACGATGGCACGATTGCGACGGGGTACGGCAGAGGATTCGGCAGCGGTGCCTGGCCAGCGCCCTGAGCCGACACTGCCACCGGATGCCGACCGAAACCAGATAGCCGAGGCCGCCGCCGAGTCCACGGGACCGGTGACGCCAGTGACGCCCACCGCGGCGAACACGCCCGTGACGCCCGCCGAGCCCGGGCAAGGGGATGCCGGGCACGTGACGCCCGGGCCAGGGGCGCCGACCCCGCCCGACGCGCAGGCGGCGCCGCCCGGGACAGCGACGGCGCCCGCGGCGCCGCCCGAGACACCCGCAGCGCCGACTGTGCTGCCGCAGCATCACAAGCTGCGGCGCACCAGGCTCAGCGGCACCTGGGTGGCCATCTTCTTCTTCGCCCTGGTCCTCGTGTTCCTGCTGATCTTCATCCTGCAGAACAGCCATACGGTGGACGTCAGCTACTTCGGGGCACACGGCCACCTGCCACTCGGCGTGGCGCTTCTGCTCGCCGCCGTGTGCGGCATCCTGCTGGTGTCGCTTGCGGGCGGCGCCCGGATCATGCAGCTACGCGCGACCGCCCGTAAGCACCGCCGCTCCGACGTGAAGGCGGCTAAGGCGGGACGCTAGGGGCTTGTCCCCGGCTCAAGCTAACGGGCCCGAATGCGCATTCGGGCCCGTTAGCTAGTCGGCTTGAATGCCCAATCGAACACGTTATAGCGGGCTCTTTTGCGCATTCGAGCAGGTTGGGTGGGTGGGGCGACCGCGCGGGGAGGGCGACCGCGCGGGGAGGGCGACCGCGCGGGGAGGGCGGCCGCGCGGGGAGGCGGCCGCGCGGGGAGGGCGACCGCGGCGGAGGGCGGCCGCGTAGGAAAGGGCGGCCGCGGCGGGAGTTACACGTTCTTGGCGTAGCTGCGGAAGGTACGGACGGAGATCGCGACGCAGAGGACCGCGAGGACCAGGAGGGCGCCCGAGCGGACCGCGATGCCGGACCAGTCCGGTGTCGCGGAGAGCGCCGAGCGGCCAATCTGGACCTCCCAGTTCAGCGGGTTGCGGGACGCGATCGCCTGCATCCAGCCCGGGAGGAAGCTGGCCTTCATGAACGCCGAGGACAGGAACATCAGCGGCAGCATGAAGAACGTGTAGACGCCGATGATCGCCTCACGCGACCGCAGCAGCATGCCGGTCATGTTCGACAAGGCGCCCCACAGCACGCCGATCAGGATCGACGCCACCGTGAGGACCACGACGCCCGCGACGCCGCCGGGATACCTCGCTCCCCCGGCCATGCCGAGGAAGACGATGATCAGTGTCTGGACCGTGGTGCTGACGGCCTGCTCCGCCACGGACGCGTTCATGATGGCGAGCCGGCTCGCCGGGGAGACGAGGAACCGGTTGAGCGTGCCCCGCTCGATCTCCTCGATCATCGACATGCCCGCCCACATGTTGCCGGACATCGCGTTCATCGCGACGATCCCGGGCACCAGGTAGGTCAGGTACGAGCCCTGGTAACCGAAACCGGGGATGTCGATGATCTTGTGGAACATGTCGCCGAACAGGAAGAGCCAGATGACCGGCTGGATCACGCCCATCGTCAGCACCCACGGCTGACGGGCCAGGGCACGCAGCTTGCGGCCGGTCAGATACCAGGTGTCGGTGAGGGGGCCCAGGAGGGAAACCCGGGAACGTGATGGAAAATCAATCGCGGTCATGCGACGCTGACCTCATCCTTCTCGCTGTACCGGCGCCCGGTGTAGCGGAGGTATACCTCGTCGAGTGACGGGCGAGCGACCGTGACCGACACGGCCGGCGTGCCCGCGTTCGCGAGCGCCGCGAGCACTGACGGGACCGCGGCGGCGCCGTCGTCGCTGCGCGCCGATACGCCCCGGCCGACGACCAGCACGTCGCGGACGCCAGGGACCTGCGTGAGCGTGTCACGCACTTCCTGCTCGCGCGGCCGGGCGGGCAACTCGACCTGTACGACGTCGCCTTTGAGCTCGTCCTTGAGCTGGCCGGGCTCGCCTTCGGCGACGACCTTGCCCTGGTCCACGATCGCCAGGCGATGCGCCAGCCGGTCGGCTTCCTCCAGGTAGTGCGTGGTCAGCAGGACCGTCATCCGCTCGTCGCCGGCGAGCCGCGTGATCTCCTGCCACATCGCGGTGCGGCTTTCCGGGTCCAGGCCGGTGGTCGGCTCGTCCAGGAACAGGACCTTCGGCGCGTGCATGAGGCCGAGCGCGACGTCGAGCCGACGCTGCATGCCGCCCGAATACGTCGACGCGTTACGGCCCGCCGCCTCCCGCAGCCCGAACCGATCGAGCAGCTCGTCCGCGCGGCGCCTGGCGTCCGCCGTCGGCAGGCCGTACAGGTGCCCCTGGAGGACGAGGTTTTCCCGCCCGGTCGCCGTGGGGTCCGCTCCAGAGCGCTGGGCCACGACGCCGATGACCTCACGGGCCCGCCGCGGCGCGAGCAGGACGTCGACCCCTTCGACCGCCGCCGCTCCGCTGTCTGGCCGGGCCAGGGTGGTCAGGATCTTGACCGCGGTGGTCTTGCCCGCGCCGTTCGGGCCGAGGATGGCGTAGATGGTGCCGCGGGGGACGCTGAGGCAGAGGCCGTCCAGCGCCCTGACGCGGTCCTGCTCACCGTTGTTCTTGCTCTTGCGCTTGTTCTTGCTCTTGGGCGCGGGGTACGTCTTGACGAGGCCCCGCGCCTCGATTGCCGAACTCATAAGGTTCACTCCTCATTACTGGGCGTGCGCGACCAGTCCCGTGGCGAGGAGTCCGGCTAAGATCATGATTGGGCCTCATGACGCCGTCTCATCACGGGATTGGTGCCGAGGTACGCGACCCCGGCTTCCTGGTGTTGCCGCACCAGGCCGGGGTCGTTCAACGCGTTAGCGATCGTGCTGGCTTTCCGGTTGCTCTTCCGGCCACCCCCTCCTCGCCCGCTCATCGAGTTCCCGCGCCAACGGCGGGATCTCCCCGGTTTCCGCGAACCGCCGCCAGGCGTCCACGCCGCCCAGCCGCTCGTCGGCGATCGAGCCGTCGATGATCTCGGCGAGCATCCCGCGGACCCAGCCGGCCTCCGCCAGGCGCATGGCCAGCCGGTACTCGGCCTCGACGAGGAAGAGCCGCGGCAGGTGCTGCGTCCACGTGGCGAGGCTCGCCTTGAGGGCCGCGGCCGCGTTGTCGAGCGTCTCAAGCCGCTGCGCGAGCAGACTCGCGATCTCGTCGGGGCCCAGGATCATCCAGTCCGCGAGGGCCGTCTCGAAGCGCGTCGGCTCCTCGTCGGGGACGCTGAGCAGTTCGCGCAGCCAGTCCTTCAGCTCCGCCAGGCCCGCGTCGGTGATCTGATAGGTGGTCCGCTCGGGCTGACGGCCTTCGCGCTCGGTGGCCACCGCCTCGATGAATCCGTATTTTTCGAGATTTCGGACGACGGTGTAGAGCGAGCCCCAGTTGATGGTGATCGACTGGTCTTTGCCGCGCATCTTGAGCATCTGGGCCATCTCGTACGGGTACATCGGCTCGCGGGGCGACAGCAACGACAGCAGGCCGAGCGCCAGCAGGTTGCTCACCTTCCGCCGCTTCGCCATCGCGGGACCGCCTCCTCGTACGCGTGCATTCGTTTTGAAGTACTCGCCTACGAGTATACGCCTACAAGCAACCCCATCCGCAAGCCATCACGTCGCAGGCCGGAGTCCGTAGGCATTTGCACGTGGTCGCCCCGGGAGCGGGCGGCGGGGGCGGCGGGGGTGGCGGCCCCATGGCGCGAGACCCTTCCACGGCTCCCCCGCTCCGCCATCGCTTCCCCCGCTGCCTCTGCCCGATGCCCGATGCCCGCTGCCCGCTGCCCGCTGCCCGCTGCCCGCTGCCCGCTGCCCAGCCATGATCATGGGTCAAAGGCGCCAGAGCCCCGATTTAGCGCCCTAAGCGCGCCTCGTTTATCCTGAAATATCGTTACTAACAGCGCATTTCAGGATACCCTTACAGGGGTATCCGTTCCATGATCGCGGGTCGGACGTGCCGATATTTGGCACTGGTGACCCACGATCATGGCGGCGATGCCCGCGAGGTCGGCTCTGGACTGTGCTCCCACCGTGATGTCACCGGACATAAGGCGATATATCGGGGCAAGAAGCTAGCAGGGAACTCCGCCCCGGACGCCTAACCGGACCCGTGGCACGAACGACCCATGAAAAACGCCCAAACGACCCACGTAAAGGGTGCGAGGTCCGGCCAGGCGGGGCACGACCGCGCGAGGTCCAGCCAGGCGAGGTCCGACCGGGCGGGCGTCAAGCGGAAAACTCGTTAGCCGAAGAAGACCTCGGCTTCGGCGTAACGCTCCAGGGGCACGAGCTTCAGCGACCGCGTCGCCTCCGCGAGCGGGACGCGCACGATGTCGGTGCCGCGCAGCGCCACCATCGTGCCGAACGCCTCCTCGCGCACCGCCCCGACGGCGTGCAGGCCGAAGCGCGTCGCCAGGACCCGATCGAACGCGGTCGGCGTGCCGCCCCGCTGGACGTGCCCGAGGACCGTGCAGCGCGCTTCCTTGCCGGTCCGCTTCTCGATCTCGACGGCGAGCCGCTGCCCGACCCCGCCCAGCTGGACGTGCCCGAACGCGTCCAGGGAACCGGACGCCACGACGAGTTCCTCGTTGGCGGGGCGCGCGCCCTCGGCGACGACCACGATCGGGGCGTACCTGGTCTGGAACCGGTGCTCGACGTAGGCGCAGACGTTGTCCACGTCAAAGGCCCGCTCCGGGATGAGGATCACGTTCGCGCCCCCGGCCAGGCCCGCGTGCAGCGCGATCCACCCGGCGTGGCGGCCCATCACCTCGACGATCAGCGCCCGGTGGTGGGACTCGGCGGTGGTGTGCAGCCGGTCGATCGCCTCCATCGCGATGTTCACGGCGGTGTCGAAGCCGAACGTGTAGTCGGTCGCGCCCAGGTCGTTGTCGATGGTCTTCGGCACGCCGACGACGGGAATGCCCTCCGCGTACAAGCGGCTCGCGGCCCCGAGCGTGTCCTCGCCGCCGATCACGATGAGCGCGTCCACGCCCAGGCCGGCCAGGTTCTCCTTGATCCGCTCCACGCCGCCCCGGCCGTGACCGTCGTCCTGCAGCGGGTTGGTGCGGGACGAGCCGAGAATGGTCCCGCCGCGCGGCAGTATCCCGCGCACAGCGGCGATGTCCAGCGGAACGGTGTCCGCCTCAAGGGGACCGCGCCAGCCGTCGCGGAATCCCACGAATTCCAGTCCGAACTCCTGGATGCCGCGCCGCACGACCGCGCGGATGACGGCATTCAGGCCCGGGCAGTCACCGCCACCGGTAAGGACTCCCACTCGCATACCGCAAAGCCTAGCGATCAGGAACGCGCTGGCAATGGGACGTTGAAATTCGCGCGCTAAATGGCGTGTTTTGCGATTAGTCCGTTTCCTCGCCAGTCGCGTTCAGCTGGTCTTTTACTTGCTTGGCGTACATCTCCACGTATTCCTGGCCCGAAAGCTCGCGGATGGCCTGCATGATTTCGTCGGTCACCGCGCGCAGCGCCACGCGGTCGGTCTCCCGCCCGTAGTACCGGGAGAACTCCAGCGGCTTGCCGAAGATCACGCCGGGCCGCAGGCTCAGCTTCGGCCGGAACGTCCCGGGCGGCAGGAACTCGAATGTGTCGATCATCGCGCAGGGCACGACCGGCGCGCGGGATTCCAGCGCCAGCCGGGCGACGCCGGTCCGCCCCTTGAACAGCCGGCCGTCTGGGGAGCGCGTCCCCTCTGGGTAGATGCCGAGCACCTTGCCTTCCGACAGCACCCGCAGCCCCGACTGCAACGCACGCTCGCTCGCCTCACCGCCGCTGCGGTCGATGGGGATCTGCCCCACGCCGCTGAAGAACGCCTTGCTCACGAGCCCCTTGAGCCCGCGGCCGGTGAAGTACTCCGCCTTGGCCAGGAACACGACCTTGCGCGGGAGCGGCAACGGCCCGAAGAAGTGGTCGGCGAACGACAGGTGGTTGCTGGCCAGGATCACGGGGCCGCGCCGGGGCATGTTCCGGCGTCCGCGGGACCAGGGCCGGAAAATGATCTTCAGCGAGATTCCGAGCGTGTACTTCGTTAGCCAGTAGAACACGTACACATGGTGTCATGCCGCGGCCGGTAAGCGCGCCTGCTGGCGTGGCAATAATCTCCCTGTCGGAGATGCGCGGGACCGTCCCGGCGTGCGACTATGCGAAGCATGCCCCCAGCATCGTCTGCCACGAGCCGGCCTCCGGTCCAGGCCGGTGCCGAGCCCTTCGCCAGCGACGGCGGCCCCGCCGGTGTCCTGGTCTGCCACGGCTTCACCGGCAGTCCCAGAACCGTGCGCCCGTGGGCGGAATACCTCGCGGCCGCCGGGTTCACGGTCCGCGCCCCGCTCCTGCCCGGGCACGGCACGACCTGGCAGGATCTCGCCAGCACCAGCTGGCGGGACTGGTACGCCGAGACCGAGCGCGCGTTCGCCGAACTAGACGCGAAGTGCGAGCGGATTTTTCTGGCCGGCATCTCCATGGGCGGCTGCCTCGCGCTGCGGATCGCGGAGACCAAGGGGCGCGGCGAGGACAGCAAGATCGGCGGCGTCGTGCTCGTGAACCCGTCACTGGCGCCCGACACGAAGCTGTTCCTGCTGGCCCCGGTGCTCAAGCACGTCCTGCCATCGCTGCGCGGCATCGCGGGCGACATCAAGAAGCCCGGGGCATCCGAGGGCGGCTACGACCGCATCCCGGTCAGGGCAGCGGCCACGCTGCCCGACATGTGGCGGACCACCGTGGCCGAGTTGCGCGACGTGCGCCAGCCGGTCCTGGTGTTCCGCTCCGCGGTCGATCACGTGGTCGGCCCGGCGAGCATGAGGGCGCTTACGGAAGCACTGCCGGACGCCGAGATTCGCCCGCTGCCGGACAGCTTTCATGTCGCGACCCTGGACCATAACGCGCCGGCAATTTTCGAGGGCACCGTCACGTTCATCAAAGAACACGGATGCAAGGACTGAGCTGTGGTGAACGGGGACGTGCCAGATAACGACGCAGCGGGCGGAAGCGCACCGGGCGGCGGCGATGACGCGGCGTGGCTGGAGATCGTCGCGCGTTTCGAGACGCCCGGGCCGGAAGCGGACGACGGCGCAGTGCCGTGGCCGGAGCGCGAGGACCTGTCCGGAGCGGTGCAGGTGACGCAGGCCGGGCCGGAAACGCCCGCCAGCCCCGACGCGCTGCCCGGCGATCCAGCGACAGGGACGCCCGCCCTTCCGGGGCAGCCGCGGAACCGGACCGGCGCGGGCTCGGGTCCGCGGGATTCCGTCGCGCCGGACGACCCGGCCGACGAGCACTTCGTGCCGCCGCCGCCCCCGCCGCTGCCGAAACTGGACCCGGTGACGAAGCTGGCCTGGCTGGCCCTATTCGGCGGGCCCTGTTACCTGCTGATCGCCACCGCTGTCGGCTGGGCCGTCTCCGGTCTCGCCGCGTTCCTCGCCGTGGCCGCCTTCGTCGGCGGTTTCGCGGTGCTCGTGCTCCGCATGGACAACGGTGGGCCACGCGACTCCGGGCCCGACGACGGAGCCGTCGTCTGACGAGGGCTCGGTTTCCCTGGAACTTCCCGTATTTCCGGAACGTCCCTGGCCCGCCTGTCCCCCTCGCATCGCGGCCTCGAATAGCCCGAAGGCGTCCTGGGCCAGCCCGGCGAGGCTATCTCCGACGCCCGCCAGCTGGGAGCTCAGCCCGGGGTTCGTGCCGCCCGAGTCCCGGTACCGGCGGGCGGCCCGGCAGATCGGGCACCACTGGCACTCGGGCGGCTCGTCGCCCGGTGGCTCGGTCGTCGCGGTCTCCCAGACGTTCGACTGCTTCGCGCCGCCGCTGACGGTCGTCTTGACCTTCTCCGCGACGTCCCGGCCCAGGCTGCGCGCCCCGGCCTTCATCAGCCACCGCTGGAAATCGCCTATGGGGTCACTGCCTGGCTGCGTGCTCATATAGGAAACGTTACCCCTAGAGGTTGACCACAGCATTCACCGTAAACTGCACAGTGCGTCCCCGTAAAAAAGCTACCGGCCAGTAGGGACAACCCGGCGGCGGTTGGCTACGCTGGATGACGGCGTCGTCCAAGGGGGGATGACCGAAAAAGGAGAGGTCGTGCGCGAGTACAGCATGCCGCCGCTGGCGGAGATCCCCGCCTCGGCGAACCTGGCCGACATGGTCACCCGTCGCGCCGCCGAACAGCCGCAGACGGTGTCGCTGCGGCGCAAGAACTCCAGCGGCGGCTGGGACGACGTCACCACCACCCAGTTCCGTGACGACGTGCACGCGCTCGCCAAGGGCCTGATCGCGGCCGGCATCGCCCCGGGCGACCGGGTGGCGCTCATGTCGCACACGAGGTACGAGTGGACGGTCACCGACTACGCCGTCTGGAGCGCGGGTGCGGTGGTCGTGCCCATCTACGAGACGTCCTCCGCCGAGCAGGCCGAGTGGATCCTCACTGACTCGGAAGCCACCGCCGTGATGGTGGAGAATGAAGGTTTCGAGAGCCTCATTGCCGGGGCCAGGGACCGGCTGCCCGCCCTGAAGCACTTGTGGCGTCTGGACACGGGGCTCGATGAGCTGACCGCGGTCGGCGGTGAGGTGTCCGACGAGACCCTCGCCGAGCGCCGCCAGAGCGCAGGCGCCGCCGATCTCGCCACGGTCATCTACACGTCGGGGACCACGGGGCGTTCCAAGGGCTGCGAGATCACGCACGAGAACCTGCTCGCCGTGGTGCGCAACGCGTTCATGGGGCCGCTCGCGGCGATCCACGACACGCCGGAACCGAGCACCATGCTGTTCCTGCCGCTCGCGCACGTCTTCGCCCGGATCATCGAGGTCGGCTGCCTGGAGGCGGGCATCGTCCTCGGCCACTCCGCCGACCTCGCCGCCCTCCTGCCGGACCTCGCCACATTCAGGCCCACCTTCGTGCTCGCCGTACCGCGCGTCTTCGAGAAGGTTTACAACGGCGCGGAACAGAAGGCCGTCAGCGACGGCCGGGGCGCGATCTACACCCGGGCGGCGAAGGTCGCCGTCGCCTACAGCCGCGCGCTCGACGACCCCCAGGGCCCGTCCGTCGGCCTCAAGGTCCAGCACGCCGTCTTCGACCGGCTCGTGTACGCCAAGCTGCGGGCCGCGCTGGGCGGCCGGGCCAAGTGGGCCGTATCCGGCGGCGCCGCGCTCGCCGAGCGCCTCGGGCACTTCTTCCGCGGCATCGGGGTCACCATCCTGGAGGGCTACGGCCTCACCGAGACGACCGCCCCCGTCAGCGTGAACCGGCCCGGCCGGGTCAAGATCGGCAGCGTCGGCATCCCGCTGCCCGGCGTCGCCGTCCGCATCGACGACGACGGCGAGGTCCTGGTCAAGGGCAAGACGATCTTCCCCGCCTACTGGCGCAACGAGCAGGCGACCAAGGAGGCGTTCACCGACGACGGCTGGTACCGCACGGGCGACATCGGCGAACTGGACGACGAGGGCTTCCTGTCGATCACCGGCCGGAAGAAGGAGATCATCGTCACCGCGAGCGGCAAGAACGTCGCGCCGACGATCCTCGAGGACCGGCTGCGCAGCCACCTGATCATCAGCCAGTGCATGGTGGTTGGCGACGGCAAGCCGTTCATCGGCGCGCTGATCACGATCGACCCCGAGGCCTTCGGGCCGTGGAAGGAACAGCACGGCAAGCCCGCCGACGCGACGATCGCGGACCTGAAGGAAGATCCCGACCTGATGGCGTCCGTCCAGCAGGCGGTCGACGACGCCAACAAGGCGGTCTCCCGCGCCGAGTCGATCCGCAAGTTCCGGATCCTGGACACGGATTTCACCCAGGAGGCCGGCCACCTGTCGGCCAAGCTCGGCATCAAGCGCGGCGTCCTGGCCAAGGAGTTCGCCGGCGAAATCGAGGCGCTCTACTCCTAAGCCCGCCGGGGCATCATCAGGCGTCGATGATCGCCTGCAGGCGGGCGGCCGAGTGCTCCCACGACCAGTCACGCTCCACCCAGCCGCGGCCCTTCTCCCCCATCGCCCGGGCCTTCGCGGGGTCGGCCAACAGTTCCGCGAGCCGGCCGGCGAGGGCAGCGACATCCCGGCCGGGTACGACGTAGCCGGATTCACCGTCCAGGATGGCGTCCGGCGCGCCGCCGGAATCACCGCCGATCACCGGCAGGCCCGCCGCCGACGCCTCCAGGTAAACGATGCCCAGTCCCTCCACGTCGAGCCCGCGGCGCCGGGTCCGGCACGGCATCGCGAACACGTCGCCCGCGGCGTAGTGGGCGGCCAGTTCGTCTTCGCCGACCGGGCCGGTGAAGACGACGTGAGGAGAGACGCCGGAGCGTGCGGCGAGCTGACGGAGAGAATCCAGGTACGGACCGTCGCCGACGATCAGGAGGGCTGCACCGGGCACCTGCCTGATGACTTCGGGCCAGGCCCTGATCAGCGTGTCCTGGCCCTTGCGCGGGACGAGGCGGGAGACGCACACGGCGACCGGACGGCTGGCGAGGCCGTGCCGTTCCCGGATCTTCGCGGCGGCCTCCGGTGACGAGCGGAAGCGCTCGGCATCGACGCCCGGGTCGAGGCGGACCATGCGCGCGGCGGCCGCCACCGACACCGCGTGGGCGATGCGCACCCGGAAGTACTCCCCCAGGTACGTGACGACATCGGTCTCCTCCCCGATGCGGCGCAGCAGCGTGCGCGCCACGGGAAGCGCGGCCCAGCCCGCCTCGTGGCCGTGCGTGATGGCCACCGCCTTCTCCACACCAGCCCGGCGCAGGGAGGGCGTGATCAGCCCAAGGGGGGCCGCCGCGCCGAAGACGACGGCCTCGGCGTTGACCCGCCGGGCGATCGCGACCGCACGGTTGGTGACCGACGGGACCGGCAGCATGAGCGACGTCGGGTGGCGGACCACCTCGAACGGCTGCACCGCGTCGAACTCTTTCGCACCGTCCCACTTGGGGGCGTACACGGTGAGCTGTTCCGGGGGCAGGCGGAGCGCGAGGGAATGGATAAACGACTGGATGCCACCCTGCCTGGGCGGGAAGTCGTTGGTCACGATAAGCGTGCGGCGCATGGCGTCCCCAGTGTAAGTCCCACGGTGTTACGGCTAACACGCGGTTGGGGCTGCCGGCTTTACGACCGGCGCGGCGGCAGGCGCCGCTCGTGACGTGCGATTGAGCTGCACGCGGCTAGGGCTGGACGGCGCCGTCGGCGTTGTCCGCGTACCAGCTCGTGCTCTCGGGAATCTCTTCCACGTCCATGCCTGATTGCGGTGCGTCCACGATTTCGCCGTTGCCAACGTACATCGCGACGTGGCTCTCGCCGTTGTAGTAGATCATGTCTCCGGGCTGGAGGTCCGACATGGGGACGTGCGGCAGCGCGGCCCATTGCTCGTAGGTGTCCCGCGGGATGGTCAGTCCAGCCGACGCCCAGGCGGCCATCATGAGTCCCGAGCAGTCGAAGCCGTTGCTGCACGGGCCCGTATGGCCGTAGATGTAGGGGCAGTGGTCGGCTGCCATCTGCAAGACGTAGGAGACTGCTGCCGCGGCTTGCCCGGACGTTCCCGCGGGCACCGAGGTGACGGATGTAGAGGGCAGCGCGCTGCTGGCCCCGCCGGCGAGGGTGGTCTTCTCGACCTGTGCTTCCTCGGCCGCGCTCTGGAGCGAGTCGAGCTCGTCCTTCTCGTTGCTGAGGTCCGTCTGGAACGAGTTCTTCGTCTTTTCCTTCTGGGACGCGAGCTGCGCGATGCCGAGCTCCGTGCGCTTCTGCTCCTGCTGCACGGACACGAGCTGCTGTGCGTCGTCGAGGAATTGCTGCGTCTCCATGTTGCGGGCATCGGTCTGCTGCAGGATCATCGATGCCTCGTTGAGCACGTCCTGCGGGTTGCCCGCGGTCAGCAGGCCAGCCAGCGAGGTCTGGCCGGAGTTCTCGAACGACGCGTTCGCTATCTGCACGACCTTGAGCTTGGACTTGCTGTAGGCCTTCTGGTCGGCGGTCATCTCCTTGTCGACCTGCTTGAGCCGGCTCTGCGCGGCGGTTAGCTCGTCGGCCGCCACCGCGTACTGCTGCTCCGCCTTGTCGTACTCACCGGTCAGCGAGTTGATCTTCGCCTCGACCTGGCTGATGCTCGGCGACGGCTGCGCTCCGGCAACCTGCGTGATTCCGACCGCGAGTCCGCCGGCCATCAGGACAGCCGCGCCAACCGCGACGCCTCGCCGTACCCCAGTCGTGCGGGCAATAAGCCACGTACGCACTGTGACTGACACGCTCCTTCACCGTTTCTCAGCCCGGACCGCCTCAGCCCGGACAATAGCTCATCCGCCGTAACCCCGCGGTCACTTCACGCAGGGAAACGCCTGACGCTCCCGCTAGAGTATTGAGCCGGATGATGACAATTCAACCGATTCCGCCAATCCTGACGATTCGGCTACGGCAGTCAGAGACACGCTTAGCCCCCCGGTTGGTTACTGGTATCCTACGACGCTGCGTTACGACGCCTTCGCCATGGCCGGGGCGTACCGCAGCGGCGGGATCATCCCGGCGTTCGCGAGCGCGGTGAGCGCCCGCAGCTCCGCCGCGTCCAGTTCCGCGCCGTGCCCGACGACCGAGCCGTCGGCGACGTAACCGCCGACGACAGGACCGCCGGGGTTGGCGCAGCCGCCGCCGGGGTTGGTGCAGCCGCCGCCGGGGTTGCCAGGGCCAGGGTTGCCAGGGCCAGGGTTCGCGGGGCCAGGGTTGGCGGGGCCGCGCGGGCTAGCGGGACCCTCGGCGAGGATGCCGCCGGTGACGAACGTCACGGCACAGTTGGCGCACGCGAGACCGCGCAGGGTGCACCGGTCGCAGTCGATGATCATCTCTCACTCCTTTGACGCGGTTGTTGACAAACGGTCGCCGTTGCCTGACAAGCGGTTGCCCGACAAGAACACGTTAACGACGACCACTGACATTCGAGCGAGCTCTCGAATCCGCGGTGGAACGCTGGGGCGCGGCGCGTTGCCATCCACGAGATCCGGTGGCGTGCGCGATTCGCGTGCGCGATTCGCGCGGGCCCGCCCGCGCGGGCCGGCCCGCGCGGTCAAGATCATGGGTCGTTCTGGCGCCCATGGCATCACTGACCCATGATCTTGAGGCATACCCACATGAAATGCCTGCTTTATACCGTTATTCCGGTCAACCCAGACGGCGTTCCGGCTGGCCCGGCCTGCGTTTTCGAAGATCATGGGTCGTACAGGCCAAATACTGGCCTGTACGACCCGTGATCACGCTGGACGGCTCCGGATGACTTTCCGAGCGGGTCGTTTAGGGCGTTATATCCGGAAATATCCGGCGGCGCGATCGACGTGCTCCCGACTTTGGCGCGTTCGACCCATGAAACGCCCCGCTGGGTGGCGTCCCAGGGGCCCAGGGCGACGTCAGTCACCGCCGACGTTCAGGCCAGCCGCCCCCAAGACCGCACCGGCACGCACCTCACAACCAGATGCCAGCCGCCCGCCCGTCCGCCCGTCCAGCCCCCGAAGCGATCTCGGTCACTCGCGAATCGACGCGCACCCGCGGGTGCTCGGGTGCGCGCCTTCCCCGGAAATGTCGGTACTCCCGCTTACCGTAGTGAGCGTGAATCAAGGAGACAGCACGAGCGCGACGACAAGTGCTCACGGTGCTGACGCCGCGAGCCCCGAGGACATGACGAGCCCCGAGGGCATGACGAGTCCCGCGGAAATGACGAGTCGCGCCGGCCTGATGAGTCGCGTGGGTACCGCGGACCGCCCCGCCATTACGGACTACTCGCCCTGTGACGGCGACGCGGCCATTAGGGACATCCCGTTTACTGGCCTGGAGTACGCGGTCGTCGACATCGAGACGACCGGATGGTCGCCCGAGGACGCGGGCATCACCGAGATCGGCGCGGTGCGCGTGCGCAGTGGCGAGATCGTGGCGGAGTTGACCTCGCTGGTCAACCCGGGCACCTCAGTGCCGGAAGACATCGTGGCACTGACCGGGATCAGCGACGAGATGCTTACTCTGGCACCGTCGGTCGTCTCGGTGATGCCGGGATTGCTGACGTTCGCCAAGGGTTGCGTCCTGATCGCGCACAACGCCCGGTTCGACGTCAGCTTCCTGCGTGCGGCCAGCACCTCCGCCGGACTGGCATGGCCCGAATTCGCGGTCATCGACACCGTTCGGCTCGCGCGCCAGCTCATGATCACCCCCGACGAGGTGCCGGACTGCAAGCTGGGGACGCTCGCCGAGTATTTCGGCACCCCGGTCCAGCCGACGCACCGAGCGCTCGCGGACGCGCGGGCAACCGCGTCGGTGCTTGGCGCCTTGCTGGGGCGACTCGCCGACCGCGGGATCTATACGATCGCCCAGTTGACTCCATGGCTCGAGGAACGTGAGGCGGCCCAGGCCGCTGCCGCTGCCGCCGCAGCGGAGGCCGAGGCTGAAGCGGAGGCCGAGGCTGAAGCCGCGGAGTCCGGGAAGGCAGCGGGACCAGAGAGCACAGAGGACACGGCTACAGCGGCGGCACAAGCCCCCGTACCCTCCGCAGCGCACATCACGGCTGATCGATAAGGTATGCCCGGCAGCACGCCGAGCACACCGGGAGGCACCAAGTGGTCACCGCCATCGTCATGATCAAAGCCGATATCCAGCGAATCCCTGAGGTGGCCGAGGTTATCGCGCAGTTGCCCGAGGTTAGCGAGGTCTACTCGGTCACCGGCGACTTCGACCTGTTCGCGATGGTCCGCGTCCGCGCTCACGACGAACTCGCCGACGTCATCCCGGGCAAGCTCAACAAGGTGCCAGGCGTGACCGCCACACAAACGCACATCGCCTTCCGCACCTACTCGCGCCACGACCTGGACGCGGCCTTCTCGATCGGCCTGCCCGACTAAACGCGACGCTTCCCCACCGGCTCAGATGCGCATTCGGGCCGGTTGCTCAACGAGCCCGAATGCGCAGATGAGCACGCTATGACGTGCTCTTTTGCGCATTTGGGCCGGCGGGGCGGGGCGGGGTGGGGACCGGCGGGCGGGCCGGCGGGC
>Ga0210389_10001202_pt1 | contig 21213 bp, 19 predicted proteins | sample IncBWH28OmetaG_FD_160127 | JGI IMG/M metagenome (GOLD analysis project Ga0210389, IMG submission 160127) | Forest soil microbial communities from Barre Woods Harvard Forest LTER site, Petersham, Massachusetts, United States - Inc-BW-H-28-O ...
GCGCTGCGAGAGCTCGTAGAGCAGCGCCTCGCCGGTCGCCTTGGGCCAGCCGACGATATGGCCGGCATGGGCGCCGATATAGAGCGCACGCCGGCCGTTGATCGGATTGTCGCGATAGAGCCGCTGCTTGACCGGCGGCAGCTCGGCGATCGCCTTGGCGCTCAGGATGCCCTTCTGCACCCGGTTGCGCGAATAGAGCAGGGCATGCTCGGCGATCAGCGGCTGGATGGTGGCCTGCAAGGCCGGCGGTAGCGCCTCCCAGGCCGCCCGCATGCACAGGAACTCTGTGTTGCCGCCCTCCGGCGGGCAGAGGCGCGCGGTCAGGATCGAGCACAGCGACGGCACGCGCTTGAACGAGGAGTCCGAATGCCAGAAGTAGTTGGCCTTCTGGTAGATCATGCGCATGTCGTCGGGCGGGATCGGCTCACCGGTCATGATGTCGAGGTTGGACTGGCGCTGGAACTTGGTGCCGGCGGCGGGATTGGAGACGCCGGTGGTCTCGAGCGGCCCGAAATTCTCGCTGAACTGGATCTGCTTGTCGTCGTCCATCGGCTGGTCGCGGAACAGCAGCACCGAGTGTTCCTCGAAGGCGGCGCGGATCGGACCGAACTCGCGCGCCGAGAGCGGCCGCGTGATGTCGATACCCGAGACCTCCGCGCCGAACAGCGGGTGGAGTTTTGTAACCGTGATGGGTCCGGTGTTGCGCATTTAGTCGACAATCGCCTGATAGGTGAGCACGCGCAGTTCGCGGCGGATCGGATAGGTCGAGGACGGCATGAGCTGGGTCAGCAGCACCACCGCCATGTCTTCCTTGGGGTCGCACCAGAACGCCGTCGAAGCGGCGCCGCCCCAGGCATACTCGCCGGGCGAGCCCAGGATGTGCGCCTTGGCCGGATCGATCGTGACCGAGAAGCCCAGGCCGAAGCCGATGCCGTAATAGGTCGACTCGGAAAAGCGCGGCATGCCCATGTCGGCCATGTCGCCCTTCAGGTGGTTCATGGTCATCAGCTCGACGGTCTTGCGGCCGAGCAGGCGCGTGCCCTCGAGCTCGCCCTTGTTGAGCATGAACTTGCAGAAGCGCAGATAGTCCGCGGCCGTCGAGACCAGGCCGCCGCCGCCCGAGTTCACCTTGCGGGTGCTGAGATAGCGGCTCTTGCCGGGATCGTCGAGCAGCTCGAGCTTGCCGCCGGGTCCCGCCTGGTAGTTGGCGGCGAAGCGCTCGTGCTTGTCGGCCGGCACGTGGAAATCCGTGTCGACCATGCCCAGGGGCTTCAGCACCTTTTCCTTGAGATAGACCTGGTAGGGCTGGCCGGAGATGACTTCGACCAGATATCCGAGCACGTCGGTGGCGACGCTGTAGTTCCATGCCTTGCCGGGCTGGGCGATCAGCGGGAAGGTCGCGAGCTTCTCGACGACCTGCTTCAGGCTGGTGTCGGCGGTGCCGAAATCGACGCCGTCCTTGGCGCGATAGAGCGCGTCGACCGGGTTGCTCTCCATGAAGCCGTAGGTCAGGCCCGAGGTGTGGGTCAGCAGGTCGCGGAAGTTGATCTCGCGCTCGGCCGGCACCGAATCGATCTTGCCGCGGCTGCCGCCGGCATAGACCCGCGGGTTGGCGAAGGCGGGAATGAATTTCGAGATCGGGTCGTCGAGCTGAAAGCGGCCCTCTTCGTAGAGCGTCATGATCGCGGTCGAAGTGAGCGGCTTGGTCATGGAGTAGATGCGGAAGATCGTGTCCGGCCGCATCGGCTTGTTGCGCTCGATGTCGGCCCGGCCGCAGGTCTCGGCGAAGGCGAGCTCGCCCTTGCGCATGACGACGGCGGCTATGCCGGCCAGGCGGCCGCTATCGACCCAGCCGTTCATCCACTTGCGCACGCGGTCGAGCCGCGCTGCGGAAAGGCCGACCTGTTCGGGGGCGACGAGCGGCAGGGTGTCCATGGCGATCCTCCTCGGTAGGCCGCTAGAGTAGCGCAGGAAAGTACCGTCAGACACGACAGAAACGGGAGGGAGCAATGGCGAGATTGTGCGAAGGACGGGTGGCGATCGTGAGCGGCGGGGCGCGCGGGGTGGGTCGGGAGCATTGCCTGATGCTGGCCGAGCATGGCGCCAAGGTGGTGGTGAACGACCTGGGCGGCGACCGCGCCGGCAAGGGCAACGACGTGGGCCCGGCCCAGCAGGTCGTGAACGAGATCAAGGCCAAGGGCGGCGAGGCGGTGGCCAACGGCGACGACGTCTCCGATTGGAACGGCGCCAAACGCATGGTCGATCAGGCGATCGAGGCCTTCGGCAAGCTCGATGCCCTGGTGCTGAATGCCGGCATCCTGCGCGACCGCATGCTGGTCAACATGAGCGAGGACGAGTGGGATGCCGTCATCAAGGTGCACCTGAAAGGCACCTTCGCTCCGTCGCGCCATGCCGCGGCCTACTGGCGCGACCAGGCCAAGGCCAAGGGTGGCCCGGTCGATGCGCGCATCGTCACGACCACATCGGTGTCGGGCATCTACGGCAATATCGGCCAGACCAACTACGGCGCGGCGAAGGCCGCCATCGCCTCGTTCACCGTCATCGCCGCGCGCGAGCTCGGGCGCTACGGCGTCACCGTCAACTCGATTTCGCCGTCGGCGCTGACGCGCATGACCGAGGATTTGCGCCAGTACACCGAGGAGGACAAGAAGCGTCGCGACCCCAGATGGGTCGCCCCGGTCTCGACCTGGCTGGTGAGCGAGCAGAGCCGCGAGATCACCGGCCGCGTCTTCCAGGCCGGCAACGGCATCTTCGCCGTGGCCGAGGGCTGGCACAAAGGCCCCGAGATCGAGCAGATCATGGATCCCTACCAGGCCGGCAAAGCCCTGATTGAGCTCGCCAGGAAGGCGCGCAAGAACGCCGGCATGAACGGCCTGGATCTCGATTAGGGGCAGTCCTCCAAGGGGCACCGGGAGCCTCGACGCTCCGCAAGCGTTCTCTCTGTCCGCGGAGAGGGCGGGCCGCGATGTGCTGCCGAGAGTGGCCATGGACCACTTTGGCCTGTCCTAGCGGACGGAAGCGTGCCGGTATTGGTAGTGCGGTAGCAGACACAGCAGGGTGTGGTGAAACCGGCTCCTTGGCCGAGGGGGCATTGTAGCAGAAGGCAATCTTCCGAGGCTGACTTCGGGCCGGAGATCCGCTCGTTGGCCTCGCAACCGACCTGTCATTTGCCGTCCCCAGTCTCATTTCACCGTTCGACGTACGTTGTCCAAGTCGGTCCTGCAGATCAGGCTGAAGGCCAGAAAAGGATCGGGATCAGGGTTTTTGGACAACGCGTCCTTCGCAAGTTGGCGCAGCTCGATGCTGGGCTTCAGCGATATCTCGACGATGGCTTTCACCACCGCCTCCGCGCCGCCTACAACGTCCTGTGGAGCAAACAGCCTCATGCGGTTGATGAGGCCGACCAGGCGCTGTTCGTCAGCGCCCAGCGTGATCTCGTCATGCGTATAGGCGTTCAGAAGCGACTTGGACGCGTTCATCACGAAGTCAGCGTAGACCGTCTCCCGTTTACTGATCTCGTTGGCGATGCGCTGGATGCGATCGTGGCCGCGCTGGGTATAGATCGCAGCAAGCAGCGAAGTAGCGCCGCCGATAAGCGCCCCCAGGAGCGCTGAAAGCGGACTGAGAAGGGTGGGATCGATGTGCATGTAGTCTCCGTGACTTGGGTGGCGATGCGGCCGCTCGACGCGGAACCAGATGACGTAGAGCGTCTCGCGGCAGCCAGGCTATTCCCGCGGCGCGGCGGCTACTTCACCCGGCGCCTGCCGGCCTCGGTGAGGCCGCGTGGTCTCCAAACAACGCACTCCCACGGTAGCCTTCGACTTACAAAGACGTCAGCTTGCGTCAAGCCAGGCCAGCGCGCCAACGACCAGCGCCTCGACGCCAGTTTCCATGGTGGGGTGCAGGATCGGCGCGAATTGCGGGCTGTGATTGACCGGCAACTCATTCAGCTTGCCCGCGGCCTTGGCCTTGGCATAGACCTCGGGATCATTGCCGCCCACGAACCAGAACACCGAAGGCACCTGCCAAGCGGTGCCGAAGCAGCCGAAATCCTCGCTTGCTGGCGCGGCTCCCGTGTGCACTGCCCGCTCGGGAGAAAAATAGCCGCGGAAAGCCTCGGCGATGCGGTTGCTCGCGGTCTCGTCATTCACATTCAACGGATAGCGGTCGAGCGGCGTAATCTCCGGCTTGCGCGGGGCGCCCGAGGCTTCGGCCTCGGCATTGACGATCCGTTCGATCGCATCAAGCACGTGCTTGCGCACGCCGACATCGAATGTCCGCACATTGAGCTTGATGACGGCATCGTCGGGAATGACGTTCTCCTTCGTGCCGGCCTGCAACACGCCGACCGTGAGCACCGCCGCGTCCGTTGCGGCAACTTCGCGGGACACGATGGTCTGGAGCCGCAGGACTACGGATGCCGCCATGACGACGGGATCGATGCTCGCCTGCGGCATCGAACCATGCGCGCCGCGCCCGAACAGACGGATTTGCAGGCTGTCCGCTGCGGAGGTGATCGGCCCGGCGCTGCCGGCGACGGTGCCGGCCGGACCGACCATCACGTGCTGGCCAAGCACGACAGCGGGTGTGGGAAAGCGTTCGAGCAGACCATCATCGATCATGGCCTGGGCGCCCTGCGCGGTTTCCTCACCCGGCTGGAAGACGGCCATCAATGTGCCCTTCCAGGCATCGCGCGCCTGCGACAGCAACGTAGCTGCGCCGACGAGCCAGGCGACATGCATGTCGTGGCCGCACATATGCCCTACTGGCACGATTGTCCCTTCGGCGTCTGTCGCCGTAACCTTGCTGGCATAGGCAAGGCCGGTGTTCTCGGCGATCGGTAGCGCATCCATATCCGCGCGCAGCATCACCGTCGGCCCTTCGCCGTTGCGGAGCAGTCCAACCACACCCGTCTTGCCCACACCGGTCGTAACCTCGTAACCAGCTTTCCTGAGCCTGTCGGCGGCGATGCCCGCCGTTCGCGTCTCATGCATCGACAATTCGGGATGGGCGTGAATATCCTTATAGAGCGGTTCAAGATCGGGTATCAGCGTGCCAAGGTTCGTCAGGACAACGGATGCGCTGTCGGGGGAGGTATGCTCAGCCATGATGATCTCCTTCTGATGCGTCCTGGCGGCTAGTACCGGACTGTGAAGCGCTGGTGACTGTGCGCCCGCTGTTCGAGCTCATCGACCATCACTATCGCGAAATCTTCCGTCGAAACTACGCAGGGTCGCCACTTCATCTCGGCCGCGCGCTCGGGAGGCGCCCCATCAAGAGATCAAGAGTTTCTGCGCAGTATGGTGCGCAAAAACTCAAACCGCTTACCGCGCCCAAGTATCACTTGATAATAACTTCAGTGTCACTACTATACGGCCTGAGGCAACGCGGCGAAACCTGCGGAGAAAATCATGCGCGGCTGGCTATACCCCATGACTGGAGCGCACCCTTTGGGTGAGACAGGGAAACGAGCGGCGGAAAGGGCCGAAACCTACCGTGCGGGGTACTAGCGGGGTAGCGGAAATTGCGGAAAACAAATTTTATGTCGCGAGCAGTGCACCCCTTGGATGAGACAGCAGCACTGCCGACAATTTGGTCACGCGAATCGCCCGCGCCTGCGTGGAATGAAGGTTCGCTTAAGCGCGGGCCGGACGGCGCTCGAGCTCAACGCACCCCGCAATCGAGTTTTTGCGCGGTATGGTGCGCAAAAACTCCCGACGATCCGCATTCCGCCGCAGAGGCTGCTGTCGGAGGCGTTCTTGCGCCGTATGGTGCGCAAAAACTCGGGAGAGACGCCGGGCCTGGCGGGAACTGGCGGAACCCCCCTCCGGAAACTCTGCTTGCGAGGCTGTCGGCCGTTTTGCTGTCTCACCCAAGGGCTGCGTTTTCGGCGCCAATTGGCGTAACGCTAGCGGAAATTGCGGAAATTGTCGTTCTCCCCGGGCGCCGATCGACGTCGCGTTCCGTGCAATCGAAATGCCGCGCGAAAGGGTGTAGGCTCTTCGCTTCATGGTCATGCCGGTCAAATGGTTCGCGCTGGTGCTAGCGCTCTCGGCCCTGTCGTCCGGGGCGGCGCTGGCGCAATCGTCTGCGCCTTCCGGCCGGCATGGTGACGGCCATGCCGAAAATCACGACTGGTACAAGGACCTCAAGCAGCCCGACATCGGCTCGAGCTGCTGCAACGGATCGGCCGACGGCAAGCAGGGCGACTGCCGGCCGGCGCCATCCTACCTGGGCGAGGACGGGCTATACCGCGCCTGGGACGGGCGGGAATGGCTGGTGGTGCCCAAGGGCAAGATCATCGACATGGCCACGCCCGACCGCGGCACGCATCTCTGCGAGACCTACGGCAAGGTCCTCTGCTTCATCACCGGCGATCCGCAGAGCTAGCGGCGTCTCAATTGGCCGCGAAACAATAGAGCAGGCCGGCGCCGCCGGTCGCGACCAAAGACGCCGCGTCGCAGGCGCGCGAGGGGTGCGAGCTGTTCCACGACTTCGACGCATCGTCGTCGCGCAGGCCACCGCGGTCGGCGTGGCCCAGCATCGCGTGGCCTTCGCCGCTCTTGGTCCAGTTGCCGCAGGTCATGTCCTTGTCCGGTGGGAAGGTGGTGCCGTCGGCCTGCGAGCCGGTCAGGATGTCGTGCTGATTGACGGTGTAGAGCCGATTGGGAATCAGGCGGCCGCTTTCCGCGACAATGGTGTCGGGGCCGATCTTGTTGTTGGCCGAGTGCAGGTCGGCGACGTTTGCCGCGATCTGCACGCCCTTTGCGTTGACCCACGGGCCGTTGCCGATACGGTCCTTGGCATTGACCGCGGTGGCGCCGTCCACGGCCTGGGTGCTGAGATAGGCGCGCCAGGTCTTGGCGCCGGCGCCCGCCTTGGCGGCCAAGGTCTGACAATGGCGATCGGCGCCTTCGAGGCCGCCGTAGTTGGCGCCTTGCGGACCGCCGACGCTGGTGACGAAGAAGGTCATGTTGGGGAACTGCGGCGGCTGAGGGGGTGGTGCCGCCGGCGGCGTCTGCGCCTGCGACCCGCCGACGAGAGCGACCACGGCGATTGCCACGGCAAGCCCGCCGACGCGAATTGTCCTTTGCATGCCCATCTCCCTGTTTGGAGCCGGCATTCTGCGGACACGCCGGCGAAGGCCCAAGTCACATCCGCGTGGGGATCACGTGCCTAGAGCGTGGCCAGGGCTTGCATCACCTTGGGTTGAGGCCACGTCCAGCCCGCGGCGCTTTCGTAGGCGCGCATGGCCTGGAGCACGAGGTGATCGGCGCGCGCCGGTCCGACGATCTGGATGCCGACCGGCAGGCCCGCCTTGGTGAGGCCCGCCGGCATAGAAGCGGCGGGCTGGCCGGTCAGGTTGAAGGGCAGGGTGTAGGGCGCGCCCTTGGTCCAGCGCGGGAAGGCGTCGGAGTTGTAGAGCGTCTCGACCGGCGGCGCCGCTGTCGGCGTCACCGGCGCCAGCAGCAGGTCATACTGGCGATGCCACAAGGCCATGTCGCGGGCGAGCCTGCTCTTGGCTTCGTAGGCCTTGGTGTAGTCGGCCAGCGTGATGGCGAGGCCTTTCTCGGCAGCGGCGCGGAAACCGGGATCGAGCTTGCCGTGAAGCTGCGTCGGGATCTGGCGGAGGCGGGTGGCGAAGCTGCCGATCCACAGCGGCTCGAACGACTTCTGCAAGGGCTCGATCAGCGGGCCGACCTCTTCGACGGTGGCGCCGAGCTCTTCGAAGCGCAGGGCGGCGGCGGCGACCAGCGCGCGCACCTCGGGGTCGGCCTTGACGTGACCAAGATCCAGGCTGAGGCCGAGCTTCAACCCGCGCACGCCGTCCTCCAGCCCGATCGTGTAGTCGCGCGGATCGGCCGGCAGCGAGCGCCAGTCGCGCGGATCGGGGCCGGCCAGCGCGTTCAAGGCCAGCGCCGTGTCGCGCACGGTGCGCGCCAGCACGCCCTGCGAGACCACGTCGGCGAAGGCTGAATCGGCGGGATACTGCGCAATGCGGCCATAGGACGGCTTCAGCCCGACCAGGCCGGTGTGCGCGGCCGGAATGCGGATCGAGCCGCCGCCGTCGTTGCCGTGATTGAACGGATTGACGCCGGCGGCGGTGAGCGACGAGGCGCCGCCCGAGGAGCCGCCGGGCGAATGCTTCAGGTTCCACGGGTTGCGGGTGGTGCCCTGCAACGGTGAATCGGTCAGCGCCTTCCAGCCGAACTCGGGCGTCGTGGTCTTGCCGAGCAGGACCATGCCCGCCTGCTGCAGCCGGTCGACGGCGGGCGCGTTCTCTGTCGCCACCGTTTCGTCGGTGGCGTGCGAGCCGTAGCGCGTCGGCCAGCCCTTGACCGGCGTGGTGTCCTTGATCGAGGTCGGCACGCCGTCGAGCGGCGAGAGCGGCGCATTCTTCTGCCAGCGCTCCTGCGAGGCCTTCGCCGCGGCGCGCGCGCCGGCTTCGTCGATCAGGACGAAGGCATTGAGGTGCGGCTGCAGCGTCGCGGCACGCGCCAGCATCGCCTCGGCAGCATCGACCGGAGAGAGTTCGCGACGGGCATAGAGCGCCGTGAGTTGCGATGCGGAGAGCCAGGCGAGCGAGCGATCGGACATGCGTGCTTTCGATTCGGTGGTTTCAAGGGCGCCGAAGTAAGCCCCTATTCTTCAATTGATACAACCACGCGGCTGAATGCGGCGGCAAAAGGCGTATCCTTGGCGCGCAGGAACGATCGAGGGTCTTCGTCATGGAAGATACCATCTACTACGCCACGATTGCCGCGGTGATCGCCTTCGGCCTGTATGGCGGCAAGCGTTTGGCCCGATCGATGGGCGAGGCCGTGCTGATCGGCCTGGGCGGGACCACGATCGCCGTCGTGGCGTTCCTGTGCCTGATCGTGGCCTTCTCCATCTTCTCGCCCGATAGCCTCGACTCCCGGGGAATCGGCGTCCGCTTAGGGGCGCTGCAGCTCTTCGGCGGGGCGCTCGGGGTGGTTTCGGCGATCGGCGGCCGGCGACGCGCCGAGAAAGCCGCCGCCCGGCTGTTTTAACGGACGAAACGCCCGCCTTCCCGAGGCCCGCCCGGCGACCTAAGCTCGCCGTCATCGGGAGGAAGACCATGGCCGAAGTGAAGCTGGGCGCTGCCACGGTGCAGCGCATCGAGGAATCCTACGAGCCCAACTTCGACGCCAAGATGTTCTTTCCCGACTGGAAGCCGGAGGTGGTGCAGCAGCACCGCGACTGGCTGATGCCCAACCACTACGACGAGCCCTCGGGCTCGCTGAAGCTCAGCGTCCACAGCTGGCTGCTGACGGTGGGCGGCAAGCGCATCCTGATCGATACCTGCGTCGGCGACCACAAGCCGCGGCCGCACCGGCCCAAGTGGCATCTGATGGAGACCAAGTATCTCGAGCGGCTGAAGGCGGCCGGTATCGAGCCCGACCAGATCGACATGGTGATGTGCACCCATCTGCATGTCGATCATGTCGGCTGGAACACCAGGCTCGAGAACGGCAAGTGGGTGCCGACCTTCAAGAACGCCAAGTACGTGTTCAGCCGCACCGACTACGACCACTACCTGAAGCTCGACAACGATCCCAAGACCGGGCCGGCCAATGCGGGCTCGTTCCGCGACTCGGTGCTGCCGGTGGTCGAGGCCGGGCTGACCCAGATGGTCGAAGGTGCTGCCCAGCTCGACGAGAACCTCAAGGTCGAACCGGCGCCCGGGCACACGCCCGGCACCATCGCCATCAAGTTCGAATCGAAAGGCGAGAACGGGCTGTTCTGCGGCGACATCCTGCATCACGCGCTGCAGGTCTATCACCCGGAGTGGAATTCCTTCGCCTGCGGCGAGGCGATCGGCGCGCGCAAGAGCCGGCGCGAGGCGCTGGAACATTGCGCCGGCTCGGGCGCGCGGCTGATGCCCTGCCATTTCGGCAAGCCGTTCACCTGCCACATCGACCACAAGGGAAGCGGCTTCGTGCCGCGCTTCGACGCTTAGTATTAATCCGCACCAGAAGGGGACAGAGATGATCTACGAATTGCGAGTCTACAAATGCGTGCCCGGCCGCCTGCCGGCGCTGATCAACCGTTTCGCCACCATCACGCTGAAGCTGTGGGACAAGCACGGCATCAAGCAAGCCGGCTTCTGGACCACCCTGGTGGGCGAGTCCAACATGGAGCTCTATTACCTGCTGGCCTGGGAGTCGCTCGCCGATCGCGAGAAGAAGTGGAACGCCTTCGCCGCCGATCCGGAGTGGCACGCCAAGCGCGCCGAGACCGAGAAGGATGGCGCCATCGTCGCCAACGTCTCCAACCAGTTCCTGATGCCGACGGCGTTCTCGTCGGTGAAGTGACGACGGATCATTCGATCTTGAGGCCCGCTTCCTTGGCGAGGCGGGCCCACTTGGCGTAGTCGTCGGCGACGTAGGCTGCGAACTGGGCGGGCGTGCCGAATTGCGGATCGGCGCCGAGCTCCATGAATTTCTGCGTGATCTCGGGCGAGCGGATCGTCGCGTCGACGGCTGCGTGCAGGCGGTCGACCAGAGGGGGCGCGGCGCCGGCGGGCAGGAAGATACCGTAGGAGATGGCGGCTTCGTAGCCGGGCAGGCCCGACTCGGCGATCGTCGGGATGTCGGGCGCCGCCGCCGAGCGCGTTGCCGACGTCTGGCCGAGGGCACGCATCTTGCCCGCCTTGACGTGCGGCAGGGCGGTCGAAAGACCGCCAAAATAGAGATCGACCAGACCTGCCATGAGATCGGCCATGGCAGGGCCGCCGCCCTTGTAAGGTACATGCACGATGTCGATCTTGCCCATCGACTTGAAGAGTTCGAGTGCCAGATGGGTGGCGCCACCGGCTCCGGCCGACGCCCCGTTCAACTTGTCCGGCATCTCGTGACCCAGTGCCAGGAGCCCGGCCACATTTTTTGCGGGTAGGGCGTTGCGCACAACCAGCAGCATCGGATTGATGCCGACGGGCGCCACCGCGGCAAAGTCGATGCGCACGTCGTAGGACAGATTGGGATTGAGCGCGGGCGCCACCGTGGTCGAGCCGTTCGAGGCCAGCATGAAGACGCTGCCGTCGGGCGGCGCCTTGGCGACCGAGGCCGCAGCGATCTCACCGTTGGCGCCGGCGCGGTTCTCGACCACCACCGAACGCTTCAGCCGCTCGGCGATGCCCGGCGCCACCATGCGGGCCAGCAGGTCGTTGGGTCCACCCGGTGGAAAACCGACCACGAAGCGAAGCGGTCGGTCGGGAAAATCCGCCGTCTGGGCGCGGGCAGATAGGAGGGGCGTACCCGCGAAGGGCAGCGTGGAAAGTCCGGCGAATGCGGAACGGCGGCGAAGCAGGGACATCGGCGCGTATGCTAGGCTTCTCGGCGTCCGGGAGGAAACAAAATGAAACGCGGGATTTTCGTCGGCGCGGGCGCAACCGTGTTCGCGGTTGCCTCGATTTGGGCACAAACCAAAATAGTCGGCGACGTGCGCTTCTACTGCGGCTTGTTCGCCGGCGGGCAACTGAAGACTGCGCCACCGGAGTGGCGCGCTCCCAGCAAAGGGTTACGGCATGCCACTCGCGACAACAAGACACGGGACGCTCCACTACGAAGTCGTCGACCAGGTCGCGCCGTGGCGCGAGCGGCGCGAGGCGATTCTGTTCCATCATGGGATCGGCGCCGGCGCCGGGATCTGGGCGGGCTGGCATCCGGCGCTGGCCAGTGCTTACCGGCTCGTCGCTTTCGACATGCGCGGCTGCGGCCGTTCGCACATTCCGGCGGCCGACTTCGCCTGGTCGCTCGATCTTCTGGTCGAGGATCTGTTTGCGGTGGCCGATGCCGCGGGGTTGAAACGATTTCATCTCGTCGGTGAATCGATCGGCGGCACGATCGCTCTGGCCGCAGCAATTGCACGGCCCGAGCGCGTCGCCACGCTCACCGTCAGCAATGGCGCGCATCTCGGCGCCTCGATCGAGCGGGTCGAGGCGTGGCAGCGCCAGCTCGATAGCGGCGGGGTGAAGGCGTGGTCCGACGCCTTCCTGCCGCAGCGCTTCCACGACGATGCGCTGTCGCCCGAGCAGCTCGCCTGGTTCGCCAAACAGCAGGAAGCGTGGCCGCGCGAATCGATCCTCAGTGCACTGCGCGTGCTGATTGGCACCGATCTGTCGAGCCGGCTGCGGGATATAAGGTGCCCGACGCTGCTGCTGCATCCCGACGCCAGTCCGTTCATCCCGGTGCCGGTCATGGCTGAGTTGCATCGCCTGCTGCCCAACGCTGAACTCAATGTGATCGGCCACGCGCGGCACGGGCTGCCTTATTCCCACGCCGAACAGTGTGCATCGCTGTTGCGAACTTTTCTCGACTCCCGTACGGCGGGCTGATATCCGTTCGCGCCGACGTCCCGGGGAGGACGGCAACAACCCAAGAGGGAACGATGAGACGCGTATTGGCCGGTATCGCTGCCGTGGCGATTGCCCTAAGTGCGGCCCCCAGCTTCGCCCAGGAAAAGCTCACCGTCTGGTGGGTCAAGGGCTTCTACAAATCCGAGGACGACGCGCTTTACGCGGCGATCAAGAAGTACGAAGCCAAGACCGGCGTGAAGGTCGAGCTTTCGCAGTACGCCGTGCAGGACATGAACGCCAAGTCGGTGGCCGCGCTCGATGCCGGTACGCCGCCCGACATCGCCTATTCCGACACCTACGACGTGCAGACCGCCGGCAAGTGGGCCTTCGACGGCAAGCTCGAGGACATCACCGACGTCATCGAGCCGATGAAGGACCGCTTCGCGCCGGTCACCATCGAGACCGCGTTCCTCTACAACGACAAAACCAAGAAGAAGGCCTATTACGGCTTCGCCCTGAAGCAGCAGACCCTGCACATCCAGTACTGGAAGGACATGCTGGGCCAGGCCGGCTTCAAGGAAAACGACATCCCCGGCACGTGGAAGGAATACTGGTCGTTCTGGTGCGACAAGGTGCAGCCGGCCATCCGCAAGGCGACCGGCCAGCGCATCTACGGCATCGGCAGCCCGATGGGCGTGGAGTCGACGGACTCCTTCCAGTCGTTCTTGAGCTGGGTCGACGCCTACAACGTCAAGCTGGTCGACGATTCGGGCAAGCTCCTAGTCGACGATCCCAAGGTCCGCGAGGGCCTGATCAATGCGCTGAAGGACTACACCGACGTCTACGTGAAGGGCTGCACGCCGCCCTCGTCGACGACCTGGAAGGATCCCGACAACAACGTCGCCTTCCACAACAAGACGATCGTGATGACGCACAACTACACGATCTCGATCGCCGCCAAGTGGCTGGACGACGCCAACAACGAGCAGCTGACGCCAGAGCAGCGCGCCGCCGGCCGCAAGGCCTATGACGAGTTGATCGCCACCGCGGGCTTCCCCAAGAAGCCGGACGGCACGCCGATGGTCTATCGCACCGCGGTCAAGGTCGGTGTGATCTTCGAGGGCTCCAAGAACAAGGTGCGCGCGCGCGAGTTCCTGAAGTTCCTGATGGAAGAGGACAACCTCCGCCCCTACGTCGAGGGCGCGCTCGGCCGCTGGTTCCCGGTGACCAAGGCGAGCCAGGAGAGCCCGTTCTGGCAGGCCGACAAGCATCGCAAGGCGGTCTACGACCAGTTCAAGGCCGGCACGCTGCCGTTCGAGTTCACCAAGAACTACAAGTTCACCATCCTGAACAACGAGAACGCCTGGGCCAAGGCGATGAACCGGGTGGTCAACGAGAAGGTGCCGGTGGACAAGGCGGTCGACGAGCTGATCGCGCGCATCAAGCAGGTCGCCGGCTGATCCTGTCGGCGTTTGGGTAAAGCGTAGTGACCGCCGCCACGACCAACATCGTCGAGCCCGCCCGCCGGCCATCCCGGCGGGCGGGCTTTGCCTTGTCGGAGAAGCAGGTCTGGGCGCTCTTGTTCACGGCGCCCTACATCGTGGTCTTCCTGGCCTTCGTGGTCTTCCCGGTGGGCTACGCCTTCTGGCTGGCGCGCGATCCGCATCTCTACGTCGAGCTCTCGGAAGACCCGATCTTCCTGCGCACGGTGGTGAACACGCTGGTGTTCCTGATCGTGGCCATCAACGTCAAGATGGTGATGGCGCTCTTCCTGTCGGGCTTCTTCACCCACAAGCGCTGGTGGGTGAAGGTGCTGGCGGTGCTGTTCGTGCTGCCTTGGGCGGTGCCGTCGATCCCGACCATCCTGTCGGTCCGCTTCATGCTCAATCCCGAGTGGGGCGTGGTCAACACGCTGATCTTCAGCTTGACCGGCGATGACGGTCCAAACTGGCTGAACGACCCGACGCTCGCACTGTCGCTCTCCATGGTGGTGCACATCTGGAAGTCGCTGCCGTTCTGGACCCTGATCCTGCTGGCCGGCCGGCTCGCCATCCCGGGCGAGCTCTACGAGGCGGCATCGGTCGACGGCGCGGGCGCCTGGCATCGCTTCCGCTTCATCACCTGGCCCTCGATCAGCACGCTCTACGTCACCTGCACCTTCCTCTCGATGATCTTCACGGTGGGCGACTTCAACAGCGTCTATCTGCTGACCGGCGGCGGTCCGGCCGACCTCACCCACGTGCTGGCGACGCTCGGCATCCGCTACCTGCGGCTCGACCAGGTGGGACTCGCCATGGCCTCGATCGTGTGCGCCCTGCCGCTGATCCTGCCGCTGGTGTTCGTCATGATGAAGCGGCTGTCGAAATGACGCGGCGCCGGTTCATGCGCGGTGTCAGCACCGAAGCCGCCCTCCTGCTGATCGGAATCCCGGTGCTGCTGTGGACGCTGATTCCCATTTACCACATGTTCCTGTTCGCCATTTCGCCCAAGGACGCGGCCTTCTCGGGCCAGCTCTGGCCGACCCACCCGACGTTCCGCAATTTCGAGATCGTGTTCGGGCAGCAGCACCACTTCCTCTACAATTTCTGGCGCCAGATGTTCAACTCGCTGGCGATCTCCTGCGCCACCGCGGTGCTGACCCTGCTGATCGCCAGCGCCACGGCCTTCGCCATCAGCCGCCTGCGCATGAAGGGCGGGCGCTGGGTGATGAACCTGGCGCTGTTCACCTACTTCATCCCCGCCGCCTTCCTGGCCGTGCCGATGTACAAGACGATGGGCATGTATGGCCTGCTCAACAACGACTGGGCGCTGATCCTGGCGATGGTGACGGTGGCCTCGCCCTACGCCATCTGGATCCTGCGCCAGGCGTCGGACAAGCTGCCGGTCGAGCTCGACGAAGCCGCCCTGATCGACGGCGCCTCGCCGTTCCAGCTTTTCCGCATGATCTATATCCCGTTGATGGTGCCGTCGCTGATCGCCGTCGGCACCTATGCGCTCCTGCTGGCGTGGAACGAGTATCTCTATGCCTTCCTGCTGCTGTCGCGCGAGACCTCGCTTACCCTGCCGGTGGCGCTGGGCAACTTCCTGTCGGCCGACGATTCGCCCTGGGAGCTCTTGATGACCGCGGGCTTCATCTACGCCCTGCCGCCCGCGGCGATCTACTACGCCTTCCGCAAGTACATGTCCTCCGGCCTCACCGCCGGCGCGGTGAAAGGTTAGCTGCGCTTTTCCAAGGTCGCCATGAAGGCCTTGAGCCGCGGCGCCCACTTGGCGGCGTCAAGGCCGGAGGCGGAGTGGCCGAAGTCGCTGTCGATCTCGAAATAATCGGCGCTGACGCCGGCGGCCTTGAGCTTGGCCATGACGTCGGGCGCGATGGTGGGCGGGAAGACCTTGTCGGTACGCGACAGCACGTAGAGCACCTTGGCCTTGATCTTGGGCATGTCCTTCTCGGCGTCGAAGCGAACGCTGGCCTTGCGCAGCACGACCAGCGAGTTGGCGTCGAACACCTTGGACCAGCTCTCGGCGCGTTTCCTGATCTCGGCCTCGCGCGCCGCCTTGTCGGGGAACTTGGCCGCGAGCTGCTCGTCGATGCCGTAGCGCCTGAGCGTCGTCACGCGCATCTCGGTCAGGATGGGCGTGACGCCGCCCTTGTCGTAGTACCAGCCGCTATTCCAGTTGGGATCCTTGGCGAGAGAATCGATCAGCGATTTCACCGCCGCCTCGCCGCCCGAGCCCTTGGGCGCGCTCACCACCGGCACCAGCCCGTCCATGAAGTCGGGATAGGTGACGCCCCATTGGTAGGTCTGGTAGCCGCCGAACGATGGCCCGGCGACCGCGACCAGGTGTTTTACGCCGAGATGGTCGAGCAGCGCCTTCTGTGCATTGACGATGTCGACCAGGGCGATGTCGGGGAAGTCCGGGCCGTAGGGCTTGCCGGTGGCGGGATTGGTGAAGGCTGGATTGGTCGAGCCGTAGGACGAGCCCAGCATGTTCGACGACACGACGAACAGCCGGTCGGTGTCGATCGCCTTGGCCGGCCCGACCAGGCCGTCCCACGAGCCCTCGGCGCCGTTGGCGCCGTCGCGGCCCGCCATGTGCTGGCTCGACGTGTAGCCGTGGGTCAGCAGCACGGCATTGCGGCCGTCCGGCGCCAGGCTGCCGTAGGTCTCGTAGGCGATCGTGACCTCGGGCATCACGGTGCCGCTCACGAGCTTGAAGTTTTTCGTCGTGAAGCTGGCCTTGTGCATTTTCAGGGGATCGCCCTCGGCCTGGGCGGCGCTGCCGATCAGCACGGAAGCAACCGGCAACGCGGCGAGCAGCGGACGGCGGCCGAATGATTGGGACATGCGATCCTCCTGTGAGTCCGGGTCATCCCGATCGGACGGTGGCAGGCTGCAGCGGTGGCAGGGCGATAGCGCGCGCCGCCAGCCGCTTGCGGTCGTGCTCGGGCCGGATGAACAGCAGGCCGATCAGGCCGCCCGCGATCAGCAGGGCGCCCAGCACGACATAGCCGCGCTCGTAGCCCGCCATCGGTGTGGCGGCGTTCTGCACCATGGCGCCCATGACCAGCGGCGCCAGCACGCCGGCTAGGGTCACCACCGAGGTCGTGATGGCGAGCATGGCGGCGCGCTGGGGCTGCGGCGTGAGCTCGCTCACGATCATCGGCAACACGACATAGATGGTGCTGCCGATGGCGCCGCCCACCACCACCATCGCCAGCTTGAGCTCGGGCGTCGGCATGCTGCCGACGAAGGGCAGGATGCAGCCGCCCAGGATCACGGTGGCCGAGGCGAAGGCGCCGCGGCTCAGGCGGCTGGAGAGCCCGGCTTTTTTCAGGCGCTGCGAGATCGCGCCGCCGCCCAGCACCACGAACATGCCGAAGATCCAGGGCAGAATGCTGAGATTGCCGCCGAGCTGCTGGCTGTAGCCCAGGCCGCCCACCAGGTACGACGTGAACCAGGTGAGCCCCAGCGCCAGGCCCCAGTAGCTGGCGAAGCCCGCGGCGCAGCCGGCGACGATGCTGGGGCAGGTCAGCAGGTAGCGGTAGGGCACGCGCTCGCCGCCGCCATGGGCGCCGGCCCTGACCGGCGGATCGACCAGGGTGCCCTCGCGGCCGAAGATGAGCCACAGCGCGGTCCACAGCAGGCCGGCGATGCCCAGCGCGCCGAACGCCCAGTGCCAGGAGTAGTTGACGATGATCCAGTTGAGCGCCGGCACGGCGATGATGACGCCGAGCGCCGATCCCTGGGCGATGATGGCGGTCGGCATGCCGCGGTGCGAATCGGGGAACCATTTGTAGATGGCGTGGGTGGCGACCGGCGAGGCCGGGCCTTCGCCCGCGCCCAGGATGATGCGGCAGGCGATCAGCACTTCCAGGCTGACCGTGCCCAGCATCGGAAACTGCACCAGCGACCACACGATCGCCATCACCAGCAGCGTGTGGCGCGTCTGCACGCGGTTGGTGATGAAGCCCACGATCACCGCCGAGAGGGCGAACAGGAAGAAGAACGACGAGCCGATCAGACCGAACTGCTCGGGCTTCAGGTTCAGGTCGGCCATGATCGGCTGGGCGGCCAGCCCGACCACCACCTTGTCGGCGAAGTTTATCAGCATGAAGAGGAAGATCAGCGCGGTCATGCCCCACGCGCCCTCGAGCGGACGATTCTGCCCTGTCACCTGACCGTTACTCCCTATGCCCGTTGGATCGGGCTTGGCGCCATGAGACAGGAGCGCCGGCCGGGGCGCAAGGACAGCGCCGTCGCATTTTGCGATCATCTGACGGCCGGCTGCACGGACGCTGCGGGAAGGGCATGCCGGGCCGCGGGAAACTCTGGTTGCCGAAACTCTGGTCGCCGGTTGGGGGTAACCAGAGAAAGCCATGACGCCGATCCTCGTTCGTGAAGGTCGGCCTGCATACGCCACAACATTGCTCAGTTCTGTCAACGGGGGTTTCCGCAGTTTCCGCTAGTGATCGCCATGTTCGGACCCTCACTCGGCGGCATGGCGCGCGGCGATACGCCGAAGAATTCGGCCAACGCGTCGTTGGTCGCGCCGCGCAGGCAGTCATTGTGTGCCAGCTCGCGGAGGTCAGAGGAGTAGCTGGTGGGACGGCCAGGGTGCTCATGGCGTCGTTGTAGCACGACTAACATTATTGCACAATAACTTTAGTAATTCTTTTAATGCAGAGAGTCGATTTCGGACTTTTTGCGCCCCGTAGAGGGGCAGCAAAAGTTGGTCACGCGAGAGAAGATACAACAGCTTGTGTCGCCGTCGACGATGCAAGCATCGCTGTCACGACACGTCCTGCTTCCTTGGTCATGGAGGGCGTGGGAGAGGGCGGAACGTCGGCCGTACTCCCGGGGTGGGGCCGCGCTCGACCGCGATGACAGCAATGCTGTCAGCCTTCGCCGGTGCCCGAGTCGGGGGCGGGATGCAGGCTCGGTGGGGTCTTCGGGTCGATCTTGCCGGCATGTTGCACCTCATGGTCGGCCCCCATACAAAGATGCAATGAATTCAAGGAAAATCAGCGTCGTTTTCCCGTCGGAGGCAACTACCCCGGTCGAGATACTTCGGCAGGAAATCGAAGGCGTCAGGACACATTTCGCCGAGGCTCGTGCCAATCTTGCTTTTGCCGCCCCTCAAGCCGCGCTGGCAACCTACCGCTCTCTATTTCCTGAACTGAACATCGTTTCTGTGCCGCGCAAATTCATGGCCGACGAGCATGTCGTGCTGCTTGAAAGCTACCATGACAAGGACGGCTATTCCGCGCATTGGGAGTCGGGGGATCGCGCAAGCCAGGCCGGTGCAACGGCGTCGAGCATCAAGTTCAGTGGACGCATCGTTCCCTATAAACGCGACTGGTCGTCGAGCGAGCTGCAGAATATGGACGCCAACGTCTTCAACCAGCTCTCGCCGCGTGAACCGTGGGGTTTCTATTACTTTCCCTTTGGTTACCTCTTCCGCTTTCTGGGCATGGGGCCGATCAATTCGTTCGGCTGCCGAATAACGCAGTCGCTCCCAGACCTCGCCCGACGCGACAAGAACCACAAGGTGGTGGCCTGCTTCGGCGGCTCCGCGGGCTGGAGCATCTTCTGCCTACATCACCAGATGTATACGGCGCTTCTGCAGCAGCGTCTCAATGCCTACTGCAAAGAGCAGAATCTCGAACTGCAGTTCACGGTTCTCAACTTCGGGCAGCACGGCCATGTCGTGATGAACGAGATGTTGAGCTACACGAATTTTTGCTGGGATCTGAAGCCCGACATCGTTGTCGCACATGACGGCTATAACGACGCAGTTTACGGCCAGCTTTGCGATCCGCGCGTGCTCGACGACTGGGATGTGATCTACCAGGAAAATCTGGAGGGCTGGTCCCAAATCCTGCATCAGACCGCCGACATTCCTCGTACCCAGCATTCGCTGCCGTATCGCGCCGTAAACCAGCCTGTGCGAGTGCTGAAATCCTACGCCAAGAGAAAGCGCCAGTTCGCCCAGGTTGTCCGCTCGAATGGCGGCATGTTCGTCTGGGGACTGCAGCCGGCGGCGGCATCCAGCCGCAAGAAGCGGTCGCCCCTGGAGGCCAGCCTCCTCGACCGCAATCGCAATCCGGACCATGCGCCAGTGGTTGTCAACGTGGAGGGCATGTTCCGAATCCTGCGGCAGAGCCTGAAGCTCGACGACGACATTCCGTTCGTCGACTGCGACGCGGCGATGTCTACTTGCGGTCCCGACCATTTGATGTTCGGGGATGAGGTGCATTTGATGCCGCAAGGCGACGTTCTTTTGGCCGGGCTCTATGCCGACGCCATCGCCAAGGCCTATATCGACAAAGGCCGCTGGCGCGAGGTATTGAAATGAAGGTCCTCGGACTTTCCTTCGGTTTTCACGATTCGGCAGCGGCCTTGTTGATCGACGGTCGCATCGTTGCCGCAGGTCAGGAAGAGCGGTTCACGCGGATCAAGCACGATGCCGATTTTCCGCGCCGCGCCATAGAGTTCTGCCTCAGACAGGCGAGCATCTCGATTACCGACGTCGATCGCGTCGTCTACTACGAAAATGCACTGAAGAAATTCGACCGTATCGTCTGGGCCTCGAATCTCCGTGAGCAGCAGAAGTCGAATGGCGGATTGATAGGCAGGGCCCGGACCTTATGGAACGCCGCCACGAAGGCCCACGATGTGCCGCCGTATCTCAAGTCGGTGACGCACTCCTGGTTCAAGTGGCAGAAATTTGATGTCGTCGGCAAGATCAGCGACGAGCTGGTCGTACCCAGAGAGAAAGTTACCTACGTCGACCATCACGATTCCCACCTGGCAGCGGCGTTCTATACGTCACCGTTCGATCATGCGGCCATTGTCACCATGGACGGCGTCGGCGAGTACGAGACGGCCGTCATCGCCGTCGGCCGCGGCTCGGAGATTGAACGCAAGCTGGCGATAAGCCTGCCCCACTCGATTGGTCTGTTCTACAGCGCCTTCACCGCCTTCCTCGGTTTCGAGGTGAACGAAGGCGAGTACAAGGTCATGGGGATGGCCGCCTTCGGACAGCCCAAGTACTACGATGAAGTGCGCAAGCTTATCACGCTGCGCGACGACGGCGGTTTTGAGATCGAGCAATCCTGCTTCGAGTTCCTTGCCCCTCAGATGCTGCCCTATACCGAGGAATTCCTGCAGCGTTTTGGTGAGCCACGGGAACCCGAGGCCGACTTCGCCGTACAACGCTCCGATCTGCCGGAAGAGCTCACGGACGCACAGGCCGATTCCGTTCTGAGCAGCAGCAGGCACTACGCCGACCTGGCGGCGAGCGTCCAGCTCTGCACCGAAGAGCTGATCCTTCATCTCGCGGCCAAGGCGTCGGCGATCGCGGGAACCCGC
>Ga0210389_10001203_pt1 | contig 21188 bp, 25 predicted proteins | sample IncBWH28OmetaG_FD_160127 | JGI IMG/M metagenome (GOLD analysis project Ga0210389, IMG submission 160127) | Forest soil microbial communities from Barre Woods Harvard Forest LTER site, Petersham, Massachusetts, United States - Inc-BW-H-28-O ...
ACGGCGGGCGCCTGGTTGCGCGCAGGCTGAAGGCGCACGGGGTGAGCAAGCTGTTCACGCTGTCGGGCGGGCACCTGTTCTCGATCTACGACGGGTGTCGGGAGGAGGGGATCGACATCGTGGACGTGCGCCACGAGTCGACGGCGGCGTTTGCGGCGGAGGGCTGGGCGAAGGTGACGCGCGAGGTGGGGGTGTGCGCGTTGACGGCTGGCCCGGGGGTGACGAACGGGATGAGCGCGATGGCGTCGGCCCAGTCGAACCACTCGCCGATGGTGGTGCTGGGCGGGCGTGCGCCGGCGCTGCGCTGGGGCCAGGGCTCGCTGCAGGAGATCGACCACGTGCCGTTCGTGCGCCCGCTGACGAAGCTGGCGACGACGCCGCAGAGCACGGCGGAGATCCCGGGACTGGTGGACGAGGCGTTCAGGGCGGCGAGCGCGGCGCATGGCGGCCCGGCGTTTGTGGACTTCCCGATGGACTACGTGTTCATGGAGGCGGAGGAGCCGGAGACGGACGGGACGATGCTGGCGGCGGGTGGTGCGCGGGGCGCGTCGAGCGAGGCGCTGGAGCTGGCGGCGGGGCTGCTGCGGGGGGCGGAGCGCCCGGTGATCATGGCGGGGACGGACGTGTACTGGGGGCGGGCGGAGCTGGCGTTGATGGAGCTGGCGCACACGCTGCGGATCCCGGTGTTCTTGAACGGTCTGGCGCGCGGATGCGTGCCGGCGGATGACGAGCTGTTCTTCTCGCGTGCGCGGAGCGAGGCGCTGAAGCAGGCGGACGTGGCGTTGGTGGTGGGCGTGCCGATGGACTTCCGGCTGGGCTTCGGTGGGTCGTTTGGGGAGGAGACGGAGATCGTTGTGATCGACGCGGCGGAGCCCGAGCGTGAGCACGTGCGGGGCGTGGCGGCGGAGTGTTACGGGTCGATCGCGCAGACGCTGGCGGAGCTGCGGGCGGGGACGGGGGCGAGCGCGCTGGACAGCGAGGAGTGGATCGCGAAACTGCGGGAGAGCGAGAGCCAGCGCCGCGAGGCGGAGCGGGCGGAGCTGGAGGACGAACGGGCGCCGCTTCACCCGATGCGGCTGTATGCGGAGCTGGGGCGGCTGTTGGAGCGCAACGCGATCGTGATCGGCGACGGCGGGGACTTCGTGTCGTACGCGGGCCGGATGATCGACAGCTACGAGCCGGGATGCTGGCTTGACCCGGGGCCGTTCGGGTGCCTGGGGACGGGCTGCGGGTATGCGCTGGCGGCGAAGCTGGCGCATCCGGAGCGTCAGGTGGTGCTGCTGCTGGGCGACGGGGCGTTCGGGTTCAGCGGCATGGAGTTCGACACGCTGGCTCGCCACGGGGTGAACGTGGTGGGCGTGGTCGGCAACAACGGTATCTGGGCGCTGGAGAAGCACCCGATGGAGTTCTTGTACGGGTACTCGGTGGCGGCGGAGTTGCGCCCGGAGACGCGCTACGACCAGGTGGTGGAAGCGCTGGGCTGCCAGGGCGAGCTGGTGCGCACGCCGGCGGAGCTGCGCGGGGCGCTGGAGCGGGCACTGACGGCGAGCGTGCCGTCGCTGGTGAACGTGTTGACGGACCCGAACGTGGTGTACCCGCGCAAGTCGAACCTGGCCTGAGCCCTCGCCTGAGCTCAGCGTCGGCGGGCGAGCTGGAGGGCGCCTCCGTAGAGGATGTCGTGCTCGGAGACGGTTACGTGGGAGAGCTCGAAGGCGAGCATGGCCTCGTGCAGAAGGATCATGCCGGCGACGATGGTGGGGGCGCGGTCGGGGTGCAGGCCGACGACCTGGCGACGCTGGGCTTCGTCCATGTCGGCGAGCCGGGCGAGCAGCAGTTCGACGGTGGACAGGTGCAGCTGGTAGCCGTGGACGCGGGTGGAGTCGTAGGGGTCGAGCTCCTGGTCGATGGCGGCGGCGGAGGTGGCGGTGCCGGCGACGGCGATGCCTTGGGTGACGGGCGCGCGCTCGTCGGGCGGGAGCCCGTCGAGGAGCACCCGGCGGACGTCGAGGGCGAGCTCGTGCAGCTCGCGGGGGGCGGGCGGGTCGGAGTGGATGTGGCGCTCTGACATGCGCACGACGCCGGCGGCGAGGGAGACGTGAAAGCCTGCGTGCCTCCCACGTCCGACGACGAACTCGGTGGAGCCGCCGCCGATGTCGATGACGACGGTGGGCTGGGGGGCGGCGTGGGGCTCGGAGAGAGCCGCTGGCTGGCGATCGCCACCGTCGTCATCGCCATTATCGCCGTCGCCGCCATCGCCATCGCCCTGGTCAACGCCGCTGGAAGTGGCGCCGAGGAACGTGAGCTGGGCCTCCTCCTCGCCGGCGAGGACGCGGGCGTCGAGGTGGTAGTGCCGGCGGACGTGCTGGGCGAACTGCGGCCCGTTGGCGGCGTCGCGGACGGCGGAGGTGAGGACGGCGAGGTTAGCGGTGGCGCCTTGCTGGTCGATGTCGGCGTGGTAGCTGTCGAGCGTGTTGAACACGCGCTGCATGGCGTCTTGGGAGAGCTTGCCTGTGGCGTCGACGCCGTGCCCGAGGCGGGTGACGGTGGAGCGGCGCACGAGCTCGACGACGGCCCCGGTGCTGGGATCGACGTCGGCGATGAGCAGCCGGGTGGAATTGGTGCCGATGTCGACGACGGCCACGCGCACGAGGCGGGATGGTATGGGTATGGCGGGTGGGGGGCGGATCGGGCGCCGGTCGCGTTCGGCTCGCGCGGGGCGTCCGGCGGGGTTTGGCGAGCGTGTGGTCGGTGGCGCTAAAGGAGGATCGAGCGCTCGCGCGCACGCTGCCCGTCTGGGCGCGTGTCTGCTAGAACATTGGTAGCGACGCGGGGTGGAGCAGTCTGGTAGCTCGTCGGGCTCATAACCCGAAGGTCGCAGGTTCGAATCCTGCCCCCGCTATGCGAAGAAGCCCCGCTCTGGCGGGGTTTTTTCGTATGCAGATGGGTCTCGAGCTGCCGTCATCTCCCTTTGGGTCAAGCTGGGGTCAAGGCGCTGCATGGAGATCGTGGGCAGGTTCCTCCCTTGATCTCGACAGGTAGAATCGAGTGTCAATGGCGGGCTCAGACGATGCCTACCTGGCCCGCGAGGCCAAGGCGCGCAAAAGGATCGACGAGCAGCTGGTGGTGGCGGGCTGGGTCGTTCAGAGCGCCAGCCAGGTGGACGTGAACGCGGGTCCTGGTGTTGCGATCAGGGAGTTTGTTCTGGAGAAGCCGCACGGCCGGGTCGACTACCTGCTGTTTCTCGACGGCCAGCCAGCCGGGGTGATCGAGGCCAAGCCGGATGGCACGACGCTGGTCGAGGTGGAGGCCCAGAGCGGCAAGTATGTCGACGGCCTACCCGATTGGATGAAGCCGCCGGTATACCCCCTCCCGTTCATCTACGAGTCGACGGGCACCGAGACGCGCTTTACGAATGGCTATGACCCAGACGCTCGCAGCCGGCGCGTATTCTCGTTCCATCGGCCCGAGACACTCGCCGAGTGGGCTCGGCAGATTCGCGAGAACTCGGACGCGCCGAGCTTTCGCGCACGGCTGAAGTCACTGCCGGGGCTCGACTCAACCAGACTGTGGGATGTTCAGGCGACGGCGATCTCCAACCTGGAGGAGTCGTTGCGCGAGGATCGCCCACGTGCGCTGATCCAAATGGCGACCGGGTCGGGAAAGACGTTCACCGCGGCCAACATCTCCTACCGACTGATCCGGCACGCGGGCGCGAAGCGGATCCTGTTCCTGGTCGATCGCTCGAGTCTCGGCGAACAGGCAAAGCTCGAGTTCGACAAGTTCGATGTTCCGGATACGCAGCGGAAGTTCCCGGCGGAATACAACATCCAGCATCTCAAATCGAACACGGTCGATCCCACATCGCGCGTGTGCATTTCGACGATCCAGCGGATCTTCTGGATCTTGTGTGGCGAGGACGAGGAGATGGATGAGGAGACGGACGAGCACTCCGTGTATGAACTGCCCGTCTCGCAGCCGCTAACGGTCGAGTACAACCCAGCGCTTCCACCGGATGCATTCGATGTGATCATCGTGGATGAGTGCCACCGCTCGATCTACGGGGTGTGGCGGCAGGTACTGGAGTACTTCGATGCGCACCTGATTGGGCTGACGGCGACGCCGACGAAGCAAACGTATGGCTTTTTCCGCCAGAACCTCGTGATGGAGTACAGCCACGAGCTGGCGGTCGCAGATGGCGTGAACGTAGATTTCTCGGTCTACAACATCAAGACCGCGATCACGGAGGGCGGATCGAGGATCGAGACGGGGGAGTTCGCCGGCTATCGCGACCGGATGACGCGAAAGCTACGCTGGGAAGCGGTGGACGAACCGATCGAATACACCGGCACACAGCTCGACCGTGCGGTGGTTGCTGAGGATCAGATCCGCACTGTGCTCACCACATTCAAGGAAAAGCTGTTCACCGAGCTGTTCCCGGGACGCACCACTGTGCCCAAGACGCTGATCTTCGCCAAGGACGACTCCCACGCCGACGACATCGTCCAGATGGTGCGCGAAGTGTTCGGCAAGGGCAACGAGTTCGCCACGAAGATCACCTACCGCAGCTGCGACGGGAAGCCGAAAGACCTACTGCAGTCTTTTCGCAACTCGATGAACCCACGGATCGTGGTGACGGTCGACATGATCGCCACGGGCACCGACGTGAAGCCGTTGGAGTGCCTGCTGTTCATGCGGGGCGTAAAAAGCAGGACCTATTTCGAGCAGATGGTGGGACGTGGTGTGCGTGTCATTGACGACACCGATTTCCAAGACGTCACCGATGACGCCCAGCACAAGGATCGCTTCATTGTGGTCGACGCCGTTGGCGTTACCGACACCGATCTGATGGAGACGCTCACTCCGCTCGAGCGCACGCCGAGCGCCAGCCTGAAGGCTCTCATGAAGATGGTCGGCTTCGGCAACCGCGAGCCCGATGTCGCCTCCACGCTGGCCGGTCGTCTCGCGCGGCTGGACAAGCAACTGCCCAGACAAGATCGGGAGATGCTCGCGAAGCTGGCCGGCGGCGCCTACCTCGGGGATCTAGCCCACGGGATCGTCGATGCCCTGGACCCCGATAGGCAGCTCGAAGCCGTCAAGCAGGCAGGCGGGGACGACGGTGATGAGGCGGTTGTCGCTCAGATGGCGACGGAAATGATCACGGACGCGTTGAAGCCGCTGTCTTCGAACCCCGAGCTTCGCAGCGCGATCCTCGACGCTCGCAGGTCGTTCGAGCAGACGATCGACGAGGTCTCCCGGGACGTGGTGCTCTTCGCCGGGCACTCCGACGAAGGACGGGAAAAGGCGGCTGAGCTCGTGGGCTCGTTCCGGCAGTACATCGAGGAGCACAAGGACGATATCCGCGCCCTGCAGGTCCTGTACAGCCGGCCGTACGGCGAGCGGCTGACGTTTGCGGAGATCAAGGACCTTGCGACGACGATCCAGCGCCCGCCGCAGCAATGGACGCCGGAGCGGCTTTGGCAGGCGTACGAGATGCTGGACCGGTCGAAGGTGCGTGGCTCTGGCGACAGGATGCTGACCGATATTGTCTCGCTGGTGCGTTACGCGTTGGAGCAGGATGACGAGCTTGTGCCGTTTCGCGATCAGGTGGACGAGCGGTTTGCGGCGTGGTTGTTGGCCCAGGAACAGCAGGGCGTCGGCTTCACCGACGAGCAGCGCCAATGGCTGACTTGGATGAAGGAGAACATTGCCGCAGAGATGGGGATTACGACGGAGTCGTTTCAGCTGACGCCCTTTGCCGAGCATGGTGGCATCGGTAAGGCTGTGCAGATATTTGGTGAGCGGCTGGCTCCGATCACCGATGAATTGACCGAGGCGCTGGCGGCGTGAGCGGGCTGCCGTCAGGGTGGGTTTCGGCCACCCTGCAAGATCTAGCTGCCGTGGAGCCGAGATCTATAACGGATGGTCCATTTGGTTCGAATCTCAAGACGGCGCACTACACAAACGCGGGTCCGCGGGTGATACGGCTGCAAAATATCGGAGACGGCGTCTTCCTTGACGAGCAGGCACACATCAGCCAGGAGCACTTTAACGCCCTCTTGTCTCATTCGGTGCGACCAAACGATCTTCTGATCGCAGGGATGGGCGAGACGCTCCCCCGCGCTTGTCTCGCGCCGAAGGAACTCGGTGACGCGATAGTAAAGGCCGACTGTTTCCGCGTCAGACTGCATCCAACGATACAGCCAGGCTACGTCTGTGCAGTCCTCAACTCGCCTCTAGTTCGCAGTGCCGCCTCGAAACGGATCAGCGGAGTTGGAAGACCACGCCTTAACCTCAAAAAGCTTCGAGAGGTCCGCGTGCCGGTGCCGCCAGCCGCCGAGCAGAAGCGAATTGTCGCCGCCGTTGAGGAGCAGTTCTCACGAATGGATGTTGGCGTCGTGGCTCTCGAACGAGTGATCGGAGCGTTGACGAATACGCAAGCTGGAAGAGTCGGTCGACTTCGGTCAGCAATCCTTTCCACTGCCGTCTCTGGGAAGTTGGTTCCGCAAGACCCCAGTGACGAGCCGGCCTCGGTGTTGCTCGAACGCATCGCGCAGGAGCGCCTGTCGTCCAGAGGCCACAAACCCACCAAAGCTCGCAGGCAACGCCGTAGAAAGGCCACCGCATGAGCGACTCGGCCACCATGGTCCGCAAGCTCTGGAATTACTGTCACATCCTGCGCGACGACGGGCTCTCCTACCAGGATTACATCGAGCAGCTCACGTTCCTGCTGTTCCTGAAGATGGCCGACGAGCAGACGAAGCCTCCTTTCAGCCGGCCACGGATCGTGCCGGCTAAGTTGGACTGGGAGAAGCTGCATCGTCTCGATGGCGACCTGCTGGAGGTTCAGTACCGCCACACGCTCGAGGAGCTCGGCAAGCTGCCGGGCACGCTGGGGGTGATCTTTCGCAAGGCGCAGAACAAGATCCAGGACCCGGCTAAGCTGAAGCGGCTCATATCGGATCTGATCGAGAACGAGCAGTGGATGACGCTAGATGTGGACGTGAAGGGAGATGCCTACGAGGGCCTACTCGCGAAGAATGCCGAGGACGTGAAGTCGGGTGCTGGTCAGTACTTCACTCCACGTGCGCTAATCGAAGCCATTGTCGAGGTAATGCGACCCACGGCCAAAATGCGGGTAGCCGATCCTGCGGTTGGCACCGGAGGCTTCCTGTTGACCGCTTATGAGCAGATGAAGTCCAGCCGGCTCGATCCGGATGAAAAGAAGTTCTTGCGCGATGAAGCGCTCCGTGGATGGGAGATCGTCGATGCCACGGCGCGAATTTGCGCAATGAACCTGCTGCTACATGGGATCGGAACCCCGGAAGGGGAGAGCTTGGTGACTGTCGACGATGCACTTCGGGCCAAGCCGTCAGAGCACTTCGACATGGTCCTTACCAATCCGCCGTTCGGAAAGAAGTCCTCCTTCAAGGTCGTCAACACCGAGGGCGACACCGAAACGGAGAGCATGAGCTATCTCCGTGAAGACTTCTGGGCGACGACCTCCAACAAGCAGCTCAACTTCCTCCAGCACGTTCGCTCGCTTCTGGAGACTAACGGGCGCGCGGCAATCGTAGTGCCCGACAACGTGCTGTTCGAGGGTGGCGCCGGTGAGACGGTGCGGCGCAAGCTTCTTAGCGAGTGCGACGTGCACACGCTGCTGCGGCTGCCGACGGGCATCTTCTATGCCGGTGGGGTCAAGGCCAATGTCCTGTTCTTCGACCGGAAGAAAGCGTCCGAGAAGCCTTGGACGAAGAAGCTGTGGATCTATGACTCCGCACTAACCAGAGCTTTACGCTCAAGACGCGCCAGCTGGTTCGCGCGGATCTCGATGACTTTGTGTCGTGCTACAACGCCAAGCGTCGCCAGGATCGCGAAGAGACCGAGCGGTTCAGGTCGTTCTCCTACGACGAGCTGATGGCGCGCGACAAGGCGTCGCTGGACATCTTCTGGCTGCGCGACGAGTCATTGGAGGACACCGACAATCTTCCGGCGCCAGAGGTGATCGCTGCGGAGATTGTCGAAGACCTCGGGGCTGCGCTGGACCAGTTCAACGAAATCGCGAGCACGTTGAGTGCTGGCAGCAACATCGGCTGACCCGGACGCTTCGGCGCTGCTGAAACATCCCCAGCAGGTCGTAGCTTGTTGGGTCTCATGCATGGCGACACCCAGACAGATTTCGAGAGCATGCCGTTCCCGGGGCGCATCGGTGCCCGGGCCGGCGACGAGCGTGACGGGCCGGGACGGGTCCCGCGGGAGCCAGTGGTGCACGCGTCGTCATTGAAGGCCGCTATCACGCAGCTCCGTGACATATCCAAGGCCAACGCTGGACGCTCCAGCCAAGAGGCGCTCGTAGCGAATCTGGTGCTTCTGCGCGCCTACGGCGTTGACGACGAGATACTCGATCTAGTTGTGGAGATGGCTCTCGCGCAGAACCTCGATGAGGAAACGACCGCGGCTATCAACTACCTGGCTTCGGGCTTCCTCCTGGCTCTATTGGCCTTGCGGGAAGAAGGAATCCTTCGGTCTTTCCATCCTGGTAAAGATCGGTAGCCTTAGAGCATGGCGACCACGACGGTTGAGATCGACAGCGACCTCTTGGCGCGATTGCGCGAGCGTTCGCCGGGAAAGAGCGATCGTGAGCTACTCGAAGAGCTTGCAACCGTGACGCTCGGCTTCGAGACGATCCAGCGTGTGCGACAGCGCACTGCGGACGCTGGCGTCGACCAGCAGGAGATCGAAGACGAAGCGGTGCGCGTGGTGCGCGAGCGTCGACGTCGGCGCGCGGCCGGACACGCCGCGAATTGAAGCGCGTCGTAATCGACCCCAACGTCCTGCTCTCAGCGCTGGTCGGCAAGCCGGACGCAGCGCCCGCCATGCTGCTCGATGCGGTCCACGACCATGGCCTCGAAATGGTCGCCTGTCCGATGGTCATGACCGAGGTGCGGGAGACCCTCGAGGAGCCCTACTTCCGCGCGCTGCTCGATCAGCGTGAGGCCGAGCGGGCCGCAAGCGCACTCGAGCGGGTCGCGGTGATGCTCCCAGACCCGGTCGATCCAGAGCCTGTCCTGCGCGACAGCAGCGACGACTACTTGCTCGCCCTCGCACGATCAGGGGATGCGGAGGCGATCGTCACGGGCGACAAGGATCTTCTCGAGCACGCCGGGCTGCAGCCGCCTGCCATCAGCGCCCGCGAGGCCGTCGACAGGCTCGCATCGTCGTAGCTCCGGGTCAAGGAAAAGCCAAGGGAACGCCCGAAAACAGCCGCAAACCGAAGACGCTTCAGATCGCCTGAAACGGCCGATTTCCGGGCAAACACCGTCCAGCCGCAAACGGCCGCAAACCCCCGGCCGGTCTCATAACCCGAAGGTCGCGGGTTCGAATCCCGCCCCCGCTATGTCGTTATCCTGCGACCGTTCCTCGGAGCGGCCCCGTTTTCGTTTCGTTGAGTTTGGCCGAGTCCGTGCTCAGGGTGTCGGCGGACACCCTGATAACCACAAAGGTCAATAACCACCCCCAAAGGGGACAGCTAGATCAAGGCTCCAAGCGCTTCGAGCTTGAGGTCTTGGATGACCTCGGCGGACGGCCATTGAGCCGCGCGGATCGACGCTGGCCACAGGCGCACGAGCGCCATGCGTTCAGCGCGAGCGTCGAAGCTCAGCGGCTCGGAGACTTCTCTCGATCTGCCTGAGCAGAGGATCAGTAGACGACCGACAGTGAGCACTGAGAGATAACCCCGGTGCTTCGACGTGAGTGTGCTCAGGTTCGCCTCCATCGTCGCCTCATGCACGACTAGACCGTCAACGGGTGTCGCGCCAAGCCATAGCCGAGAATCGCTCGGTGGCCTCTCCTCGCGGTGGAGTTGTGCGTAGCGCTCACGCGGAATGAACCGGAACTTGCCGGACCGGACGAGCTGCATCAGCAACACGGTCTTGTAACACCACGTCGCTACCGCAGGCTGGTCGTCTGAGAGGAGGCTGGCCGGCTCGCCTCGGACGATCCCCTCGAGCCTCGGCTTCACTCGCCCCTCAAGCTCGGCGAGCCAGCCGTTGTTGCATTGGCCGCAGACTTCGGTGGTGACGAGATCGGGTCCGGACATCGACCATTCGCGTGCCTCGGCCTCCCGTCCCGCGGGCGGCGTGTAGCGATGCGTCAGGCCGATTCTGAGCTTCCCTGGAGCGACGGGGTGTGACTCCCTAAGCGGTTCTCCAAGCCATTGCGGGATCACGTGCTCTCGGCTCTTGTGCTCTCGATCGCAGAAAAACGCAGCGGCTCACGCGAGAACAGTAGCCGCGGTAGTCGGCGGACTGATACGGCAATCGCGAGCGCCGCGGGTACTGTGTGCACCGTGGCAGGAACAGATGCTGGCTCAACTCTCGCGGACCTGCTCGGCGCGCCCGTCGCCGAGGTCACGGCAGAGGACATCGCCAGACTCGTCACGGAGAAAGTCAAGGAGACCGACGAGCTGGACTTCAAGGCCACGCTCTACGGCAAAGACGACGACGACAAGGCCGAGCTTTGCAAGGACATCGCGGGGCTACCCAACCCATCGCGGCGGCGTCGTCCTGCTCGGCGTTGGCGAGAAGAATGCGGTGGCGAACGGCTGCCCCGAAGTGGAGTTGAGCGACGCAGAGGAGCGTCGCATGCGCCAGATCGTCGCCTCCGGCACCGCGCCGCACGCGGCGTTTGACATCCGTGCGATTCCCGGTGAGAACGCAGGGCGCGGCTTCTACCTGCTTCTCGCCGAGCCAAGCCCGTTCCGCCCACACGCCGTCGTCGTTGGCGACAACCTGCGCTATCCCCGGCGGGACGGCACGACCGATCAGCTTTGACGGGCTCAGCGACATTGAGACGTGGGCGCGCGCCATGCCGGGAGCGAACGAGATTCTGGATGCCTTCTTCGCCGAACTGCCACCGATCGCTGGAGTGAGTGTCGAGCGCTACACGCTCACTTCGCCGGCCGACCAGCGCAAACCTGCCAACTACCCGTACGCGGTGTGCTTCACCGACGGCGCCGCGTCGACCGCGATCAAGATTCGGAAAACCGAGGGCGGGTCTCACGTGAGCGCGGAGCCGGTCATACTCGCCGCTCATCTCGTCACCTGCGCGGCGACTTCCCTTCGCTTTGCGGGGCGCCACGCTGCCCGCGCCGGCGCCCGCGGCGATGCCGTCGTCCACGCGCGCGTCTTCGGCCCGCACACGCTGCTCGCCTTCAACCACTCCGGCCTCACCGAGCCGTACCAGCACGATCATCAAGTGAGGGAGGCGCGCTCAAGCCTCACGCTGCCGATCAGTGCGCTCACTGGGGACCCGCAGGAAGCGTTCGCCGCGACCCGCCTCCTGCTCGGCGACATCTTCAACGCCTACGGCTGCCCAGAGGTGCCGCAGATCGCACCCGACGGGACCCTCCGAACCCTTTACTTTCCGAACGGCTACAAAGTCGCGGAGTGGGCCGAGCGGCGCGACGTGCCGACAACGGGGGAGGAGATCGCCTACCGCCGCTAGGTCGCGCCACGGCCTAGCGGGCCGGGGACTCGGTGCGTCCTGCCGACCGGCCTGGATGCGAGTCAACGTCCGCACAGGGCCACGCGCAGCAGACCTACGCGGCGGGGCGGTACAACATAAGCGTGTATCCCGAGGTGCGCGTTTACGCCGATCCGTTTGAGGGGCTGACGGTTCAGCTCACTGAGTTGCGCGGTCTAATCAAGATCGTTCCGCCGCTGATCGACGCGGACCGTGAGCGGTGAGCCGGGCTGGTTTTGACGGAGGTTTTGATCTCCGTCAGATTCAGCCCGGCTCAGTCGGCGTAGGCGGAGACGGACGCCCGGTTTTTCTCGTGTCTTTTGGCGGCGCTCCCGTGGTTTACTTGCGACGCCAACGAGACAGGGCACCTACTACCCCAAACAGGAGAGGGCAGATGGGATTCTTTAGTCGAGACAAGCCGAGCGCACCGCCGAAGGTCGAGCGGCCGATCGTCGTACAGCCTGCGGATCTTCCAGGGTTCTCAGAGCGGCTTGAGGCCGTAGTGCGGGTCCTGTACGGGGCCAACGACGCCGCGACCCGAGACGCGGTCCGGGCGCTGTCGGAGAGCGTCGGCGGCTCTGATCCGTGGAGCATCGGCTTCGAGCAAGGTGACTCCACGCGGCTGTGGCGGTGGTCCGCGCAGGCCTGCGAACTCGCGAATGAGCAAGGCGAATATGGGCTCGCGCCCCACGTGTTTGTGTTGACATTCTGGTGGAAGCCGAGACAATCCAAGATGACGATTAACGACTTCGCCGACATGTGGCTGGACCCGCTCCCACCAGACGTCGACCGCGCGATCTTGAAGGCGACCTCCGAAGCGCTCTCCCACTTCACGGATGACCATGCGGTCGCGCAGACGGCCAACGAGGCGCTCACGGCCGGTCAGCTCCGCAATGGAGTACAGGCGGCGATCGCAGCGGCCTGACCCGCACGACCGCGGTCCATCAAAAGTTCCCAGACCACCATTAGCGTCGTCGGCGGGCGCAACTCGCCGACGACGCCCAGCGCGGCCAGCAGCACGCCCTCCGCTTCGCCGGCGGCCTCGACGGCCTCGGCCAAGCGATCGACGTCGTCTTGGGTCGAGGGGCGGGCCGCGACGCGCACACGCACGCGCCGTGGCCGCCACAGCGGACGCGTCCCAAGGATCAGCTCGTCGTAGGCGACAGGCCGATGCACCTCCACGACGCGGCTGCCCGACTCGGTCAGTAGCACCTGCACGAGCTGCGCCGGTCGTCGCGCGCGAGCGTGGCAAGCGCCTCAGGGCTGAACCGCCGCTGAGGCTGCGTGGCCCGGCGTGGGGCAGGCATCACGCGCCCGCGCGCCCCGCGCGAGGACTGTGGTAGGCGGGATGGCCGAAGCCGCTGCGCTTGCCGACGGCCGGCGGCGTTGAGGCGTGAGCGGTCACGATGCCCCGTCGATCTCGGCGATCAGCCGGTCCACATCGGCTGCGGCCTGCTCGACTTCGGCCGGCGTGAAGCCGGGCGTCTTTGCCAGCTCGCTCGCGTAGATTGTGGGCCACTCTGGCAGGACCATGATCGACGGCGGCCACGGGTGCTTGTTGCCCAGGCGGAAGATCTCCCCGCACGCCCGGCGTACGCCGGGCAACTCGTCGTCAGCGAGCAGGCGGCGGACGAGGAGTATGTCGATCAGGTCGCGGGCGCGGTCGTTCTCGCGATTGGGGAGGGAATGGTCGGTGCAGGCGTGGAGCTTCTGCGCGATCATGTAGGCGAGCGTGACAAGTGGGAGCTCGCCGACCGGGGAGAGGCCGAGCGCGGCGACGTCTACGAGCGTGTTGTCGACCAGCTGCGTGCCGCGGCCTGCGTCGCCTTCGGCCGGCGCTGCCTCGAACTGCACCGTGGAGAACGGCTGGCCCTTGAACTGCAGCTTGATGTCGCCGCGCCAGGCGGCGGTGTCGTGGATCGGCTCCCATGAGACCAGCCGGAAGCTGAAGCCGTCCCAGCCACGGGCCAGGGCGTCTCGCAGCAGGGACTCGATCTGCTCGGCCCGGGCGCGGACGGCCGCGTCGAGGTCCTTGGTCGCCCGGGCCTCCTCGCCCACCAGAAGCTCGACGGCGACGCCGCCCTTGACGGCAAAGATCGACTCGCCGTTCTCGTCGCGGGCGTGGGTGTCGAGCGCGGCGATCACGGCGATGTAGCCGATCTGGCGGCGGGCGCGCAGCTGCAGCGCGTCGCCGCCGATGAGGTTGCGCAGGCGCTGCTCCAGCGAGGCCTTGTTCTTGGGCGGCGTGTCGTAGCGACGCTCGCTCATGCCGCGCCCTGAGCCCGCATGGCGCGCAGATCGGCCTCCTGTTCGGAGGTGATGAGCGCCTGGCGGGCGGCGGTGTCGATGGCCTGGCCGATGAGCGTCGGTCGCAGCCCGAGCTCGATGCCGTCGGCGATCGCGCGCGCCGGGGTGACGATCGGGACGTCTCGCAGCCAGGTCACCTCATCGTTGGCGAGGTCGTGTCGATGCAGCCGGTAACGCGCAGGTACTTGTCGGTGGGTGCGGTAGTCGCGTGGGACGGTGATGTCGATGTGAGCCGGGCTTACGTCGCAGAGCTCGTGGAGATCGAGCGCCGTCTCGCCGCTCAGCGTGCCGCGCCCATCCGGCCATTGAGTGGCCCGGGCAAACTCGTCGAAGTCTCCGTGCGGGACCAGCTCGATGCGGTACAAACCCCGGTCGACGCGCTCGGCCAAGCCACGCTGGGCGTAGTCGTTCAGGCGGCGGGGGTCGATGCCCAGCTCGCGTACCTCGCGGGTGCGCACGAAGCCATTTTGCTCGGCGGCAAGCGCGAGAATTTCAGTGAAGACCCGGCCTGGCATGCAAGTACATAGTACCGCGTTTTGCGGATGTTCATACACTAAGCCGACGGAGAGCGTACGGACTACGTGATTTTGCGGATGTTCGTACGGGCTGCGAAGCTGAACGGCGTGCTAGGCAGAACGTGGAGCCAGTGGCTGCACTCGTCGCCGGCCGCCTCCTGACCGGGAGCCGGGCGTGCCTCGCGGCCTTTCGTCGAGGTAGCGCACTCTGCCTAGGCACATGGCCACGGAACGACCCGCTCGATCAGCGCTGAAACGTCGCCCATAAGAGCGAATCGTTCCCCCGCTATGCAAAGAAGCCCAGCACTGCTGCGATCGAGGTGTCAGTCCTGTCGTTCTAGGTCGAGTATGACGTTCGTGTAGCTGACACAGAGTTGCCTGTATCCGCTCGGGAGGCATTGCGGTTCGTAGGGCACGCTGGGCCATCGTGATGCCTGAGCGTCCGTGCGCTCCGAAGAGTTCGGGGAGGTAAATGAGCGCGGCGTTTGTCGGCTTACACGCAATCGGGTCACATGTGAGGGTGGCGAGGGTGCCTGCGATAGCGGCTGGATCCGTGGTCTGCATGATGCGCAGCACATCGGCTGCGTCCTTGTCGTCGATGCGAGTCGAGCGCTGGCTTTCGATGCGCTCGTGCAGCTTGTGCACCTTGGCGACGAGCAGTGCCGCGGGTCCGGCGACCTCGGCCTGGATTGACCGCTGGTCGTCGGGGCTGAGGGCACGGATCGTGAGCGAGCTGTGGTCGACGAGTGCGGCCTCGAGCCCGAGCACGCGGCGTGCGACGCGCTTTCCGTGTCTGTCAAGGACCATCTAAAAATGTCGGTGGATGACCGTCGAAAGATGTGGGTTGGCCTCAGGTTGGTGGGTTGGTTTGGGGGCGCTCGTGCGGGTGTTGTCGCGTGTTTCATGTGGTGGTGCCCTCGTTGCGCTGGGTGATTGTGCGTAGCTCGTCGAGGCGTCCCTTGAGGCGGTAGCTGGGTCCGTTGATGGCCAGTACTTCGGCGTCGTGTAGGAGGCGGTCGAGGATCGCTGCGGCGAGTGCCTCCTCGCCGAACAGGCTGGCCCACTCGGCGACTGTCTTGTTGGAGGTGAGCACGATCGAGCCGCGGGTGTACCGGCGGTTGATGGCTTGGAAGACGCGGTTGGCGTCCTCGCGTTCCAGGGCGGTGAAGCCGACCTCGTCGATCACGAGGAGGTGTGGGCGTTGCAGCTGGGCGAGCTTGGCTGGGAGTCTTGCGAGCGCGTCTGCTTGGCGTAGGCCGCGGACGAGATCGTCGAGGGTGGTGTAGCGGACGAGGTAGCCGCGGGCGAGTGCTTCCATCGCGATGCCGACGGCGATGTGGCTCTTGCCGACTCCTGGCGGGCCGAGGATCAGGCAGCTGACCTTGCGCTCGACGAACCGCAGGCTGCGTAGCTCGGCGAGGCGTTTGGGGTCGAGCTCGGGCTGGAACGCAGCGTCGAATTCGTCGAGTGTCTTGCGGTTGGGTAGTCCTGCCATTTTCAGGCGTGCGGTGTAGCGGCGGCCCTCGAGCACGCCGGCCTCATTCTCGAGCAGGAGGTCTAGGAACTCGCGGTAGCCGAGTTTCGCCTCCTCGGCGCGCTCGATCAGGGAGTCGGGGGACTCGGCGATACCGTGCAGGCGAAGCTCGGCTGCGTTGCGGCGGATGCGCTCGGTGATCAGCTCAGCCACGGACGATCGCCTCCTGGTATGCCGCGAGCGGACGGCGGTGAACCTCGACGGCGGGCAGCGCCCCGAGCACCTGTGCGAGCGAGAGCGAGGATGTCTTTGGGTCTGGAAGCACCCTGGCCGGGCGCCCTCGCTCGTGCCGGCACAACAGCACGCCGGTGTCGGCCCGGCGGACGTCGATCTCCTCAGCGGCGAGGCGCAGCTCGACCGTGTCGCCTGGTTTTGCTCCGGGCACGAGGTAGCGGCGTCCCTCGAAGCTGAACAGCCCGTCGCGTGCGATCTTGCGGGTCGTGCGCTGCGCCACCAGGTAGGGACGCGCCGGCAGCACAAGCAGCGCGGCACGGTCGCGCTGAGCGCGCTCGGCAACGATCTCGCCATGGGTGGCGTGCACGCGAGCGCGGGCGACATCCTGATTCCAGGCCCACCAGCGCTCGTTCGCCTGCTCATAGCTGCGGAAGCGGTGAGCGTGAAGCAGCCGCCCGCGGACGTAGCGCACGTCGGACTCAACCTTGCCTTTGGTCTTCGCCCGGCGCGCCCTGCACAGCCGCAGGCTGAAGCCGTAGTGGTGCGCTGAGGCCAGCGCCTCCGGGTGATAGACGCGGTCACCGGCACGACGCTCCAGGCCGACGTGGGCCCTGATGACCGTTTTCGTGCGGTCATAAAGAATCTCCCGCGGCACACCACCGAAGTACGCAAACGCGGCGCGGTGGCACGCCCAGAACGTCACCAAGTCCATCGAGCCGACGAGGCCGAGGAACGCATCACGGGAGTGCCCGAGGATCATGTGGAACGCGTAGAGCGGCAGCTCCAGGCCCTCCGGCGTGTGGATCGGCTGCTCGTGAGACCAGTCCACCTGCGCCTGATGGCCGGGCGCAGTCTCGAAACGCTCCTCCACCGGCTCACGCTCGACTGGCCGCGCCAGCTCCACATAGCGGCGCACCGTCTGGTAGCTACCAGCGAAACCGTAGTCGCGTACGAGGTCTTGGTGGATGCGTCTGGCCTGAAGACGAGGAGCGCCGGCGAGCCACTGGTCGATCACCGGCTTGAACGGGTCAAGCACCGAAGGCGCACGCTTGCGGCGATACGCCGGCTGAGCACCCTCCGTCACGTAGCGCTTCACGGTGCGCCAATCACGGCCGACCAACCGACCGATCTGCGCGTAGTTGAGTCCCTGGCGGTGCAGGGCCTTGATGTCCATGAACTCCTCCTCGTTGATCAACACGCCTCCTTCAGGCTCGCCCGATCGGGCGAGCCTGAAGGAGCTCTCACGACACTGAGGAGACCAATCCCGCAGACAGCGGACACCTACATTTTTCGGTGATCACAAACCGACAGTCTTGCGTGGTCACGGACAGTGTCCTTGCAGCCGTGCCAAATGCCGGGCTCGGTGCTGAGCTCGAAGTTGGCCGTTCGCATCGCTGCTTCGAGGGTGGGGGTCACGGCGAGCTTGGCGGGGTTGAGCGTGAGGTCGCCGTCGGTTGTGTACGGGGCGATCGCCAGGTCTGCGTCGCCGGTGCGCAGGTAGATCGCCTGGGCGCCGGCGACGATCACCGACAGGCCGTGCGGTTGCAGCGCCGTCAACGCATCGAGCAGCACGCTTCTTGCCGCGACATACAGCGGATCGACCGATGCAGATGAGGTGTGCTCGCTCATGGCTCTCGCTGTGGCAACTGGTCGAGCGATTCCCATCGCCAGGCGCCTTCGTTCGCGAGAAGCCAGTCGAGCAGGGCCTCTCCCTCGACGGGCATCCGGCCTGTGCCAGAGAGGCAGTCGACCGCGACCTGCGAGGGGTTGGCGTATCACAGGCTCTCCTCGTTGGTGCTGCGCTCCCATACAACGGGGTCAAATGGGGCGAGCAGCACTACGTTGGCGCCCTCATCTGCTGGGAGCAGGCTGAGCTCGCGCGCGAGCAGCGCCGGATCATCGCTGTAGGTGAGCAGCAGGGCAGGTGCTGCGACGGGTGCCATGCGCACCGCTGCGAACGAGCCGGTGATCAGATATCGATTGTTGCTGGCGCCAGCGGCGAGCCGCTGCACGGCGTCCGCCGCGCCGTTGGGCGCCAGGAACGCGAATGCGCGGTTTGTCTGCAGTACGTCGTAGCTCTCGCTCCAGCGCCGCAGCAGCGCGACGAAGTCGACCTGCTCGACCGCGCCGCGCCGTGAACGCGCGATCAGCGCTTCGCTGTCGAGCGTGTCGAGCAGACGCGAGACATAGCCCGGCGTCAGGTCTGCCGCGCGCGCGAGCTCTGACACGCCATACGGCGGGCGCACGTCGGCCAGTAGCCGGATCAGCCGCGCCGCGCGTGGGCCGCGCACCAGCGATCGCCCGCGCGGCCCGTAGGTAGACGCGATCGCTGCTCGTGCCCACCGAGGTTAGCTCCCAAGCAGCTCCTCCAAGAAGAACCGCGTCTTCGCCGGCGGCTCCTTCGTGGGATAGATCTGTTCGAGCACCGCGAGCGCGTCCTCGGCGATGTGGATGTCGCACTCGCGTAGCAGGATCTCGATGTCTTCATCGTCCTCGCCGAAGCGCATCGCCATCAGCTTCATCGCGAGCAGGTATCGGGGTGATGCGGTGGTCACCTCGATGCCCTCGATGGCAGGGACGGGGCGACGTGCATCGTCCGGGCCCGGCATGAAGCCCTTGACCGCGTCATTCAGCCAGTCTGCGGGCAGCCCAAGTTCCTCGGCCACCTTGGCGCTGGCGGCGTAGACGGTCTGCTTGGGCTCGAAGACGGCGTCGATGTCCTTCGTGACGCGCCTCGTTGAGTACGCGAGGGCCATCGCTGCACCGCCGACGATGAAGATCTGTGCCCGCACCCCTTCGCTGGTCAGCTCCTCTCCGAGCGCTTGGAGCGCCTGCAGAATCCGCGACCTTGTGAACTCGCGCTCAGGCACGGTCGAACACCTCGCGGGCGACAAACACGCCATGACGGGCGATGAGTGCCGGGGTGTTGGCGAGGGTGTACGCATCGAACGCGCGGCGGCTCGCGACGAACCACCAAGGCTCCACGAACCGTCCGGGGCCGTCCACCCATGCCGGTGCAGCGATCCCGGCCTCGGCAGCGAAGAACTCGGCGATCCCCGCGAGGGCGGCGTCGAACCGCGCGTCCTCGGTCGGCGCTGGCTCCTGGGCGATCAGTGCGAAGCGTCCTGGCCGCGAGGATCCCCGGAAATCGTCGGCGAAGCCGAACAGCAACCGCATCGCGTCACGCTCCCGGTCGCCCGACAGGTCGTCCGAGATTATGGGGGAGAGTTCGGCGAGGGACGCGGCTCCCCGCCGCACGCGTGGACGCGCGAGCACCTCCACGTCGTGCTCGCATCCGTCGAGCAGTCGCGAGAGCGTCGCGAGGTTCGGTTCCCTGGCACCCGACTCATACGCGGCGACAGCAGGCTGCGTGGTGCCTACCCGCGCGGCGAGCTCGGCCTGCGTGATGCCCGCCGCGTGTCGCGCGGTCCGTATCAAGCTCATAGGTTCAATGAACATATTATATACGTTTAGATATATTCCCTGCCGTCGGAGCTGCTCGTGCACTACGAGCGCTGCCTGCGCACGAAATGAAGATCGAGCCGAGAGATCGCTCACGCGAGCAGCGGCGAGCAGTGCGGCAGCGCTAGTCCTTTACAACCTGCAGAGAAGGATCGACTAGCGCGCGAAGCCAGCCACATCGCGCAGATCGTGTGATCGTTGTCGCCGCCTTCGATCTCAAATCTCACTTCGGAACCGACTGCGCTCTGCTCCTCTGATTGCGCTCTCTCGGAGAATGCAGTCCCAACGACGGCGAGCCCCTTACGGCCTTCATAGACCGCGACGGCCCCCTTCTGGCGGTTGTGAGGAGCAGCCCGTGCGGTAGACCGGGGCCAAAATATCGGACGGGCCACGACGAGATCGAGCCGACACACTGCGCGGTGGTCTGGAATGATCTCGCTACATGAACTCGCCCATCGCCCATTACCACCTGTTCGTCGAATTGCACATGAACCCGTACGACTATGAAGGCATGGGGTTACAGACGAACATGGAGTTGCCGAGAGGGATCGCGTGTTCGACCCCCATCCCGATCGGTGCCGAACACATCTCGCCGAGATGGGTCGAGCTCAATGCCAAGCGCAGCTAGCGTCAGTCGGCCCGAAGTACGAGAAAGGAGTAGTCAATGGCGAAATGCAACGGCTGTGGTGGTTACGACAAAGATAAGTGTCGCGAGTGCGGTGGGTCTGGTAAGAAGAACTATGGAGGCTTTAGTTCGACGCCGTGCAAGAGCTGTGATGGCCGAGGCTGGGTATGCCGGAAATGTGGTCGCCCGTTTGGCTGATGCGATCGGACACGCCATCCGGTGACCGCGGCGCCGGTGCGGCCAACGTCATACACTCACGCGTCGACACCGTTGACGCGAACGCGACCAGGGAGCGCAAACGATGGGTCTATTTGATAGCGGCGCGACGAAGCAGCTAAAGAAGGATGCAGGGTTCATAGGCCAACTCGTCGCGGGACAGGCAGTGGGGGAGTTGCCGCCGGGTGCGGCCCAGGAAGTGATCGATAGCGAAACCCAACGTGAGCGGCTTCGAGCTGCGTTGGATGCAGCCGCCGCAGAGCTTGGCCACGAGAAGGCACTCAAGAAGGCCGTCAAGGAGGCGGGCTCGATGGCTCGCATACACCTCGAGGTCCGTGAGCAACATGTAGGCGCCGTTCCTCAGGCAGCCGAAAACGCGATCCTCGCGATGGTCGGTTAGATCGCGCCACGTCGGTCGGCGCGGACGGTCTGCCCGCGCGGTCGGCGGTCGCGCTCGACTAGTAGTGCGAAGGTGGGGCAGGCGCGCGCTGCGCGGATCGCGTGCTTGACCTGGTGGTCTTGTAGGGGGTGCTTCGTCGATTATTGGGTAGCCCCAGTTGTCTAGCGTGATTCGCCCGGGTAGCAGCTCGGCGCACACGAAGAAACTGTCCTTGTGGATCGGAAACCACGTCGAGCGCGCCGAGGGCCCGACGAACAGCAGCACGACGCCGCTGACAAACACGACCAGCGTGGAGAGCACCACCATCGGCGCGAGCAGCCGCAACGCCAGCTCAGGCGGCCCCTTTTCACGTAGCGAGGGTTTCCCGTGTAGTAGCGCACGAATCGGTATCCCGTGCTCGCGAGCTTCAGTAGCACCGGCGGGACCAGCAGCATC
>Ga0210389_10001204_pt1 | contig 21187 bp, 14 predicted proteins | sample IncBWH28OmetaG_FD_160127 | JGI IMG/M metagenome (GOLD analysis project Ga0210389, IMG submission 160127) | Forest soil microbial communities from Barre Woods Harvard Forest LTER site, Petersham, Massachusetts, United States - Inc-BW-H-28-O ...
ACAGGATGATGGGCACCAATCATCCCAAATACATAGAAAGCTTTGACGAGGTGGTTGAGCGACGATCGCAGGACCGAATACCTGCCATGCCCGACGAGGTATTGGCCGATTAAAACTTTCGCTGTAATCGGCTGTTAGATCGTTAACATCATTTTAAGTATCTTTGAAGCGGCGGGCTGTGCGATTCCTCTCTTGAGAGGTATGGAGTGGGTGTGTTGACGATCATGTCTGCTAACACACCCCCGCCACTACACACCCCGTCGCACCCCCTCTCAAGAGGGGAGTCAAGGTGGGTAAAAACATTATGCATATTTTCTCTTCACTGGGTAATTTGTTCGATACGTTCCAGGTTTCGTTTTTCCTGAGCGTAAGGTTCTTCCTTTTTGCCGGGGCCATTTTTCTTTTCTTTTATGTCTGGAAAAGAAGAAAGTATTGGCATCTGAAGATCCAGCAGCGATTCCCGGACAAAAAGCATATCTATCGCGAAATAAGGTATTCGTTCTATACCGTTTTCATTTTTGGCATCGTGATCGTGCAGGTTATGTGGGCCAGTAAAAACCGCTGGACGCTGATCTACTATCCCATTGACAAATTCGGCTGGCCTTATTATTTCTTCAGCATATTGCTGATGATCTTTATACACGACGCTTACTTTTACTGGACACATCGTTTGTTGCACTGGAAACCGCTTTATAAAACGGTACATGTGGTACACCATAGGTCGCTTAACCCAACGCCGTTTTCATCTTATGCATTTCACCCGGTTGAGGCTGTGGTTGAGATAGGCATTATCCCGCTCATCGTGTTCACCATTCCCTACCATGTAACGGCACTGTATTTCTTCTCGGCGTATACATTGTTGATGAATATTTTTGGGCACATGGGCTACGAGTTTTTCCCGAAAGGTTTTGCCAGTAACAAATTCTGGAAATGGCATAACACGGCTACCAACCATAACATGCATCACCGCTTTATCAAGTGCAATTATGGCCTGTATTTCAACATCTGGGACAGGTGGATGAAAACCAATCACCCAAAGTATGAAGAGATATTTGAAGAAGTGGTGGCACAGCGGAAACTCCCAAAGATCAGTGAACTGAATACAGCCGCGCCGGTTGTTGAACGGGAATTGGCAGCCACGAAAGGACTATCCAAATAGTGTCGCGTCTCGTTTAAACCGGGTTTACACTTTTTCAATCGTTTTATGCAGAATTACCTAACTATCAATGTTTTATAGTGGTGTTAACAATTGAAAGTGTAAACTTTTGTTAACCCTTTTGCGAGGTAGAGGCCTGGTTTTTGTTTACGCCGATATTGCCTACCTTTAAGCGTGCAAATAACCCATTACCTTTCCAATGTTTTTGAAGCTTTAGGCGTGTCATTTACCCTTAGCGTCGAGTACCTGGCATTTGCCGGCACCGTTTTTTTTATCTTCTATTTTTATAAGAAAAGAAAATACTGGTACTTAAAAATTCAGCAGCGTTTCCCGGGAAACAAAGACATCATCCGCGAAATGACTTATTCGTTCACCACGGTGATCATCTTCGGCCTGGTGATCTTGCCGGTGTGGTGGGCTACCAACCATAATATTACGCTGGTTTACCGTCCGCTGAATAAATACAGTTATTTTTATTATGTGTTCAGCATTTTGCTGATGATCGTTTTGCACGATACCTATTATTACTGGACGCACCGCCTGCTGCACTGGAAAAAGATTTTCAGGTATGTACATAAAACGCACCATTTATCACTCAATCCCACGCCTTTTTCGGCTTATGCCCTGCACCCGGTTGAAGCGCTGCTTGATGTGAGCATCATACCGCTTATTGTATTTACCATTCCCTATCATGCATCCGCAGTAACCATTTTCTCGGCTTATACTTTGGGGATGAATGTTTTAGGGCATACCGGTTTTGAGTTCTTCCCGAGCGGGTTTACACAGCACAAATTGTTCAAATGGCATAACACGCCCACGCACCACAATATGCACCACCGCTATGTGAAGTATAATTTCAGCATTTACTTTAATTTTTGGGACAGGGTGATGAAGACTAACCACCCTAATTATGATAATGCTTTCGAAAAGGTAATTGAGCAACGAAATACACTAAAAGCAGCTATTTTTCCTGAAAATGATCCCCTCGAAATAAATGTTAGCCTGGCAGAGCAGGAAAAATTGCTGAATTAAGGCGTTATTTTTTTATTGTCGCCTGCAGCGGTCGCTTTATCCCCATTTGAGTATTGGCATTTGGTGGTTTCAAGGCATTGTTAATTCCGGCGATTACGCGTTAAAAAAAGGGGCGCAAATTTTTGCGCCCCCGGTATATCTACAAGAAAATTCGTCAAAACTATTTAGCGTCGTTGATCGCTTTTATGGCGTCGTCAGCTGCTTTTGCCGATGCATCATCGTTGAGCTTGGTACGCTGGGCTTTTATTTCGGTTAGTAACCCTATTACTGTAGGCGCTACACCAAATTGTTTAAATTTTACGCCAAAATCTTTAACTGCGCCAATACCCTGCTGGGCGTATTCGGGCTTTTCAACATGACCTGTCATTGCGGCAAAATTACGCAGCATATTAAATTTGCCCTGTGGCACGGCCTTGTTATAGGCATTAAATACAAAGGGCCATTCGGCATCACCGCCGCCGGTTGAATAAACAGTCATCATGGCCTGGGTTAATGCGCCTTCATTATCTTTCTCATAACTTTTAGCTAATGCCAGGGCCTGTTTAGGATCCAGTTGATTGATGGCCGCTAAAGCAGCCCCCTGTACGGCATATGACTGGCTTTTTAAGGCTTGTTTAAAAATATCCATATTCCCGGCCATTTTTAACTTGCCTAAAGCCGATAGGGCGGCGGCCCGTACCAGTGTATTTTCGTCAGTTTGAGCAAGCGAGGTAAGAACCGGTAACGCTGCGTTGTGAATTTCATCCAGGCTCATGTTTAATGCCTTTATCGCCTTTATGCGCAAGCCGTAATATTTATCCTTTAAAGCGGCGATCATCACTTTTTGAGCGCCCTTGTCCGATTGGTGGCCGGCAGCGGCGTTAATGGCCTCAAAACGGTCGAGGTACAACGGCGCATTAAAATACTGATATGCAAATTCGTCAAGGGTTTTATTATCGGTTTTGGCGCAAAGCAGCACCTTATCACCGTCGACATTCACCAGGTCGGGTTTCGCGTCGACTTTAAAAGTCAGGGTATCGGCTTTATCATTCATCCAAACCTTATGGCGCTCCTTTTTACCCCCTGCATAAATATCTACTGCAAAAGGCAGCTTAAAGGTTTGTCCGTCCTGGCTTTGGGCCAAATAAACCGTTTCGGTTTTTGATGCGTCATCCCATTTATAGCTGATACCCAGGATTGGATGGCCTGCGCCATAATACCATTGGTTGAAGAACCAATTCAGGTCAAGACCGCTGGCTTCTTCTTCGGCCAAGCGCAATTGCTGGGCTTCGCCATTCCCAAACTGGTTTGTCTTAAGGTAGATGTTTAAGCCTTTAAAAAAACATGCATCGCCCAGGTAATTCCGCAGCATGTTTAATATACGGCCGCCTTTTTGATAGGTTACTACGTCGAAAACATCTTCCTTATCATCATAATGAAAACGTACCAGGTCTTTTTTACTTGCGTCAGGCGTTAACAGGTAGTTTTGCAGCGCAACATAGCTATGCGCGTCGCCTTCATCCTTGCCGTACTTGTGTTCGGCCCAAAGCATTTCGCTAAAATCAGCGAACGATTCGTTAACGGTCAGGTTGCTCCAGCTTTCGCAGGTTACCAGGTCGCCAAACCATTGGTGGAAAAGCTCATGCGCTATAGTGCTGCGTCCATCGTCGTAATTTGCGTCAAGCAGCTCACGCGGGGTTGCCTGCACATATTCGCCATGCAGTGTTGCGGTGGTATTTTCCATCGCACCGCTCACGTAGTCGCGCACAACAATTTGCGAATATTTGTTCCAGGCAAAAGGATAATTCAGGGTCTTCGAATAAAATTCGATCAACTCCGGCGTCATGCCAAATATCTGTTTTGCATAAGGCGCGTACTTTGGTTCGAGATAGTAATTTACTTCCTTATTGCGCCAGTGGTCGTGGTATATCTTAAAATCACCCACTGCCATCATAAATAAATAAGGCGCATGCGGCAGCTCCATTTTCCAGTCATCGGTACGGGTGCCGTCTGCATTTTTTGTTTGCGAAGCAAGGCGGCCGTTCGACAGCGTAACATATTTCGCCGGCACGGTCATCAGTATTTCGTCAGTGGTTTTCTGGTCCGGCTTATCAATCGTCGGGAACCAGGCAGATGAACTCTCGGTTTCGCCCTGTGTCCATATCTGCACCGGTTTATCTTTTACGCTGCTGTCGGGATTGATGAAATACAAGCCTTTGGCATCGTTGATGGCCGCGCTGCCCTTTACCTTTAGCAGGTTGGGCTTTGAGGTATAATCGATATAGATGGTGTAGCTTTCATTATTATGATAAACCTTGTCTAAATGAATATTAACCGTAAGGCTGTCATCGTAGGTAAATTTCAGCGGCACGAGTTTGCTGTTTTCTACAACGGAGATATTATTAAGGTCCATCCCCTTGGCATCCAGCCTTAAGCTGTCGGTCGGGTAAAAATGCGGCCTTAAGGTCACCCATTCCTTACCGTACATGTAGCATTTTTTGTAGTCGAAGCGCACTGCCAGTTTGGTGTGCACCAGGTCGTTGATCTTTGGCACAGTGGCACGGTAGATTTTCATCAGCGGGTCGTCAGCCTTTGGCGGCGTTTGGGCGAAAGAAGCAGATACAGCCACGCTCGTAATAAGGCCCGAAAAAATAAGTGCCGAAAGTTTTTTTAATTTTATCATAAGTGTTTTATTGTTTTATCGATTTTTTTCCCTCTATCACAAAGGTTCCATCTGTTTAATTAGCTTCGTTAATTGCCTTAATGGCTTCATCTGCGGCTTTTGCCGACGCATCATCGTTTAATTTCGCGCGCCCGGTTTTTATATCGGTAAGTAAACCAACTATCAACTCACCAGTGCGCCGTTTATATTTGATGCCAAAAGTTTTTATTTCTGCAATACCTTCCTGCGCGTACTCCGGTTTGTCCACCCGTTCAACCAAAGTCGCAAAGCTTTTAACCATTCTGAATTTGCCTTGCGGTGGTGCATCGTTGAAGGCGCTATTTACATAAAGCCATTGCGCGCTGCTGCCATTTGTTGAATAAACGGTTATAATTGCCTGCGTAAGCGCTCCTTTGTTGTCACTTTCAAAGCCTTTCGCCAGGGTTAAAGCCAGGGGCGGCTCCAATAAGTTGATTGCAGTTAATGCAGCGCCCTGTATAGCATACGACTGACTGGCCAATGCCTGTTTAAATATGGTCATGTTGCCGGGCGCTTTAAGCTTGCCTAAAACAGTGATGGCGGCAGCACGTACAGCGTTATTTTCATCAGTTTGAGCAAGCAACGCTAAAACAGGCAGCGCAGCATTGTGGATGTTATCGTTATTCATATCCAATAACTGGATGGCCATAGTGCGCAAGCCATAATATTTGTCTTTCAGGGCGGCGATCATCACCTTTTGTGCGCCCTTGTCTGTTTGTTTTGCCGCAGCGGCATTTATAGCCTCCAACCGGTCGACGTATAGCGGTGCGTTAAAATACTGGAAAACGTATTCATCAAGGGTTTTGCTGTCGGTTTTTGCCCATAATAATACTTTATCGCCGTCGACATTCACCAGGTCAGGCTTTGAAACCGCCGCAAAAGACAAGGTATCAGCCTTATCATTCATCCATACTTTATGGCGCTCTTTTTTACCGCCCGCATAAATATCAATAGCCATTGGCAGTTTGAAAATTTGGCCGTCCTGGGTTTGCTGCAGGTAAATCGTTTCGGTTTTAGATGTTTCATCCCATTTATAGCCGATATTCAATTCAGGGTTGCCCGCTGCGTAATACCATTGGTTAAAGTACCAGTTTAAATCAAGTCCGCTGGCTTCTTCCAGGGCCAAACGCAATTGCTGGGCCTCGCCATTTTTGAACGCGTTGGTCTTAAGATAAATATTAAGGCCTTTATAAAACGCCGCATTGCCCAGGTAATTACGGAGCATATTTAATATACGGCCGCCTTTTTGATAACCCACCACGTCAAACGCGTCAAAAGGCTCATCGTAATGAAAACGCACCAGGTTCTCGGTTTTTGCATCAGGGGTATTTAAATAATCCTGCAGCGCGGTATAACTGTGCGCATCGGCTTCATCCCTGCCATATTTATGTTCGGCCCACAGCATTTCGCTAAAGTCGGCAAACGATTCATTTACGGTAATATTGCTCCAGCTTTCGCAGGTTACCAAATCGCCAAACCATTGGTGAAATAACTCATGGGCAATAACGCTTTCCCTGCCTGAGTCATAGTAATCATCCAGTAATTCGCGCGGCGTTCGCTGTACAAATTCCCCGTGCAGTGTAGCGCTGGTATTTTCCATCGCGCCAAACACATAGTCACGCACTACAATTTGGGCGTATTTATTCCATGCAAAATCAACCCCCAGGGTTTTTGAATAAAAGTCGATCATTTCGGGGGTATTACCGAATATCTGTTTGGCATAAGGCGCGTATTTGGGCTCCAGGTAATAGTTTACCTCCTTATCGCGCCAATGGTCGTGGTAAATCTTAAAGTCGCCCACGGCCATCATAAACAAATAAGGCGAATGCGGCAGGTCCATTTTCCAGGTATCGGTGCGCGTGCCATCGCCATTTGCTTTTTGTAAAGCAAGCCTACCATTTGATAAAGTAACATACTTCGCCGGCACGGTCATGCTGATCTCATCGGTTGTTTTTTGTTCCGGCTTATCAATCGTGGGGAACCAAACGGACGAACTTTCGGTTTCACCCTGTGTCCATATTTGCACCGGCTTATCTTTTTCTGTGCTGTCGGGATTGATGAAAAACAAGCCTTTAGCGCCGATCGCAGCTTCCAATCCTTTTAATTTTACGCCGTTTGGTTTAGCGGTATAACTGATGTAAACGGTATAGGTTTCGTTATTATGATAAACCCTATCCAATTGAATGGCCACGCTAAGGCTATCGTCATATTTATATTTCAGCGGGATATTCTTCCCGTTTTTTACGATAGAGATATTGTTCAAATCCATGCCTTTGGCATCCAACCTTAGCGTATCGGTTGCGTAAAAGTGCGGTTTTAAAGTAACCCATTCCTTGCCATACAAATAGCGCTTTTTATAATCAAAGCGCACATCCAGTTTGGTGTGTACCAGGTCGTTTATCTTTGGCGGAGTTTCGCGGTATATCTTCATCAACGGATCACTGGCTTTTGGAGCAGGGGCCTGCGCCTGCGCACAGGTGAAGGCCAGTCCGCCGAGCAGGAATGAAAAGCCTAATGCCTTGAGTGGTTTAAAATGGGTCATATATTTTTATTGAGTGTATATTTTGCCTTGCTTCATGATGAAGCTTACATTTTTCATGTCTTTGATGTTTTGAAGCGGATCGCCGTCTACTGCGATGATGTCTGCATATTTTCCTTTAACTAAACTGCCGGTCTGGTCGCTGATCCCGAGCAGGTCGGCAGCATTAACGGTGGCCGCCTTTATGGCTTCCATCGGGGGCATGCCTGCCTCAACCATGTAGCCGAATTCAAGGTAATTTTTGCCGTGCGCGTAAACGCCGGCATCGGTTCCAAAGGCGATCTTTACCCCCGCCTTATACGCTTTGCCGAAGTTTTTCTGTATTTGGGTGCCCACTTCCATGGCTTTTCGGGCTATTACCGGCGGGAAATAGCCGGGTATTTTTGCCGAGTCGGCCACTGATTTGCCTGCAATGATGGTTGGAACCAGGTAGGTGCCATACTTTTTTGCCAGCTCCATATCCTCCTCGTTCATAAACGTACCGTGCTCGATAGACGTAACGCCGCCAAGTATCGCCCTGCGGATGCCCTCGGCGCCATGCGCATGGCAGGCAACGCGCAGCCCATAATCTTTGGCGGTCTCAACAACGGCTTTTATCTCATCGATAGTAAACTCCGCTCCCGAGCCGTTTTCGCTCAAATCCAACACACCGCCTGTCGACGCGATTTTTATTACGTCCGAGCCGCGTTTTATTTGCAGCCTCACTGCTTTTATCAATTCGTCCCTGCCGTCCGCAACCCCATCGTCAGGGCCCATTTTGTGGTTAAAGGCATCGTCGCGAAAGCCCACTGAAGGGTCCATATGGCCGCCGCTGGCCGAAATGGCGCGACCGGCGGTTAGGATTCGCGGGCCGTCAACCAGCCCCCGTTCAACTGCTTTTCTTAAACTGATGTTCACCCCGCTGCCGCCCAGGTCGCGAACGGTGGTAAAACCGGCCATCAGCGTCTTTTTTGCATTGACGGCCGCCCGGTAAGCAATATCAGCATCAGTTAAAGTGAAACCTTCCAAAAGCGTGCTTTTGCTGAATTGATCTTCCAGGTGTACATGGCAATCGATCAACCCGGGCATTACGGTTTTATCTTTCAACAAAATCAGTTTATCGCCGGTATCGCCCTGCACGTAGCCGCTTTTGATATCGGAGATCAAATTACCATCAACAATGATGGTAACATGTTCCAAAGGTTTGTCTGAAATACCATCGATCAGTTTACCGCACTGGATATAGGTCTTTTGAGCAATTGCAGCAGAAGAAATGAAAATAAGGAGGATGAAGTAAAATTTCTTTACCATGAATGAAGCGTTAATGAAGCCAGTATTTTTAGGCTAAGTTATAAATTTTACTTATCAAAGCTAAGATGGTAAACAACATAGGTTTGTTACACTAAGGTGGTCTAAAAATGATATTAATTTGTAAAGAAGCGATACTTCGCGTCTTCCGCTGCCGCGCGAGAAATGATTGTTTTAATCCGGTTATTTCGTTCCGGACGCAAAATGTCGCGTCTCTACAAAAAACGTCTTTTTTAACGGTTTTGAATAAAATATAATCCTTAGTTTAGTGTCCAAATTACAGTTATTACCTAATACACCAATTATGCTATTTCATCGAGCTACTTTGCAAAGGGCTGCCCGCCTGTTTTGCCTTCCAATTATCGCTTTGCTATTTACTTCAAAAGGTTTTGCGCAGCGGACCATCGCCGATTTTGATAAAGGCTGGCATTTTAACCTGGGAGATGTTAAGGATGGCGAAACCACAGGTTTAAATGATGCCAACTGGCGCCTGCTCGATTTGCCGCACGACTGGAGCATCGAAGGGAAATTCAGCAAGGATAACCCTGCCACACCCGAAGGTGGCGCTTTACCCGGCGGAATCGGCTGGTACCGTAAAACGTTTACCGTGCCCGCATCATCCAAAAACAAGCTGGTTTATATCGATTTCGACGGCGTTTATCAAAAAAGCACGGTATGGATCAATGGCCATGAACTGGGCTTCCGGCCGAACGGGTATATTTCATTCAGGTATGAGCTAACCCCTTATTTGAATTTTGGCGGACAGAATGTTATCGCGGTAAAAGTGGATAATTCGGTTCAGCCAAATTCGCGCTGGTATTCAGGCTCGGGTATTTACAGGAATGTTTGGCTGGTAACGACGAATAAAACTGCGATCGCTCACTGGGGTACTTATGTCACCACCCCGATGGTATCGGACAAGTTAGCCCAAATAAACATAAAAGTACAGATAGGAAATACTATCAATACAAATGAACTGTCTTTAAGGTCAGTAATTTATGATGAACAAAATAGGGAGGTAGCGGGGGCCGGATTCATCTACCCTTCGATGCGGATAAATGACACAACAGTGAGCTCAAACTTGCAGTTCAAAATCAAAAACCCCGTTTTGTGGTCGACTGAAAAGCCATATCTGTATAAAGCAGTTACCAATGTGATCCTGGGGAAAAAAGTGATCGATAGTTATACTACTAACTTCGGCATCCGCTATTTCAACTTCGACGCCGACAAAGGTTTCTCCTTAAACGGCAAGCCAATGAAAATCCTCGGCGTATGTGATCATCACGACCTGGGCAGCCTGGGCGCGGCTATCAATACCCGCGCGTTGGAGCGCCAGCTGCAATTGCTGCGGTCGTTCGGCTGCAACGCCATCCGCACTTCGCACAATCCGCCCGCGCCGGAGCTGCTTGACCTTTGCGACAAAATGGGCTTCCTGGTGATGGATGAAGCATTTGATTGCTGGGAATGGAAAAAAGCAAAATACGATTACCATTTATATTTTAAAGAATGGCACAAACGCGACCTGGAAGACCAGGTGCTGCGCGACCGCAACCACCCCAGCGTGATCATCTGGAGCATCGGCAACGAGATACCCCAGCAAAGCGATACCAGCGCCTTACGCCTGGCGCCGGAATTAGCCGGCATCGTTCATAGCCTCGACACGACACGGCCGATCACCACTGCCAATGATAATCCGGGTAAAAACAATAAAATTATTGAATCGGGTGCTATCGACCTGATCGGTTACAATTATCATGAATATGATTATGCCACCTTTCATGACCGCTACCCCGGCAAAAAGTTTATCGCTACCGAAACAACTTCCGGATTAGAAATGCGCGGGTATTACGAACAGCCATCGGATAGCATAAGAGTATGGCCTACAAGATGGGATAAGCCGTTTACCCATCCCGGTAATACCGTATCCGCTTATGACAATACGCGCCCGCCATGGGGATCGACCCATGAAATGACCTGGAAGGTGATGAAGAAGTATGACTTCCTGTCGGGAATGTTTATCTGGACGGGATTTGATTACTTGGGTGAGCCAACGCCGTTTTCATGGCCATCGCGCAGCTCATATTTTGGGATCATTGATCTGGCTGGTTTCCCTAAGGATGTTTACTACATGTACCAGAGCGAGTGGACCGATAAGCCCGTATTGCATATCTTCCCGCATTGGAATTGGACACCGGGCCAAATGGTTGACGTTTGGGCTTATTACAATCACGCCGACGAGGTGGAATTGTTTTTGAATGGCAAATCGCTGGGTGTTAAAAAGAAAGAAGGTGACGACCTGCACATCATGTGGCGTGTAAAATACGAGCCCGGAACGCTGAAGGCCGTTTCGCGCAAGGATGGCAAGGTGGTTTTAACCCGCGAGATACATACCGCCGGGCCTGCCGCAAAGATTGAGTTGGTTGCCGACCGGGAAAATATCAAAGCTGATGGAAAAGACCTCTCATTTATCACCGTAAAAATATTGGACAAGGATGGCAATGTAGTACCCAACGCCGATAACCTGGTGAACTTTAAAGTAAACGGCCCCGGCTTTATTGCCGGTGTGGATAACGGCGATGAAGTAAGCCATGATCCTTTTAAAGCCAATTACCGTAACGCATTTAATGGGCTTGCACTTGCCATCGTGCAATCGAAAGACACGGGAGGAGATGTTACTTTTTCGGCCAGCTCGAAGGGGTTGAGGGCTGCATCGGTGGTGTTGCATGTGAAATGAGCCGGAAGTTTTGTGGATGATCTTAAACTACTATCTTGCAGATGATTGGTTATAAACAAAATGGAAATTAAGATCAACAGGGAAATTAACGATAATCTTTTAGAAATACACAAGATACGATGGGACTTGTCCTTTAAAAAGAGTCTTGTGTATTTTACCTTTTATGCAATTGCAGGACTTTTTGTAATGGGATTGGCGGCCCTTGGCGCCGAAAAATCCGGTCACTTTTGGGGGATTCTGTCATCGTTTGGCTTAAGTTTAATATTTCTGTCGCTCTATTATTTTTCCCATAATTATCAAAATAAAAGAAAACACCTGGCAAATGTCAGGATGGCGCTGGCCTTATCTAAACAACAAGCGCAAAATAACGAGATCGTTGTGAATGATAACGGTGTTACATTTAAGGATTTTCAAACCTATAGCGAATGGAAATGGAGCGCCTTTTCCTGTTATATGTTATATCAGGATTATTTGTTTTTACTCATGGGGAGTTCTGTTCTGAATTCAATCGCCATCCAAAAAGCTGAACTTTCTGTAGATCAATTTGCCGAATTGATTAACTTTTGCAAAGGCCGCCTGTACTTGAAGAAGTAAAGGATCGTTACTATTTAAGCGTAACGATTAAGCATATAGAAAAAATGAACGTACTTCACATCCTTAACGGCGATTCAACCGCGGAAAGCTTTAAAGACACTGGTTTTGAGGGCGAGGTGATGGTTTGGCGCGAAGTGTTATCAGAGGGGCCGGTATCAGAAGACCTTGTGTCGGCGCAGTTTTGGCAAAACCGTTCGGAATGGATAAGCGAGGCCTTTAACGAGACGCCGGATAACTATCAGCAAAGCGTACTCAACGAGTTAGCCCGGCTGGATGGAGCCTTTGACGAAATTAATCTTTGGTTTGAGTACGATCTGCATTGCCAGGTGAACATGCTGGGCGTAATGAATTATCTGAAAAGGAAAACCGACCTTTCGGGGCCGGCGATATTTTTGATTTGTCCGTCCGACTATCCCGGTAAAGAAAACTTTGGGGGGATGGGCGAATTGAACGGCGAAGAGCTGGAATATTTGTACGATACAATCAGAACCGAGCTGAGCGAAATAGATTTTATTATTGCTGCAGAAGCCTGGAGTATCTACGTGAGCCATGATGCTGAAAAATTAAAAAGCTATTTAAATAGCACCCATTTTTGGGGAAGCCTGCATTGCCTTAAAGCAGCGCTGGCGGCCCATTTAAAACGTTTGACCTTAAATAAGAAAGGGCTGAATGCCATCGAGCAAAAACTGCTGGATATTTATCAATATGGCTACCACACCTGGCCCGAGATACTAAGCGTATTTTGGCAAACCGAAAAAATTTACGGTATGGGCGATATGGAAGTTGATTTGTATCTTCAACGGTTGTTGCGCAGGGGGCTGGTGAAGCTTTCGGGGCAATAAGCATCACTAAATAACGTTTACCCTTGACACTTAAATCTATAAACCTCTTTGAAATGAAAAAACCAGCGATCATTCTATTATTATTTGTGTTTGCCGGTCAAATCAGCATGGCACAAACCTTTGTTGCTACCGGCACTGTGAGCGATCAGGGTGTGCCTTTGCGTTATGCGTTTGTTTATGACAAACAATCAAAAAACGCAACTTATACTGATTCGCTCGGAGAGTTTAAGCTACCTGTAAACCAGGGGGCGCAGCTTACCATTACCTGTAAAGGGTATGTCGAAACCACCTTAAGTGCAAGCGACAAAAGCGCCATGAATATTATTTTAAAAAAGGATATGACACCCGCGGGCCAGGCTGTCTCGAACGAAGACGAAAAAATGGTCGAGGATGCTTTTAAGTCGGTTCATGACGACCTGGGGAAACCGGGGGTTACACCATTTTCACAGGCAACCTTTACAACTGTAAAAGAAACCAGGGGCAGCCAGTTCCTTTTTAGCGAGTGGGCACACGGCTACATTGTAGACGCAAAGGGCAACATCGTACAAGCCCCTACACTGCTTTTAAACTACAATAAAATGACAGGCGACCTGTTTATGACAGAGGATAGAAACTCAGTAATAACTGCGGATAAAAATCATATCAGGTCCTTTGTTTTGTTCGGCCCACAAGACCAGCAGTATACTTTTGAAATGATGCCAGGCATCAGCGCCGATCATTTTTGCCAGGTACTTAGCGCAGGCAATAAGTATAAGATTTACAAATTGACTATTACAAAGTTTGTCCCCTCCAATTACCATACCGATGGCGTGGTTAGCACAGGTAACTTATACGATGAATACGCGGATAATAGCAGCTATTATATCAGTAATTTAACCACAACCGCATTCCAGCCGCTGAACCTCAATAAAAAATCGATAAAGCTGGCTTTTGCCGCCGAAGGAAACAAAATAGATGATTTTTTGGCTACCCACAAAATTAAAGAGAACGACGCCTGGGTGAAAGCTCTCGGCGATGCCATGAACCAGTAATAATTAGTCCTGAGTCGAAAGTCAGGAAAGCGCAACAGACTTAGGACTTACGACTATTGACTTAACAATAATATTAACCTTATGAGCAAAACTTACCTGGTTAGCGGCGCGGGCAGTGGGATAGGTCGCGCGATAGCGCAAAAATTAAGCAGTGATGGGCATCGCTGCATCCTGCTTGGCCGTAATGGGTCAAACCTGCTGCAAACATTGCAAACGCTGGCAGGCGGCGATCATTTAATAATTTCAGCTGACATCCGGGATAAACAAAATCTGAAAAATGCCGGCCAAAAACTCGGCGAAACAGCTATAGACGGCTTATTGGCTAATGCCGGCATGGGCGGCGAAAACCATTGGGGCGACGATGACCGCTGGCAGGAGATCATCGATACCAACCTTACCGGCACCTATAATTTTGTGAGTACGTTTTTGCCCTTGCTGGCGAAAGCGCCCGGCGACAAACATATCCTCCTAACATCCTCTATTTTAGCCAGGCTTGGGGTGGCTAATTATTCGGCTTACTGCACATCAAAAGCCGGTTTGTTAGGCCTGATGCGTTCATGGGCGGTACAATATGCTCCACAAAATATATTGGTTAATGCCATATGCCCGGGCTGGGTAGATACCGATATGGCCCAGCAAGGGCTGCAGGGTATTGCCGACGGTATTGGCATCAGCAAGCAGGAGTTTTATGATATCGCTATGAAAAGTGTACCGCTGAGACGCATGAGCCGGCCGGAAGAAATTGCTGATTTGGTGGCCTACCTGTTAAGCCAAAGCTCCATCACCGGGCAGGCCATCGATATCAATTGCGGGGCCATAATGAACAGTTAATAATACGAATCAAGAGCCAGGAGCCAAGAGCCAGGAAAAATGCTGATAAGATGTTAAACTCATTGAAAAGGAGCAAACTTGTACATTTTGGATCTTTGTTTAATGGTAAACTGGGCGGCACCCGCCTTCTTATTTAGATCCGTCTCTTGGTTCTTGCCTCTTGGTTCTTGATTCCAATACACACATTATATTAAAATTCAATATATTAGGCTTTTACATTCCTTTTAACTATTGATTTTTTAGCCGCCCCGTTAATGGCAGAACAACCCGAAAAAATAGGCCTTTGGACCAGCACCTCGCTGGTGGTGGGCAATATGATAGGCGCCGGCGTATTTTTGGTACCCGCCGCTATGGCTTCATTCGGCAGTGTGGGCCTGCTCGGCTGGTTATTTGCTGCCATCGGCACCTTTTTTATCGCCCGCGTTTTTAGTGCCCTCAGCAAGATGGTCCCCGGCGAGGCCGGAGGATTATATGCCTATACGCGGCATGGCTTTGGCGACTTTGCGGCTTTTTTAGTTGGGTGGGGATACTACATATCGGTAGTTACTGCCAATGCCGCAATTACCGTTTCATTCGTCGGGGCAATGAGTACTTTTATTCCTGCCCTGGATTCATCCAATATGCACACATTCAGCCCTGTCATATCAGTTCTTACCGGTTTAGGGGCTATCTGGCTGCTAACATGGATAAACACGCGGGGCATCATTGCGTCAGGAAAAGTGCAGCTTATTACAACCATACTAAAATTGCTGCCTCTAACAGTAGTAGCAGTTGCGGGCCTTTTCTTTATTAAAGCAGCAAACTTTCATCCTTTTAACAGCAGCGGAACATCCGTTTTTGAAGCTGTGACAGGCGCCGCGGCTATAGCTATGTTTGCCCTGGTTGGGATCGAGAGCGCCACCATACCGGCCGAAAGCGTTGAGCACCCGGAGAAGACCGTTTCGCGGGCAACCATGATCGGCCTGGGGGTTACGGTGCTTGTGTATTTGCTGGGCAGCATAAGCATTATGGGTATTATCCCGGTGGGCAGACTGGCGCATTCGGCAACGCCATATGCCGATGCTGCTGTTATCATGTTTGGCAGCAACGCCCGTTACTGGGCAGGCGCCGGTGCAGCCATTGCCGCATTCGGCTGTCTTAATGGCTGGATTTTGATACAGGGACAAATACCATTTGCTATTGCACAGGACAAACTGTTTCCCGGCGTGTTCGGGTGGACAAATAAAAAGGGCTCGCCATACATCGGCATAATGGTATCGAGCGTTTTGATTTCGATCTTCATGATGATGAACTATACTAAAGGGCTGGTAGATCAGTTCAAATTTTTATCGCTGTTGGCTACTATCAATACACTGGTGCCTTATATATTTTGCGCGGCGGCCTATATCATCATCCGCTTCAGCAAAAGGGAAAAATATAGCGGCGGCTGGGTTGCGGCAGTTTTTATTGCGGTTATGGCGTTTGCTTACTCGTTATGGGCCATTGCGGGCTCTGGGCAAAGCAGTGTGTACTGGGGTTTTTTACTGATCCTCGCCGGCTTGCCTTTTTATGTTTGGGTGCTTTATAAGAAAAAGGCTAATGAGGAAACCCACTCCGTTTAATGCATAACTAAATTGTTACAACGCGCTGAATTATAGCTTTATGCGTAAATATTATTTCTGACCCGGCTTTTATGAAATAATAATGAATTTGTTACACGATAACGAATTGACCACCTGGTAATGGCGCAGTTTAACTATTATAAATTATATAATGTTAAACTAAAACCAAAATCAAAATGAAAAAGCTTTTCATGCTTACAATCCTGTTGACCGGAACCTCTTTTCTGCTTAAAGCACAAGACAACCTTAAACACAAAGCGCAGCCCGACAGTATTATTAAAATCATTCCTTTTGGCGATGGCAGGAATACGGGCTACCTTTATACGATCGGGGGCAAACTGGCAACGCGCGAGGATGTTGCCATCAAGTTATTAGCGTATACGCCGTCGGCAATGGATTATCACGCGGCCCGAAATAATATTACCTGGACCTGGGTCTCGTTTTCGGGATTCGCAGTAACAAGTTTTGCTGCTGGATTAGACTTCGCCAGAAACAATAAAAACGCCGGTATAACATCGGCTTTTGTAAACGGACAGCCCGAGTTTATTTATCAACACCATAACCTGACGGGGGCATATGTTTTAACAGGGATGGCAACGGCCTTTTTAGCTTCATCGATTATTAATTTTGCAAGAGCGGCATTTCATGCAAATAGATCGATCCAACTGTATAACCAGCAATATCAATAAGCTGCTTAACCCCCAGATTTACGTTTACGAAGCCAACAGATTTACGAAGTTTTAAAAACTTCGTAAATCTTGGTCTTCAACCAAACACCTCCACTCCCTCATCATACAAAGCCCAAACCATGTAAGGATGCGTGTCAGCATGATATATTTCGCCCGCAGCCGAAATACCAATCACCCCGGCAAAACCATCAAATGGTTTTAGTTCATCCAATGATTTTTCGGTTGCCGCCGCTAATGACAGGCCATCTGTAACGCGCGTTACGATATTGCTGGCCACAGCGCCGCTTACAATATCCTCACCAACGCCGGTGCACGAAATGCCGGCAAAAGCGTTTGCATAATTGCCTGCCGTGGTTGCCGAGTCGCTAACCCTGCCGGGAATTTCAAAACCTTTGCCGCCGGTTGAGGTTGCCGCAGCCAGGTTGCCGAAGGCATCCAGGGCAACACATCCAACGGTGCCCAGGCGGATGGAATCGCTTAGTTTTTTTTCATACTCTTTCCGCCGCTGGGGCGTTTCGGGGTTGTAGTAGCCAAAGCCGTTTTCGCGGGCGAAACTTTGTGCGCCTTTCCCGCTCAAAACTCGGTCGTCATAGCTTAATAGTTTTTCGGCAATACAAATGGGGTTCTTCACCTCTTCAATATTGATCACCCCCGAAAAACGCATGCTTTTACCATCCATCAGCGAAGCGCTGAGACGTATTTTGCCATCGCTTTGAATTTGCGACCCGGTGCCCGCATTAAACAATTCGCTATCCTCCAGCAGGGCCACCACATAAACAGCCGTTTGCAACGCAGTATGATGTTGCAGGTATTTGTACCCGAGTTTTACGATCCCTTCCAGCGCCTGCTGTTTGGCTATCTTTATTTCCTGGTTCGTTTGCGATTCGCTAAAAAAACCTCCGTGGATGATGAGTTTCATAGTTTGAGCTTAAAGCGGAAAGCTAAAAGCAGAAAGCTAAAGAAGTTAAAAACTGAAAGCAGATGGATAATTCAAAAGCTTTCTGCTTTGGTCTTTCAGCTTTAAGCTTCATGCATTTTCATCGGGCATATTTACAAACGGCCCGGTTTCTGGCTTAACAATTTTTTTGATAATAAGTTGGTTCTCGGCCAGGTCGTATTTATCAAATATCGACATTACACTAACCCGCATATTCCGGATGGATACCGGCGAACCCATTTCTACGTCGTAAATATTGGTTTCAGCCATCTTTCTGCCGTTCACCAAGATAGTCAGGCCTGAACCGATGGCTTCCATCATAGTGCCGCCGGTGATCAGCAGCCCTGCATCTTCGCCTAAGCCAATGCCCAGCATGCCGGGATTGCTGGCGACAGCATAAAGCAGCCTCCCTATACGCCCACGCTGTACAAAATGCGTGTCAATTATTACCGAGTCGATAAAACCCAAACCGGCAGTGATCTGCACTTCGCCTTTGATGAGGGCTTTATTACTCTGCCCGCGATAAATCATATTGGTTGAAGCGGCCGCAGCTCCTGCAGATGTCCCGGCGATCACGAAATGCTCGTTGGAATAACGCGCTTTTAATATTTGAAGAAATTCCGTACCGCCAAAAATGGAGCTCAGCCTAAGCTGGTCGCCCCCGCTGAACATCACTACATCGGCCTTGCGGATGCGGTCAATAAAGGCTTCGCTTTTGGCATCTTCACGGCTGCGGATATCCAAAACGCCCACATTTTTTACGTTAAAATGTCTAAACGCTTCTATGTACTCTTCGCCGACCAGTTCCGGGATCTGAGAGGCGGTGGTGATGATCTCAACGACAGACTCATGCAGTTTAGCAGATTCAGTAACGATGCGCTTGAGTATCCCCTGCTCGAAAAATTTAAGATAATTTGGTTTGACTATTCCTTCCTGCGAACCCAGGTTGGTCCCCATGTCTACCGCGCCGCCTATGATGATTAGTTTACCTTTGGGGATGACCATTTTTCTCCTTGTTGGTTAAGCCGGGATATGTCAGTGGTGAGTAGTGAGCAGTCAGCAACAAAAATATTCGCCGTTCACCGCTGACTACTCACTATTCACCATTGACCACTCAACACACCTTGCAAATTAAGTTAAAAAGCTGCAAAATGAAGGGCTATAAAAAACAATTATTTGTATAGTGTGCTAATTTTTTGCAGATCGACGTAGGCTGCCGGCGAAAAAGCCGGTGTACCCATGTACCTTTTAAAGCTGTAAAGCAATTGTCTTGCTTCCGGCCTGCTCGCCTGGCTGTCTAAAAGATCGATCCCCGAAACCACCAGGCTGCCTTTACCTGCCTTACATTCAAAAACAAGCCCCAATGATCGCGCGGTAACCCAATCATCTATTACCCTGACGATTGGATGGACGTTTGGCGCAACGGAATCAAGCATAATTGCATTTGAATGCGACATGGCGTCCCACCATTGCCAGTTACTGTAACTTTGCGTCGGAAATTCTTTTAATGCGGGATGTTTCGGATCGCATAAAATGCCCAGGGTAACCGGTGGCTGGCCGTTTGTCCAGGCAGTGTTCCAAAAAATGCTCGAAAACCCGACGGCGATATTTCCGCCTTTATCATCTCTTAGCGAACCCTTCTTAAGGGTCAGCAAAACTTTCCCTCCGCTATTAAGTTTTTCAATAGCCTTTTTATCAAGTGTCTGCGTAACCAAAACATCATCGCCGGTGGCGGGCAAAACGGCCGGATAAACAAAAATATCCCAGGAGTTTTTATGCCCGGCAATAGCAACAGTTAAGGTAAGTTTTGAAGGCTTTCCAATGGCTGCTAAGGGCTGTTTGATCACCCCCAACGAAAATGCGTTACCGATAGGAATATTCGTTTTTGCCAGTTTGCCGCTAAACACAATTTTACCCTCATCGTTTACGATGCTCCAAACAGGTGTTACATTGTTCAACGGTGCGGGGCCGAATTGTGCTACTTCTACCGGTGCCGAAAGCATCTCGTTATTCAAGTAAACCATTTTCGGCAGCCGGGCTAATGGCACCACCGGTCCGCAAAATTTGCTGAATTGTTGTGCATCGATATACCCCTTATCTCCCCAAAACGGGTTGACGACACCTACCAGCGCAGTACCTTGTCCCGGAAAATCGGACAAACCCAATAATTGAAACCCACCGAAGCCGGGTGTCCGCAATGCTGCCTCAATTTCAGCTTTATAGCACAGGGCCTGTAATTTTCCGGAAGCATTAACAAAATCGACGGCAAGATTACTCATGTGGTTCTTTTGAAGCTGATCCCGGAATATCTCGAAGTTTTTAGGCTTCAGGATGCCCGTATATTTAGTTATTTCCCTAAAGTCCGGGTACACACACCATTGGCCAATCTCGTGGCTTACGGTTGGGTGCTGCCATTTTTTAATAATATCGCGCCAGTCGTAATCGCTTGCCGGCGGTTTGCCGTTGATGATACTTTTAAGGCCCTCGCCCCATTGCTGTATCCGGGGTTCCGGTGTGCTGTTATAATCGCTTTCTTCAATAATGGGCCAGCCCGATGCAGTGGTGTAAAGGCGTCTCGGATCTGTCTTTTTCCAGTACTTAACAAAATCTCTTAGATAATTTTCAAGGTTTTTGCCATCCGGCTCATTGCCATACGCCATCATGCAAAACGAGGGGTGGTTGCCATAGGCTTTTACAATTCTCCGGCTTTCATCGTACAAATACTGATCGATAGGTTTACCGTCGCCGATAGTTACATCAGAGTTTGCCCAGGAATCGCATTCAACATGCAGGTAAAACCCCAAACGGTCCGCTGCCTCAAAAGCCGCATCCGGCGGGCACCAGGAGTGGAAACGGATGTGATTAAGGCCATAAGCTTTACAAACACCCAAAACACGCAGCCATGATGCCACATCCGTTGGCGGGTAACCGGTTTTTGGAAATACGGCGCACTCCAGGGTTCCCCGCAGCATAATAAGCTGGCCGTTTATAGTAAATTGGGTGCCTCGGCTTTTAAATTCGCGCATGCCAAAAGTTACGGGCCGTTGGTCAGTTTCACCAGATTTGGTTGAAACGGCGACCTGCATTTGGTAAATATCCGGGTGAAACTCGCTCCAAAGTTTCGGATGGCTGCCCATCGGGTAAACGATTTCGATTAGGGTGTCTTTACCGATTGTCAGCGGAGTTGAAACGGGCTTTAGCTTATGTTCCGGTGAGCCCTGCAATGCGGCCAGC
>Ga0210389_10001207_pt1 | contig 21167 bp, 22 predicted proteins | sample IncBWH28OmetaG_FD_160127 | JGI IMG/M metagenome (GOLD analysis project Ga0210389, IMG submission 160127) | Forest soil microbial communities from Barre Woods Harvard Forest LTER site, Petersham, Massachusetts, United States - Inc-BW-H-28-O ...
CAAGCAGAACACGGGTTTTGATGCACAGCAACTCATTGCCGGCGAGGATTATTATTCGTACGAGGTTACACCACACAAGTTTTACAGGATTATCGATAAGGCGAAGTTTGATGCATTTTTAAAGAAAACACAGTCGGCCTTTGCGATGGCCAAAGCCATGCTGATCGAAACGCCGTATAAGGTGGTGCTTAATTTTGCCAAACCCATCAAAAAGATCAATAATGCTAAAGCGATCGTCTCCGCCGACCGCAAAACGGTAACACTGGTTACCAATATGGACGATGTGATCAAGAACCCGTCGATCATGAATTTGAAGATTGATTTCTAAGTGATGGTACGAGTTTAATTAGCACGAATTTTCACGAATGAAGACGAATTTTCACGAATCCAATTGACACGAATTTCACGAATGGGAACGAATCGTCTCGAATCTTATCGCTCTTTTAATTAATTTAGCTGTAATCGAAATCCGAAATAAAAACATTTTAAATCCGAAATCCCAAATCCGACATCCGAAATATAAATGAACTGGCATAAAATAGCGGGCATTGAACATACCGGCGAGCCGTTTGTTAAGCAGGTTAAGGCGGGGAATAAAAACATTTGCCTGGTTAGCTATGAAGGCAAGGTGTTTGCGTTTGGCTTGTATTGTCCGCATGCCGGCGGAAACTTGGGGTACGGCTGGTGTAATAATGGCAAATTGGTTTGCCCCATCCATCGCTACTCCTACGATTTGCAAACTGGCAAGGGCAGTGAGGGGCAAAATGATTATATTGACACCTTTCCGGTTAAAATTGAGGGCCGCGACATTTATGTTGGTGTGTACTCGTTTTTTGAGCGGATAAAACAAGGGTTTAATACATGAATGCAAGACAGATAGATTACATTACCGAGGACTTTTACGAATCGTTAAGCTTTATGGACGGCGAGCTGCCCGACCTTGATGCCGTGCGGGAGCTCTTTTACGAAGACGGGTTATTGATCAACATGAGCTTTGGCAAACCGATCACTTATTCTACGGAATCATTCATCAGGACATTGGAAGACCAGGTCAGTGCAGGGGAGCTAACCCAGTTTATGCAGCGGGAGCTGTATTCAAAAACGGATATTTTTGGCAGGATAGCGCAACGCACCAGCGTTTACGAATATAGCCTTACTTACCACGAAACGGAGAACATCCCTAAAGGTGTTAATTACATCCAGTTTGTGCAGGTGGATGACCTGTGGCGCATTACCTCAATGGTTTGGAGCGATGAGGGGGCGAATTTTCGGGTTCCGGCGGAATTGTTAAATGGTTGATTAAGTCCGAAAGTCCGAAAAGTCAGTAAAGTCCGAAAGATGTTTCAGGGATAGACTTCTTTATTCGCCGAAGCAAGTGTATTCTTCAACAAACCTATTATCGTCATCAAACCCACGCCACCCGGCACCGGCGTTATCCACGATGCCTTTTGCGATACGCCTGCAAAATCTACATCGCCATACAATTTATAGCCTGATTTGGTTAGGGTAGAAGTTTCGCGGTTCATGCCGACGTCGATCACTACTACGCCATCTTTTACCATATCGGCAGTAATAAAATTCTTTTTGCCGATGGCGACGATCAGAATATCGGCATCCAAAGTAAATTTCTTAATATCCGGTGTACGGCTGTGGCAGACGGTAACGGTGCAATTGCCGGGATAGGCATTGCGCGCCATCAGGATGCTCATCGGTGAACCTACAATATTGCTGCGGCCAACTACCACGCAATGCTTGCCAGATGTTTCAATCTTGTATTCCTTCAGCATCAGGGTAATGCCGTAAGGTGTCGCCGGTATAAACGACGGTAAATTACGCTGCATACGGCCCAGGTTAATAGGGTGGAAGCCATCCACATCTTTGCGGTGGTCTATCTTCTCGGTTACTTTTTCCGGGTCGATGTGTTTGGGTAGCGGCAATTGAACAATGATGCCGTCGATATCTTCATCCGCATTTAATTCAGCTACTTTAATCAATAATTCTTCTTCTGTTACGTCATTTTCATATCTAACCAAAGAAGATTTAAAACCTACCGCCTCGCAATTTCTCATTTTGCTGGCTACATAGGTTTCGCTGCCGCCGTCGTGGCCGACCAAAACGGCCAATAAATGGGGTTTGCGGCCGCGTGCGGCCAAAACCTTAGCGGCTTCTTCAGCAATTTCCTTTTTTATTTTTTCAGATACGTATTTTCCGTCGAGTAAATTCAATCTTTTTTATTCTAATAGTTTCAAATATCAATAAAACACCACGTCGTTTTCTTCATCTTATTTAAGGCCAATTCCTCCTCGCTGTCGACTTTGGAATAGCGATTAGGCGGAGCCCAAATGGCCTCTTCTATATAAATGATTTTCTGCTGGTCGAAAATCCTGTTGTAAAATCTTTCTTTAGATGTGTGATAATGCGTTCTGAAATTGTCTTTGTCACGCTCACGTGCGAAATCGCCCACCATGGGTATTTCATACAGTCCGTTAAAATTTCTATTTCTCGAACGATATATCATTAATCCATTGGTTATTGGTCCGATATTAGCATGATATTTAATAAACTGATTATTGCTCAAATCCAAATAAAGGACATCAGCAGCAAAAGTCCCAGGTGAGATGTCTGTACGGTAATGCGGTCTCGTAATAATTTTATAAAGCCCTTTGCGAAATGATAAAAAGCCCTTCTTAATGATTTCAGAATAGGGTCCATCTTCGTCTAGTCCAAAAAAGTGATTTAGTTCTGGGTTGCTTTTTACAATGGTTAAAGAAATGGGTAAGCGTTTGGTCAAGTCTATAGCCTGATCACTAACATATCTATCACTGAACAATCGTTCTATTTCGATAATCGCTGCTTGATTTGCCATTTTACATCTAATCGAGTTTCAGCACCGCCATAAACGCGCTTTGCGGTATTTCCACATTACCTACCTGGCGCATGCGTTTTTTGCCTTTTTTCTGCTTTTCCAGCAGCTTACGCTTACGCGATATGTCGCCACCGTAACATTTGGCCGTAACATCTTTCCTTAGAGCCTTTACCGTTTCTCTGGCGATGATCTTGGCGCCGATAGAGGCCTGTATAATAATTTCAAATTGCTGGCGGGGTAAAAGCTCTTTTAGCTTTTCGCATATCTTTTTGCCGAAATCGTATGAATTGCCGCGGAAGATCAATGAGGACAAAGCATCCACCGGTTCGGCATTTAAGCGGATATCCAGGCGTACCAGGTCCGATTGGCGGTAGCCTATCTGGTGATAATCGAATGATGCATAGCCTTTGGAAATGGTTTTCAGCTTATCATAAAAATCAAAAACGATCTCGCCCATGGGCATCTCGAAGATCAGCTCAACCCTGTCGGATGTTAAATACGACTGGTTTTTGATAAAGCCGCGTTTTTGTATGCACAGCGACATTACCGGGCCGACAAATTCGGATTTGGTGATGATCACCGCTTTGATATAAGGCTCTTCTACATAATCGATCTTGCTTGGGTCGGGCAGGTCGGATGGGTTATTCACCGTAATGGGCGCACCTTTGGTGGTATAGGCGATATAGGATACGTTTGGCACGGTGGTGATCACCGTCATATCAAACTCGCGCTCCAGGCGCTCCTGGATGATCTCCATGTGCAGCATCCCCAAGAATCCGCAGCGGAAACCAAATCCCAATGCGGCTGATGATTCCGGCTCATAAACCAGCGCGGCATCATTCAATTGCAGTTTGCCCATCGAGTCGCGCAGTTCCTCGTAGTCCTCGGTATCCACCGGGTAAATACCGGCAAACACCATCGGTTTTACTTCCTCAAAGCCCTGTATGCCGGCTTCGCAAGGCCGGTCTACATGGGTGATGGTATCGCCCACTTTTACCTCGCGTGCTTCTTTTATGCCGGAGATGATATAACCCACATCACCGGTTTTGATCACGTCCCTGGGCGATTGTTTCAATTTTAATGTGCCAACCTCATCTGCATTATACTGCTTTTCGGTAGCGAAGAATTTTACTTTATCGCCTTTCCGGATTTCGCCGTTAACGACCTTAAAATAGGCTACGATGCCGCGGAAAGAGTTAAAAACGGAATCAAATATCAAAGCCTGCAGCGGTGCGGCCGGATCGCCCACGGGAGGGGGAATGCGTTCGACTATCGCCCGTAAAATATCATGTACACCCATCCCGGTTTTGCCGGATGCCGCAAGAATTTCTTCTCTTTTACAACCAATCAACTCAACGATCTGGTCTTTAACCTCCTCGGGCATGGCGCCGGGAAGGTCCATTTTATTCAATACCGGGATAATCTCCAAATCATTTTCCAAAGCCAGGTACAGGTTGCTGATAGTTTGCGCCTGTATGCCTTGCGCCGCGTCAACAATGAGCAATGCGCCTTCACAAGCGGCAATGGAACGGGATACTTCGTATGAAAAATCCACGTGCCCGGGAGTGTCGATCAGGTTTAGGATATATTTTTGGCCATCCAGCTCATAATCCATCTGTATGGCATGGCTTTTTATGGTGATGCCGCGTTCCCGCTCCAAATCCATATCATCAAGCAACTGGGCCTGCGATTCGCGCTGGGTAATGGTGTGGGTATATTCAAGCAACCGGTCGGCAAGGGTACTTTTACCGTGGTCGATATGGGCTATAATGCAAAAATTACGAATGTGTTCCATTGAAGCCGCAAAAGTAGCATTTTTTAAAGGGATTTCACCGATTAGCTTGGGATTTCACCGATTGAGGATTGATTTCACCGATCGGTTCGGGATTTAGTCAAGCGGGGCTGATTTCATCTATTTTATATTGCTTATGGTATTGACTGTTACAACCCCGACAGCATAAACATGCAAGCAGTAAAATTGAAGGTAAAGTGCATAAAGACGCCATACCACAAAGTGTCCTCCTTAAGCCTGACTGCGCCCAGCAGTACGGCGAAAGGTATCAGCCAAAACAACGAAATAACGCTCATGTGGATGATTGCAAACAAAAACGAGGTGATAAATAAGGCCTGCTGCGCGCCGGCTACCTTTACCATATTTTGCAACAAATATCCCCTGAAACCCAGCTCTTCAAATAGCGCCGGCGTTACTGCCATAAAAAACACCAGAAAAACTTCGCCTAAAATATTTCCTTTTAAATAGGTAAAGTTCTCTTCCTGTCGCGAATAGATGGTGTCGTTTAACCACCCCACCCCAAATTGAACCGCAACTGATGCGATGATCGCGACAGCACAATAAGCGCAAAGTTTTTTAAAGGAAAAACCGGGCCAGGTTAGCAGCTTTTTATTTTCAGTCCAGTCAAACGCAAAAAAGCCGATGGAGGTAGTCGCGAGCGCCGCTTCAAAAAATAACGACCATCTTATCGTTTGAAAATCATCGATGAAGTTGGCTGAAGCACATAAAACAATAATAATAGCATAAAATAGTCCGGCCTGTTTGATGCGGACCCACTTGTTTTCCCCAACGGTTTCTGCGCTGCCAAGCTGCCTGCTTCCGCAGGCGCCGCAAAATTGGCTGTTTAAGGCAAGGGCCGTGCCGCATTTAACGCAGGTTTTTTCTGCCGGTTCCGGGATGTCATTGGTGATCAAGGTCAGGTGATATTATGTTCTTTCTTCAATCTTTCAACATCAACGGCCGAGCGGATACCGATTACCAGGTACACAATCACTGCAATTTTCCATATAATGCCATGCGCGATATGGGATGGATTATTAACTACTGCACGATCACATACAAGCATAAACCGGATACGAAGCAGGCCAGCGGCTTTTTGTGGCTGTACGAGCCAAGCGCCAAAAAAATACCCGTCAAAATCACCAGTTGAAGCACCGCAGTCAATATATCGGGGTCGTCCTGATTTCCGGCATAAGTAATGATCGCGACAAGCAAAAATGCGCCCGAAAGGTAATACAACAAGTTGCTTGCGCGGTCGACCTTTTTTTTAAAATCGACCATATTGGTCATGGCACTGGCGTGCTGCCTGATAAAACGCGTTTGTTCTTTTTCAGTTCCCTTAAGCGGATAGCCGCAGGTAGTACAAAACGCGTTGTCGTTTACAATTTTTGCGGCGCAGGATTTACAATAATCCTCTGGTCGGGTTGGGTTTGTGACAGATTCTTCCATTTTATAATTGTAAAAGGTTAATGCACCTTCAGATACGTGTATCCGTTAAACATTCAATTCCTTTTTTACTTTTTCAGCCTCCATAGCGGTTTTTCTTGTTCTCGTGATTAATGATGATTTCCGTCCCGCCATATTTCCGTTGCGACTACGGTAAAATTGAAGCAAAAGTGGGTACACACGCCGTACCAAATAGTATTTTGCCTTACCCGGATGTTAGCTTGCCACAAAGCGAAGGGGATTAACCAACACAAGGACAGGAAAGAAGTATGCATAATGGCAAACAAGAATGCGGATATAAATATTGCCTGTTTCTTTTCGGTTATCAGCAGTAGTTTCCCAAGCAAAAAACCCCGGTAGCCAAGTTCTTCAAATAAGGCTGGCATCACAGCAATAAAGAATATTGCCAGTTCGGCGCCGTATTTGTGCGGCTGGTAAAACGCATAATAGGAGAAGTGTTTTGAAAACAGGCTATGATTTAGCCAGTCGATAAAAATCCCAACGACAATCGAACTGACCACTGCGATAGCGCAGTAACCTCCCAGCCTGGCAAATGAAAAGTTGTTCCAAACCAACAAGGACCGGAGTTTCAACCAATTAAGGACAAAAAATATTACCGACACTGCGGCTAATAAAATATCGACGACGATGGACCACGACAAGGTCTTAAAAAAGGGGATAAACGAAGCCACGCAGCAAATAACAGCGTCGATCAAAAAAAACAATATCAGTTGCCTGACAGCGTTCCACTTGTCGGTGGTTTCCCAGGCATTTTGAGTAACCTGGGCAAAACCACAATGCCGGCAAAAATTATTTCCGGCTATTAAAGGTTCGTTGCAGTTGATGCAGAGCGGCATATCCGCTATGCCGGCATCCACGTCCGGGCTAAGCTCACTCGGCATTTAACTCTTTTTTAAGTTTTTCTGCCTCAATAGCCGACTTGATGCCGGCTATGAACAGGCCGATAATTATTATCTTAAAAATTATACCGCTAACGATTGTCAAAGGATTAGTAATCGCATTTAGAATAAAAGTAAGTACGTAAAGCGACAGGCCGGATACAATGGCTGCCATGGGTTTACGGGTGCACCAAAAACCCAACCCCACGTAAATTGCGCCCAATACCAGGTTTGTTAGCAATAAGGTGTTTTTCACAATTGGATCGTTGGCTATTACATACATAGCAAGCCCTCCCACCACTGTCAGTCCGCCAATTACATATAGCGTGATACTGGCCCGCCTGATCTTTCGGCTTGCTTCACTAAAATCGATGATCTTCGCATCCCTCAACGAGATGAAGTTTCGTTGCTCCTGGTCGGTACCGTGCAATGGGTAGCCGCAATTGGTGCAAAAAGTATCTTCGGCTACAACTTTGGCCGAACAGGCTCTGCAGAAAATTGCATGAGCGGATTCTGGGAGGGTATTTTCCATTTATAATTGTATTTTAGGTTATAAGGATTATCTAATGTAAGCATACGAATCGGAATAAAAAATAATCGGACAAAAATTTTAATCATGAGTATAAGGCAGGAAATCCTCCAGCTAATCGAACGTAATCTGTCAACTACGGTGACCGACTCAACCGCGGTGGGTGGCGGCAGTATTAATCATGCATATTGCCTGGCTACAAATGCTGGCAAATATTTTATCAAAATAAACAGCATGGATAAATTCCCGGGTATGTTTAAAGCCGAGGCCGCCGGGCTCACCGTGATTGCAGCAACGGCCGCTATAAGGGTTCCGCAAGTTTTATTATGCGATAACGCCGGCAATGAAAGTTTTTTATTGATGGAATGGATCGACGCGAGGCGATCGACAGCGAAGGCGTCCGAAGAATTAGGAAGAAATCTCGCCCAAATGCACAGGCGCAGTGCAGACTATTTTGGTTTAGACTACGACAATTACATGGGTTCCCTGCCGCAAAGCAATAAAATACATAACAACTGGGCTGATTTTTTTATTGAAGAGCGGTTGATGCCAATGGTTAGCATTGCCATGGACAAACAATTATTGACTAAAGGCGACATTGCAGATTTTGGGCTGCTTTACAAAAACCTGTCGGGATTATTTGACGAAGAAGCGCCAGCGCTAATTCATGGCGACCTGTGGGGCGGCAATTACCTTGTCGACACTAACGAGCGGCCATTTTTGATAGACCCGGCAATTTGTTATGGACACAGGGAATTCGATATGGCAATGACCAGCTTGTTTGGTGGCTTTTCAAATGAGTTTTACCGGGCTTACCGTGAAAGTTTTCCCTTGGCAAAAGGATGGGAGGGTAGAATTGACTTATGGAATTTGTACCCGTTACTGGTGCATTTGAATTTGTTTGGAGGTGGATATTTGGGGCAGGTGAGGGATTGTTTGAGGGGGTATGTTTAATCTCCAATTCCCTCATGTCATTTCTCCCTGCGGTCGAAACGACATCGATTCAAATTATTGTGCGACTTCCACGAATACCGGTGTTTCCGTCACCTGTATTTTGATCTTGCCATTAACCGTGCTTACCTGGCTTTTATCCGTTACATCCGTTCCAATTTTTAGATGGTAAACATTCGCTTTGGCCGCTTTGCCTAAATCGAGGGTGTAATTAGCCATACGCCCGGTTTCGTCGGGTATCGTCAGCACATACATGGTTTTTTTACCCAACTGGTAAACATCAACCAAAGGATCGGCATGAATGGTTTTTACATAATTGTAATCGCCCATCAATTTGGCGATTTGCAAAATGTAATCGGCAGCCGGGCGGCGTTTAATACCTTCGTTCAGACCAGAAGTGGCATATTGGGTTGTTCCGCCGGCATGATCGTCAAAAAGCTGGTAAAAAAAGACGCGTTTAATGCCATAACGGATATACAGTAGTGAAGTACGGATTATCCAGTCAGCCTGCTGTTGCAGTGCAGTTTTGTTGCCAATGGCTTCGGCTTTTTGGTAGCTTGCCGGGTTAATATCATAACCGGTTTCAGTAAGCCAAACTTCCGGGTGCTGCGGCAAACTGTTGGCTAGTTTTACGAATGAGTTGGCAATGCTGCCATCATTTGATATCTCCGGCGCTATGCCTGTTGTTGCGCGTTTATGGGTGCGCACATCGCCATTATTGGAGTATAAATGGTAGTTGATCACATCAAAACACAGGTTTACGCTGCCATCTTTTTTATAACCCCGGTTTTTTTTGCACCAGTCGATAATCTGCTGCACATACCCGGTACTGGCTGAGGCTAAGCCGCCCATTACCACTATCACATTGGGGTCGGCGGTTTTTACGCCGGCGTCTTTACCAAGCTTGCCCATATTGCCATCGTAAAATGCGGACAGATTCGCGGCATATTCTTCAGCGGTTTGATGAGTTTCGTCGGATCCCCACCAGCGGTCGCGCTCGTTGCCGCACTCGATATATTTGATCAGCCCCATGCCGGCCAAAGGCTGGTTAGGTATATCGTCCGGGTAACGTTTTTTGGTATCGACTTTGATCAGCGATCGGTCGATATTTTTATTATACCCATACCGGGCCGCAAATTGAAATGCCATATGCGCCTGGTCGATGTATGATGCCGGGTCGCTAAGGCTTTTACCATAAGGTACAGGCGCATTATCATTATCCCGGGCGACGGGAGGGTAGGTGTTATACATCCATTCCGGGCAGTTTTTCAGGTCGGCGAGCATTAAAATGCCATCCTGTTTGCAGCGGGCATAAATCACGTCATAATCCCAATTGCCGCTAAAGGCAGGGTTAAAAGTATAATCGCCTTTTACGCTTTCGATGCGGTCCCAGTTCAAATAGTGGCGTACGGCGCCGAACGTTTTGATGAGCGCATAGTTATCTTCATAAATGTGTTTCCTGTCGTTCGGGCTGGCTGGGTTTTCCAAAAAGTTCCATTCATAGGCATTGATGCCGAACATATTTTTTAGAGGAACAGGCGTACCCGGGCGGACAAAGTTTAGCGGCGGAAGGTTAATAGGGTTGATGCGCGTAGTATCAGGCCCCGCTGCCGCTTTATCGAGCGCCCTGACAGCCAGGCTGTCGGCATTGATGTTTTCATTATTGCAATTGCAAAGAAATACAATTGCAGAAAGAATAAGGACAGATTTATGGCGAAAGATCATCCGTATAAATATAAACTAAGATTTATACGATGGAAAGGATTTTTAGGATGTTGTATGAACACGATTTAAAGGATGTCTGAACCATGATTTATAGGATTTAAGGATTATAGGATGAAAGCGGCTTTGGGTTTAAAATCCTGACATCATTAAATCCTATAAATCATGGTTCAGACAACATCTTTCAAATCCTATAAATCCTAGTTGACGCCCTCAAATTGCAAAGTGCTCAAATATCTGTACAACCCCTGTTCATTGGTGATCAATTCATCATGGCTGCCCGACTCGATGATCCTTCCTTTTTCCAACACGATTATCTTATCCGCTTCGCGGATAGTAGATAAGCGGTGTGCGATGATGATGGATGTACGGTTCTTCATCAATTCTTCCAACGCTTCCTGCACCAGGCGCTCTGATTCGGAGTCGAGGGATGAGGTGGCTTCATCGAGGATGAGAATAGACGGGTTTTTCAGGAGCGCACGGGCAATGGCGATACGCTGGCGTTGCCCGCCGGACAGTTTTACGCCGCGTTCGCCAACGATGGTATCATAGCCTTCGGGAAATGACATAATAAACTCGTGGGCGTTGGCACGCTGTGCCGCCTGGATAATTTCTTCTTTGGTGGCCGTAAGCTTGCCATAGGCAATATTTTCCTGTATCGACCCGCCAAAAAGCATCACATCCTGGGGCACAATGGCCACCTGGTTGCGGATATCGGTGAGCGAATATTCGTTTGAAGGGATGCCGTCAAAGGTGATCGTTCCGCTTTGCGGGTGATAAAATTGAAGGATTAAAGCCGCCATGGTGGATTTGCCCGATCCGCTGGGCCCCACAATGGCTACCCGCTGCCCGGTTGCCGCCTCGAATGAAACATTATCCAGTACGGTTATTTCGGGACGGGAAGGGTACGCAAAGCCGACGTTTGAGAAGGTAAGCGCGCCGCCAATGCGCTGGTTAATGGCATTATTTGTTTCGGAGATGGAGATTTCTTCGCCTTTTTCGTCCAGTATTTCCAGGACGCGCTCACTTGCGCCAACCGCTTTTTGCACATTGGCATACAGATCAGGGAAACTGCCCATCGCACTGCCGACGTACATTGCATAAAACGCGAACGTCACCAAACCGCTTACTTCGAGCTTGTGATGACTAACCAATACACAGGCATAAGCAACCAATGCAACCATCGCACCAAATAAACATAGCACAATAAATGACACGAACATGCCCCGATATTTAGCGCCTTTTATGGCGATATTGGCCACATCACGAACATTGCCCCCATAACGGGCCGCCTCATAGGCTTCGTTAACGAACGCCTTAACAATTGCTATTCCTGCAGGGTTTCCTCGATCACGGTATTTGACTCGGCCAGCTTGTCTTGTGCCTGCCGTGAAATTTTACGGATAAAACGACCGAATACAATGGCCACGACGATGAGTGGCGGAACTAATATTAACATGGCCCCAGCCAGGTAAACCGAGATAGTCGCCATCAGCGCCAGTCCGCCCACGAACAGCAGCGATTGGCGGATCAGTTCAGCAATAGTGGTTGTTAGCGTATCCTGTATCTGGCTAAGATCAGCCGAAATGCGGCTGTTCAATTCTCCTACCCGGCGGTTTGAGAAAAAATTCATCGGGAGGGTAATGAGTTTGAAATAGGTATCGCGCCGTATATCTGCCAGCGAGCGCTCGGCCACGTTTACAAACCACAATATCCTGAAAAAAGAAACGAATGCCTGCCCAAGCAAAATTGCAATGGAAAATAGAAAAATGCCGCCAATAGTAGCTGGCAGCAGGCCAAAGGTGTGTCTGCCCTGGGCAGTATCGATCAGCGATTTGATCAACAACGGAAACGCAAGGCCAACCAGGCTTGACAAAAATAAAAATAACAAAGCAGCGATAAACATGCCCCTATAGGGTTTTAGATAAGCCATCAACCGGGATACCTTCCGTAAGGTCTCCTTGTTTAGTTTTGCCTTTGGTAATTCTGCTTCCGCTTTATTGCTGCTGTTTAGTCGTCCTCTGGCCATTTATGCTCCTTTTAATTTGTCAGACGATTGAGGTGACAAAAGATTTTAAAGGTATGGTAATTTTGATTTTTTGACCCGGTAACATTTTTTCGATACGCTTTGTACCAGGTTCGACGGCGTTTGACCGTGTTTTATAGGCCTTTGAAATTCGTTTGAACGGTCATGAAAGGATTCACGCCCGTAGGGGCGACCTTTGTGGTCGCCCTGAATTTACCCAATGCAAACAATGCCACCGATAATATTGAATGTTTAAACTGATGGGGACGTTGCGGCCGGCCGGTTCGTGCCCGCTATACCAGGCCAGCCACAAGGGGTTATTTTTTCGCGCCGTTTCGCAGTTTTTCATGCTTCCTGGAAATCGATAATCACGCTGTCACCAAGGTTAAGGCCCAGCAGGCCGCTGGCGTTCCCTTTGTTAATTGCAATTTCGAGGTGGTCGCTAATGCCGAACAGGCAAAGTTTTTCGCCTTCGGGCACTTCATTATAGTGCCAACTCAGGTGGCTGATCGTTTCGTTCCGTTTGAATGACAATAAAAACTGGCGCCCCTGCTGAACGCCGGTGAAAAAATCTTTAGTGATATTGGTGATAACATTCTGAAAGGAGTCGATATAAATCACCACTCCCTTTATCAGGTTTTTTTCGATCACCGGCTGCAGGTTCATTTTCTTTTCAATATCCGGAACCGGGACGCCGATCTTCGTTAGTTTGCCGCCATTAGCCAGGTGACAGGCAGCTTTTACAAAAATATCGGCCAGCGGGAAGTGCAGGAATTTAAGATCCTGCATGATGTTCAACTCGACGATCTCCTCGGGCTCCCTGTCAAACATCAGCGAAAAAATGCCGTTATCAGCGCCGACGAAATAATGGTTTTTATATTTGATGGCGAGATAGCGCGTTTCCGCTTTGTAAACGGTATCTATGCCAATCAGATGGACGGTATTATCCGGAAAATAATGGAAGCTGTTCTTTAAAATAAAGGCGGCCTGCTGGATATTGTAAGCCGCAACGCTGTTTGTGATATCGACAATACTAACCGTCGGCAGCAACTTTAAGATACTACCTTTAAGGGCAGCCTGATAAATATCTTTATCGCCCAAATCAGTAGTTAAAGTTATTATTGCCATTAAAATTTTAAATATTTATCACTAATCTTGTGCAAGCATTTTTAAAACAGATATGAGATATGAGATGTGAGATTTGAGACGGTAATTTTTATCTCAAATCTCAAATCTCAAGTCTCACACCTCTCAAACGTGCTACAAATATTCAATTTTTAATTCATAAAAATCTGCAACTAAAAATCAATTTGTATTGAACGAACTTAAATTGTCAATCGACGAAATTAACCCCGCGGTGTTATGGGGCCCTAACAATGATCACTTCGAGATCATCAAAAAGCAATATCCAAAGCTTAAAATAGTGGCCCGGGGAAACGAGGTAAAGGTGCTGGGGGACGACCACGAACTGAATATTTTCCAGGATAAATTCAAGCATCTGCTTCAACATGTGGAGAAGTACGAGAATTTAAATATAACCGACATCGAGCGGATATTGGGCGCAAAGGCCACAGATATTCCGCTACCGGATCAATCTGCCGATAAATTTGCGAGCGGCGAGGTGATCGTATTCGGCCCGAACGGCTTAATGGTGAAAGCCCGTACGGCCAACCAGCGCAGGATGGTTGAGGGCATTGGGATGAGCGATATTTTATTTGCCATCGGGCCGGCAGGCACCGGTAAAACTTATACCGCGGTGGCCCTGGCAGTAAGGGCGCTAAAGAATAAGGACATCAAACGAATCATCCTTACCAGGCCGGCTGTGGAAGCAGGGGAGAACCTGGGGTTTTTGCCGGGCGATCTGAAAGAAAAGATCGACCCGTATTTACGCCCGCTCTACGATGCGCTTGATGATATGATACCGGCTGAAAAGCTGAAGGTTTATTTGGAGAACCGTACTATTGAAATAGCTCCGCTGGCATTTATGCGCGGCCGCACGCTGGACAATTGTTTTGTTATTTTGGACGAAGCACAGAATGCCACCGACATGCAGTTAAAGATGTTTTTAACCCGCATGGGGCCTTCGGCTAAGTTTATCGTTACCGGCGATGTTACCCAGATAGATTTGCCAAAGAAACAGCAATCCGGACTACATACGGCTTTGAGGATTTTAACGGATATACAGGGTATTGAAATCGTGTATCTGAGCGGTGAGGACGTGGTACGACATAAATTAGTAAGAAAGATATTGGCCGCTTACGGCGACATTCAGTAAAGTGGTGAGTAGTGAGTGGTGAATAGTGAATCGTCATAAAAACCACTCACCACTCACCATTAACAACTCACAATAATGGAAGCAATTAAAGAGACACACTACAATTTCCCCGGTCAGACCAACTTTTATAAAGGCAAGGTTCGGGATGTTTATACGATAGATAATAAATATTTGGTGATGGTCGTAAGTGACCGTATTTCCGCATTTGACGTGGTGTTACCTGAGCCGATCCCCTACAAAGGACAAGTATTAAATCAAATCGCAGCTAAGTTTTTAGAAGCCACATCGGACATTGTTCCGAATTGGGTGGTGAGCGTTCCGCATCCGAATGTAACCATCGGTCGCATTTGCGACCCATTTAAGGTAGAGATGGTGATACGGGGATATCTTGCCGGCCATGCCTGGCGCGAATACAGTGCTGGTAAGCGGCTGCTTTGCGGCGTGGCTTTACCGGATGGCTTAAAGGAGAACGATAAATTACCTGAGCCAATCATCACCCCAACTACTAAGGCATCAGTAGGTCATGATGAGGATATTTCGAAAGCGCAAATATTGGCGAGGGGTATCGTATCGGCCGCAGATTACGAGCAGTTGGAAAAGTATACGCACGCGCTATACCAACGGGGAACGGAGATTGCTGCTGACCAGGGTTTGATCCTGGTTGATACGAAGTATGAGTTTGGGAAGGCAGACGGTAAAATATATCTTATTGACGAAATTCATACGCCTGACTCATCCCGGTATTTTTATAGCGAAGGTTATGCCGAAAGGCAAAAAAAAGGCGAGCCTCAAAAACAGCTTTCCAAAGAATTTGTGCGGAAATGGCTGATTGAAAATGGCTTTCAGGGCAAGGATGGCCAGGTTGTGCCGCTAATGACCAAAGAAATTGTTGCCTCTATATCCGATCGCTATATTGAATTATACGAGCATATAACCGGCGAAGCATTTGTCAGGACTGATAATGAAAATGCACTGGTCCGACTCGAAAAAGCGATAAATTATGAATTAACTAAATTGTAATTTTTTTATTGTACTCAAAATATTATATCTTAGCTTTTTAATTAGTCCCAAAAAATGAAATTTACGGTTGATAAACACGAAAAGTATATTCTGTTAAAACTAAACGAAACGAAATTAAATTCACTGATATCTCCGCAGCTAAAATCTGAGTTGATATTAATGAACACGGAAGGCCAGCGGAATATTATTTTTGACATGTCACAAGTAAAGTTTGCCGATTCATCGGGTTTAAGCAGCCTGTTGGTAGGTCACCGGTTATGTAAGAATGCAGCCGGCACTTTTATCCTCACGGGCTTGAATGACGCCGTTGCCCGCCTCATAACTATTTCGCAACTTGATAACGTGCTTTCAATCGTTCCCAGCCCCGAAGAAGCGATTGACCTTGTTTTCATGGAGGAAATTGAAAAAGAACTGAAAAAAGAAGCAAAATAAAAACAACTATTGTTTACCAGCAATGAAATTTGAGGTAACAATACTTGGCAGCAGTTCGGCAACCCCCATTTTTAATCGTAATCCCTCCTCACAGGCCCTTAACATCAACGAAAGGCTTTATTTAATTGATTGCGGCGAAGGTACGCAGCAGCAAATGCTTAAGTTTGATGTGAAGATCGGCCGCATCGATCATATTTTTATCAGCCACCTTCATGGTGATCATTACCTGGGCCTTGTAGGCCTGCTATCCTCAATGCACCTTAATGGCAGGGTAAAACCGCTTCATCTTTTTTGTCCCCCCTTATTAAAAGAAATTATCGACCTGGAGCTGCGTTGTTCAGACACCGTGCTGCAATTTCCCATCGACTACAGGTTTACAAACCCTGAAGCGCCCGAGGTTATTTTAGAAAATCCGGACGTAATTGTAGAGTCGATACCACTTGACCACCGGATACCTTGTACCGGTTTCTTGTTTCGCGAAAAAAAACGTTTGAGAAAACTATTGAAAGAACGCCTCGCGGAACTTAACATACCTATCGAATATTTTTCGCCATTGAAAAAGGGCGCAGACTACACCGGCCCTGACGGTAAGACCATAAAAAATGCGGAGCTTACGACGGACTCAGCAGAGCCAAAAACATACGTGTACTGTTCGGATACACAGCTTAACCTTAGCTATTTTGAGCAGATCAGCAACGCCACCCTGCTTTACCATGAGGCGACTTTTTTGCACAACATGCTGGAGCGGGCTATCGAAACTAATCACACAACTGCTTTGCAGGCCGCCGAAGTAGCTTTACAAACCAATGCCGATAAGTTGCTAATCGGCCATTTTTCAGCCCGTTATAAAACCTTAAACGAGCTGCTTGAAGAAGCCCGAAGTGTATTCTCCGAAACAGAATTGGCCATCGAAGGAAAAACGTTTTTAATCGGCGATTGAACTTTGCATCAGGGCAGACGCATTGAAATAGCTCTGGGCTTATTTGCCATGTAAAGCTTAGATTTTTAACCACAAAGCGCGCAAAGATTTCGCAAAGAGCACAAAGCTAAGCACTTTGCGACCTTCGCGGTTTTCTCTTTGAGTCCTTTGCGGTTAAGATTATACATCATAAAAGTAAAAGGTAATTTATTCAGGATAATTCTATTCAAAATAATTTTTAACGCGTCTGCCCTGAACTTTGCATGCAGCCGATTGTAAAGCGCTGCCTATTTTGCTAATTTTACCCACCAATTATAACAAATGAATAAAGTAGTTAAGGACGCTGACGCGGCTATCCATGACGTTAAAGACGGCATGACCCTTATGCTGGGTGGGTTTGGCCTGTGCGGCCTGCCTGAGAATTGTATAGCGGCTTTGGTGCGAAAAGGGGTGAAGGACCTCACCTGTATATCCAATAATGCGGGTGTTGACGACTTTGGAATAGGGCTGATGCTAAAGCAGCGGCAGGTAAAAAAAATGATCTCGTCCTACGTGGGCGAAAATGCCGAATTTGAAAGACAACTATTGAGTGGTGAACTGGAAGTTGAACTGATACCGCAAGGAACGCTCGCAACGCGTTGCATGGCCGCCGGGTATGGAATGCCGGCAATATTTACGCCGGCAGGTATCGGCACCGAAGTGGCTATAGGCAAAGAGATAAGGAATTTTAAAGGCAAGGATTACTTAATGGAAATGGCTTTTGAAGCCGATTTCGCGATAGTTAAAGCATGGAAGGGGGATTCGTTGGGTAACCTAATCTATAAAGACACCGCACGTAACTTTAATGCAGTAATGGCAATGGCAGGGAATGTAACGATTGCCGAAGTAGAGGAATTGGTTGAACCTGGAGAACTTGATCCTAACTTTATTCATACTCCAGGCATTTATGTTCATCGCATTTTCCAGGGAAAAAATTACGAGAAAAGGATAGAACAAAGGACTGTTAGAAAAAGATAAGCCATGCTTACGAAAGAAGAAATAGCGAAACGAATCGCGCGAGAAATAAAGGATGGTTATTATGTTAACCTTGGCATTGGCATCCCCACGCTTGTAGCCAATTACATACCTGAAAACATGGATGTGATTCTGCAATCAGAAAACGGCCTGCTCGGGATGGGACCTTTCCCCTTCGAAGGCGAGGAGGATCCCGACCTGGTGAATGCCGGCAAGCAAACCATTACGATGCTGCCGGGCTCGGCGGTATTCGATTCGGCGATGAGTTTTGGGATGATCCGGGCAAAAAAAGTAAACCTCACCATCCTGGGCGCCATGGAAGTTTCGGAGAACGGCGATATCGCCAGCTGGAAGATCCCGGGCAAAATGGTAAAAGGCATGGGCGGCGCGATGGACCTGGTGGCATCTGCTGAAAATATTATTGTGGCCATGCAGCACGTAAACAAAGCTGGCGAATCAAAGTTGCTGCCTAAATGTACTTTGCCGCTAACGGGTATTAACTGTATAAAGAAGATCGTGACCGAACTGGGTGTGTTTGATGTTTTGCCTGAGGGTGGTTTTAAATTGCTGGAGCGCGCGCCGGGCGTCTCGATTGAACAAATAAGGACGGCTACAACGGGGAAACTTATTATCGAGGGTGAAATACCAGAGATGATTATCTGATACTTTGAGGACTATCGACTTTACTTTCTAACATCTTCTTATAAATCTAAACGAGGCAAGATTTTACCGCAAAGAACACAAAGTGAAAGACACAAAGGTCACAAAGCCTGAATGGTTTGTCATCTTTTTCTCCGTGCTCTTTGTGCCTTCTCCGTGTTCCTCTGTGGTTAAAACTCCTTTAGTCTGTTAATTTTACCCACATTTCAAATCTTCAAATCAAGCTTTTCCCTTAATTCCCTCGAAATCGCCCCTGTCGCGCAAATAATATCTTCCGCTTCGTGTGTATTGTTGGTAATGATCTGGTCGCACTCGTCCCTGTAAGGCAGCAGGTACTCATTATAAGCCGGCTTTACGTGGTTTTCCCATCTGTATAGCACGTCTTCGTGCGAATACCCACGTTCAGCGAGGTCGCGTTTTAGCCTCCGGCCAAGGGCGATATCATTATCTGCTTCTATAAAAATCTTAAGATCAAGCGATTCTGCAATTTTTCTGAAGTAAAGGATAAACAATCCTTCGACCAGCATAATGGGCGCCGGTTTTATTTCCAGCATTTTGGGGACGATATCCGGATTATTAAAAGTGTATTCTTTTTTTAAAACTGTTTCACCCCTGATCAGGCTGGCAATGTCATCTTCAAAATGCTGATGGTCAATGGTAGCAGGAAGGTCGAAATTGTACAGCATATTTTCCTCCTTGGTCATGGTATGGGCCACTGGGATATAATAGTCGTCCTGTGAAACCGAACACACTTCGGCGGGTGAAAAATGCTCCAGAAAACATTTCAAAAAGAAAGTTTTACCCGAGCCGGTTCCGCCGGCTATGCCAATGATATACGGTTTATTCATTCGGGCTGCCGTAGCTGATATCCACATGAAAACGCTTGTCCAGCGCGCCCAGGGCATCAGCAACGTTTTTGGTCATCACGATGATCACATCCTTTGTCGACTCGTTGTCGGTAAACCGGCCAACCACTTTTGCAAAGGTGGTGCGGTTGGTCATCGGGTTGGTGATCTTGATAACCGTGCCGATGGGGGCGGTGCGGTGCAATACTAATTTTTTATTTGCATCCAGGCCGGGGTCATCCATCCAGGTGGCCACGCCCTTCTCGTTTTTTTCAAACAAGCCAAAACGATTGGCATTTAAGTGCCGGTCGCTGCTGTCTTTATTAATAATTACAACTGATGTTGAGTCGCGTTTAGCAACAATCGGCGTTGAATCAGGGGCAACTACCGAGGGCCGTACCTGTGTTTGAGCGGGCGCCGCAGCGCTACCGGTTTGAATCAGCAATATTTGCCCCGGTTGCAGGTTGGTGGAAGTTAGGTTATTCAGTTTTGTTAATGCATCAACGTTGGTATTAAACCGCTTGCTGATGCCATACAAGGTCTCGCCTGCCGAAACCTTATATTGAAATGGTGGTGTGTTGTTTTCAACCGGTTGCTGTACAGGCTGTTGTACCGGTTGCTGCACAGGTTTTTGAACAGGCTGCTGAACAATGGGCTCGGGAGTAGTTTGCTGCACTGGGGTTGATGCCGTCTCGTCGGCATTGTCGTCTTGCTGATGCTTGTGCTTTTTCTTTTCGCGTTCCGCTTTGGCTTCCTCTGCCAGTCTTTCCTTTTTCTGTTTAGCGGTTTCTTTTTTGGGCGCATCTGCGGTTTCTTTTGCCCTGGATGAGCCTTTAAAAGGCATATTTGTTGGTATATCTATTGTCTTTCCGATGGTTAACGTCGCCTTCTTTATCCCGTTATATTTCATTATTACTTCGGGCTTAACATGATAGCGTTTGCCGATAGCGTAATAAGTATCGCCTTCTTTTATCTTATACCGGACTATTTTTTTTCCATCGTCGCTCCTTACGCCAACCGAATCGATTACAGGTTTCGCAAATGCTGCAGCAGAAAGAATAGTGAAAAGGACCGAGGTTAACAGAATTTTAAACTTCATAGTATAAATCAATATTTTAAAGGGACAAAACTTTAAGTTCCGACCTGTTTTTTATATAAATAAGATGGGTTTTATAAAGGATAAACGCCTCCGGCTGCATTTTTTGTATACCGGAATTCATTATATCTTCATAAACCAGGCCTGCCTCATCAAAAACTTCAAGCAATTGGATTAAGCCGCCACCTTTTAACGCGTGCAAAGATACAATTCTGAAATTATTGCGCTCAAGATAATGCACCGTATTTCCAAATGGGTGTTTATGACCCAAGTGGTCAGGCAAATTATTTGTTTCTTTCAAATCGGGGTACACAATACTGCTTTTTAGTTCTTTGTATACAGACGGTTCATAAACGCGGGTTGTTGCACCGGTTTTAATATCAGCCAAAAATAATTTGCGCGGATGCACGCGGGAGTCGTACACAACAGGCCCATTTTCCGACAAATAGTCAAAAGATAAGGCGTAATCAGTCCAGATCGTCAACCCTGTTTGCGCATCGAGGGCCATTAAACCTTTATGGGCCGGGCCGGTTTCCGTTTGATAAAAATGCAGTAACAAAACGCCATCGTATGCCGCTTCAATCCCCGTAAGCCAGCGTTCAGGTATGCCCAGGTCTTTAAATAAAATATTGCCGGTGGATAAATCTATAGCACTGAATTGAACTTTTTTCTCGC
>Ga0210389_10001208_pt1 | contig 21122 bp, 17 predicted proteins | sample IncBWH28OmetaG_FD_160127 | JGI IMG/M metagenome (GOLD analysis project Ga0210389, IMG submission 160127) | Forest soil microbial communities from Barre Woods Harvard Forest LTER site, Petersham, Massachusetts, United States - Inc-BW-H-28-O ...
CCAATGCCATGAACCCGGCAATCGGAGTTGACGACGCTGCTGCGCGGATCCGTGCCCATGCGCGCCGTGCCGATGTGATGGCCGCCGTAAGCGCCGTAGCGGGTCATTTCGGCCTCCAAATTTTCCGGTTCGTAACTTAAGGTCCCGATGTCGTCCCGGCGCAGGTCCGCGGCCAGCAACGCCACGGCCTGCGCCAGCGTCGCGACATCGTTCGGGGTGTAGCGCCAGTCAATCGTGAGTTGCGGCATGCCGAGCGCATCCACGGTGTCGCTTAGTTTGACGCGGCTCGAGGGATTGGGTTGCTGCTCGGCATGAAAATCCAAACTGTAAAGATTCGCCTTCGGGCTGATGATGACCGAGGGGTATTTGCGTTCGGCGAGCTTGCGGTCCTTGAGCATGTGCCAGGCGAAACCGGCGGCATCGAACGGGCCGGCCACCACATTGCGCAGGTGCTCGAGCCACCTCGCGAAGCTGACGCGCTCCTCGCCATGCAATCGCTTGCCATATTCGTAGGGAATGACGAACTTGGCCAGGTACAGCAGCGACAAGACCGCATTGCAGTGCGCAGGATCGGTAATGCGCGGATGATGCAGACGCGCGATAAAATTGCCGATGCGATGCCGGCGCTGCGCATCCTCGGTCAGCGCGATCCGGCGGCGGCAATAAACCCCGTCATCGGCGATGTCATAGCCGTTCCACACGGCGCCGAGAGGCCGGTTGAATCGAAGCGCGCCGATCGTTCCGGCGAGATGGCACATGTAGTACCGGCCAAGCACGTCGTGATCATTGCCGATTCCCTGCGGCTGAACGTCGCGGCTCGCCAGCAGCAGCCGGGCGACTTCGAGACCCCCGGTCGCGACGATGTATTGACGCGCGGTGACCTCGAAGCGCCGCCCGAGCAATGTTCGCACCGACGCGCCGTTCACCCGTTGTCCGGCGGCGTCCAGCCTGAGCGCCGCCACATTCGCATGCAGCAGTACCCGCACATTGCGCGCGCTGCGCAGGCGATGTCCGTAGCGCGCGCCAAAATCGGTCGGGCAACTGAATCGCTCGATGGTATCGGTGCTGAAATTCGCGCTCGAAAATCCTTCAATCATCGGCCGCGGCGGCGGATCGAAGGCCTCCGCGATCGTGTACTTATAGTCGCCGGCTTCGCAAAGCGTGTTCGCTTGGCGATAGTAGGATGCCAGTGCGGACTCCCCGATCGGCCAGCCGCTGTGAGGCATGTAGTCGCGCGCCTCGAAATCGATCGGATCGAACGGCATGCAACGCCCGCCCCAGATCGTCGTGGTGCCTCCGAAACGCCGCTGCCGGTAACGATCGGGGGGACTGTGCAACCGTTCATCGGCGACGAATCCCTCGTAGAGACTCTGCGTGGCCGGCTCCGCCCGCAAACCGCCCGATTCCAGGATCAACACATCGCGCCGCGTGTCGATGAGGCGCAGGGCCAGGCTGATGCCGGCCGCACCCGCGCCAATGATGCAGATGTCTGCGAGAAGGGCCTGACCCTCCGGCAGATCGTTTGCGTCCTGGATCATCGGGATCGATTTTTCAGCAGTGCGCGGCGGGTCACAGTGACAACGCGGGTTTTCATTCGTTAGGATATTATACTAGCCGTTGCAATCGACCGTGCGCGTGGCCATCCGACGAAAGTCACCCGGCTCCGCGGTGATCATCGATAATCATGATATGACGACTTCCAAGACAGCGCACGTCTGCATCTGCCTCGCCACCTTCCGCCGCAATGAGCGGCTGCGCGCCGTGCTCGATGACCTGGCGTTGCAAAGCCGGCTGCCGGAGCAAATCGTCGTGGTCGACAACGATCCTTCCGGCAGTGCGCGAGTCGTCATCGAAGCGTACCGGGCTACCGGAGTGCCAATCCCCGTGATCTACGACGTGCAGCCGGAACCCAATATCGCGCGCACCCGAAATCGCACTTTCGAACTGGCGTCGGGGGAATGGATGGCGTTCATCGATGACGATGAGCGTGCCCCGCCGGAGTGGCTGCAAAATCTCTTGAATGCCGCAGAGCGTTTCCAGGCGGACGGTGTTCTCGCGCCGGTCGAACCGCGAGTGCCCGATTCCGCTCCCGCTTGGATCCGCCGGGGACGGTTCTATGACTTTCCGCATCAACCCGAGGGAGCGGTTGTGCCGCAACAGGGGATGCGGTTCGGCAACGTATTGCTACGGGCACAATGCCTGCGGGCACTGCCGGGTCCCTTCGACACCCGTCACGGGCTGATGACGGGCGAGGATTTCGACCTGTTGGTGCGCCTCACCCACAATGGCGCCAAGATAGTCTGGTCCGAAACGGCGCCGGTGTTCGAGCCCATCGAGGCCAAACGCCTCTCATTGCGCTGGCTGCTGCAACGATCCTTCAGCGGCGGCCAGGCTTTCGCACGCTATACTGTCGGCGGGGGTTTCCGGCCGATCGGCGCGATTGGGCGTGGCCTGTTCTTTTCAAGAGCGCTGCTGCAAATGATCGTGGCGGCCCTCATTGCCGCGCCGGCGTGGGTTTTCGGCCGGCATCACGCCGCGGCTTGGCTCATCAAATCCATGGCCAATTTCGGCAAGCTGACGACGTTATGGGGCTGGCGGTACCGCGAATATGCGCGGACCCCCTGATCAGGGACGGGCGCGACTAGGGGGCATGATCTTCGTAGAGTTTCACAAAATCGCCGTAAGTCACTGGAAAGGTGTCGACGGTGGCGAACGGATCGAAACCCAGCGCATCTTCCAGGCGCGCGACGATCAGGGCAAAGCTCAGGGAGTCAAGGCCGGAGTCGAGTAATTTAACATTGTCCGATAATTGCGATAGGGTTCGCTGCTGCTCGATTGCAACCTGTTTAAATGTATCGTTTATGATGGCTCGTGGGGACATTATCAGGGATCTCCTATGACCCTAGTAAACTAGCTGCAATTGCCGAGAAAGTCATCTCGGCGCAGGGTTTTCTCGCAATAAGTTGGTGAAAGCATGAAGACGGAGCGAAATACAGAGGCGCCTGAAGCGCTCGGGCTCCCAGCGCGAATCTGGCGCTCCTGGAAGCGCGACCGTCATCTGACCTTGTCGCGGCGAATTCGCAAGGGCGTGAATTTCCTCTCGCAGCTCGTCCGTGCCCGCTCCGAGCTCAGGGGCTGCGACCGCGTCGGCATCAATGCGCGGGTCGCCGGCCGGTTGCGCGTCATCAATAACGGCTCGATCACCATCGGCGATCACCTCAACGTCAATTCCTCCTGGATACCGATCGAACTGAGCACCGGACCTCAAGGCCGAATCCATATCGGGGATGACGTGCTCATCAATTTCGGCGCCCTCATTGCCGCCAGCAGCAGCGTCTCGATCGGCAGCGGCTCGATGATCGGGCCGCATTGCATCATCTCGGATGTGGACCTGCCGGAGGCCGCGCCCGGACTGGGGCCCGTGGCGGCATCGCCGATCGAAATCGGCAGGGACGTCTGGCTCGCCGGAAGAGTCACGGTGCGGCCGGGCGTCAAAATTGGCGATGGGGCCGTGGTGGTCGCCGGCAGCATCGTCGAAACGGATGTTCCCGCGCATTTCATGGCAAGCGGCATCCCAGCCCGATTGCTGCCCAAACTGGGCTCGGCGCCGCCCCCGCCTAACGCTCGCGCCGCAGCCTCCGTCCGCAGGGCCGCCGGTGTAAAGGGTCCCGCGCCCGCGACACCGCGGGGCACGCTGATTTCCGACTTCCAGCTGGAAGATTTGGTGTACGAGCTGAAAGAGAGCGACGAAAATCCCGCGGTGGAGGTCACGGTGGCCGCCGGCCCGCAGCTGTCTCACATGCTGACAGCATCCCCCGGCTTGGCCCGCGACTTTGCCGTCATTTGGACCCGGCCGGAAGCGGCCGTGCCCGCGTTCGGGCGGCTGCTCAAAGGGGACTCGATTCATGATCGAGATCTCATCGCCGACGTGGATGCGTTCTGCGGACTGATCCAGCAGAGCGCCGCGCATTATCAAAACGTTCTGGTCCCGACCTGGACACAGCCGGCTCACCTTCGCGGCCGCGGTTTTCTCGATGGCCGCGCGGGCGGCATCCTGTCGACCCTGTCGACGATGAATCTTCGGTTGATGCGTGCCTTCGAGGCGCGGACGAACGTCTACGTACTCGACGCCGCACGCTGGCAGGCGGCGGTCGGACCCGCCGCATTCAACCCTCGGGGCCTGTACCTTGCCCAAATGGCGATGGCGCGGCCGATTGTCGCCGAGGCCGCGCGAGACATCCGCGCAGCGCTTGCCGCATTGAGCGGGCGACAGCGCAACGTGCTGGTGCTGCGCTCCGAGGACCTGTTTTGGCCTGACGGTCAGATCGGCGTGGGGAATGCCGCCACCGTGCAGGCCCACGTGGCCTATCAACAGGCCCTTCGAATTCTGAGGCGGCGCGGGGTGACGCTGGCTCTGTTGTCCACCGCCGCCAAGGCCGATGTTTTGGAGGCGATCCGCGCCCTTCCCGTCACGGTCTTACGCCAGGAAGATTTTGCGGAGTTCGGCTTGGCCGAAGGCGATGAAGCGGCCAAGCTCGCGGCGCTGTCTGCGTCCTTGAATGTCGATTTCGGCGCCATGGTCTATATCGACGCGCGCGACTGCGGCCGGACACGGGTACGCGCCGCGCTGCCCGAAATCTTTGTGCCGGACTGGCCGTCGGATAAATTGCAATATCCGAGCTCTCTGCTCGGGCTCAATTGTTTCGATTCGGGGAGCGTTCCGGAGATTGCGCGGCTGGCGGCGACCCAATGAGCAGTGCCGGCGCCGGCGCCGAGGATGGCGGATTCCGCGGCTTCCTCAGCGGACTTCGGGCGGGCTTCCACCTGCGCTCAGACGGACGTCCTCATGTGGAAAACGACGGCGTCATCCGCATCGGCGAGGATTGCCGTCTGAGTTCCTATCCTGTCCGCTCGCACCTGGTTGTCATGCGGGATGCCAGCCTCACGGTGGGCAACCATGTAGTGATCGCCTATGGCGCGGCAATTTCCGCCAGGCGCGCGATTCGAATCGGCGATGGCACGCGGATCGGCCCGTTCTGCCTTATTCTGGACAATGACTTTCACTCCGTTGGGGACAAGCATGCGCCGGGCGGAACCGCGCCCATCGAGATCGGCCGCAATGTGACGCTCGGCGCCCGCGTGACGGTGCTTCGTGGGACACGCATTGGCGACGGAGCCCGCGTCGTCAGCGGCAGCACCGTTGCCGGCGTCATCCCCAATGGTGCAGTGGTCTCCGGTGTACCCGCACGCGTGAGAGGCAACGATGCCTTGCGCAACGTCGGCCGTTCAGTGGCAGCCGTCGTCAAGCGGGTATTCAAGCTGACCACGCTTCCCGGTCCCGCAGAGGGACCCGCGCAGATAGCCGGGTGGACCGATGTCGGCGTCATGCGCATGCTGCTGGCCCTCGAGGAAACCTTCGGCACAACCCTGCCCGTGGAAGAATTGCAGGCCGCGCGCTGCATCGAGGACGTCACCGGCATCGTGACGCGAGCACGCGCATAAATGCCGAGGAAGGTGTTGGTCTTAGGCGCCAACGGCTTTATCGGCCAGAGGCTCGTCTCGGCACTGCAGGCTAGCGACTGGGCGAGTCCGGTCGCCGGCGTGCGCGGCGCTCCGGCCGGAGCTTTACGGGAAGTCGAGCATCGCATCGTCGAAGCCACCGATGAATCGGCGGTCGCGCAGGCACTCTCTGGAATGGACGCCGTGGTCAATTGCGTCGCGGGCAAGTCCTCCGCGATCAGCCAGGGTGCGCAGGCCTTGTTTGCTGCGGCCGCGCGCGCCTCGATGCCCCGCATCGTTCATATGAGCACCATGTCCGTCTACGGCGACGCCACCGGCCTGGTGGATGAGACCGCTCCCTTGCGTGCGGATCAAGGCGACTATGCCGCCGCGAAAATCAGCGCCGAGAGATCTGCCGGCGGCTACCCCGATTGCATCATTCTCAGGCCCGGGCTGGTCTACGGCCCCGCCAGCCCGCAGTGGAGCATTCGCATCGCCGATTTCCTCACGGCCCATCGCCTGGGCGATCTGGGCGTCAATGGCGATGGCCGCTGCAACCTGGTACACGTCGATGACGTCGTGGCGGCGATCATGCTCGGACTGCAGCGCACCGATATGAAATCGTCGATATTCAACTTGTCGATGCCGAGTCCTCCTTCCTGGAACGAGTACCTGACTCGCTACGGCCGCATGCTGAAGGCCACGCCGATCCGCCGAATCTCGCAGCGTCGCCTCAAGATCGAAACCAAACTGGCGGCCCCGCCTTTGAAGATCTTGGAGCTGGCGTTGAAGGCGGCGAAGTTGGGAAAAGTGCCTCTGCCCGCGGCCATGCCGCCGTCCCTGGCGAGATTGATGCGACAGGACATCACGCTCGACGTCAGTCGGGCGGAGCGGGATCTCGGTCTGCGTTGGAAGCCGCTCGATGCCGGGCTCGAGGAAACGGCCCGCTGGTATCTTGCAAGGAACCGGCCTGGGTGAATCGCGTCGTCGTACTGGGTGCCAGCGGATTCATCGGCCGAAGAATCATGCATGCGCTGGGAGCGCAGCGGAACTTCAGGCCCGTGGCGGTCAGCCGCAACGCGGCCGCTCGCCGCTGGCCGGACGGCGTCGAGGCGCAGAACGTCGACGTATCCGATGCGGCAGCGCTGCGCGCGGTGATCCGCGAAGCCGTCGCGGTGGTGAACTGCATCGCCGCAGATCCGGGCCTGATTCTCGAGGCATCGGCGCGCGTTTTCGAGGCCGCAGCCGCGATGTCACCGCGGCCCCGGGTCGTCCACTTGAGCAGCCTGGCTGCGTACGGCTCCGCCACGGGACTGATTCAGGAGTCATGCGAACTGCGCGGCGACCTGGACGGGTACTCGGCGGCCAAGGCTCAATCCGATCGGCTGGCGGCGCAGCATGACTTCGTCGTCACCTTGAGGCCGGGCATCGTCTTCGGGCCCGAGAGTCCGTGGTGGAGCGACCGCATCGCGCGCTTGCTCGTTGCGGGACGGCTGGGCGATTTGGGTGATCGCGGCTGCGGCATTTGCAATCTGGTCTACGTCGACGATGTGGCGGGCGCCGTGGTGCTGGCTTTGCGAGCGCAAGACCTGCCGCAGCGGGCCTTCAACTTGTCGTGCTCCGCGGGCTTGACCTGGAACGAATATTTTTCCAGGTACGCCGCGGCGCTGTCGGCGGCGCCGCTGCGCAAGATCTCGCCCCGGCGCTTGAGAATGGAGACCGCGGTGCTCTCGCCGCCGCTGAAACTGCTCGAGCTGGCCCTGCGCGCGCCGGCTTGGGCACGCTGGAATCCGTTTCCGCCCATCCGGCCGTGGCTGGCGGAAGTTTGCGCAAGAAACATTCAAATGGACGTTTCGCGCGCCGAGAGCCTGCTTGGAATGCAATGGACGCCGCTCGAGCGCGGTCTGGCGCTCACCGCCAGCTGGTTTCGCGCGGGCGGCAGGACGGCGATTTGATCGTGCTGCTCTCCTCGCTCAATACGACTGCGGATGTGATCTCGGACGTGGCGCTCTGCATCGTCGGCGGCGGCCCGGCGGGGATCACTCTTGCCTGTGAACTCGACGGCTGCGATTTCAAAGTATTGTTGCTCGAAGCAGGCACGCCGGGCGGCCCGGCAACCCCCGACTTCTATCGCGGCGCCGCCAATGCGCCGCATCCGCCCACCGATGAGTTTCGGCGCAGTGGATTCGGCGGTACCACGGCCATTTGGGGAGGTCGCTGCGTTCCGTTCGATCCCATCGATTTCGAGGCCCGTGAGTACATTGCGCACAGCGGATGGCCGATCGCCTACTCGGAGGTGGCGCAATACTATCCTCGAGCATTGGAATACTGCGATGCCGGAGCTTTTGATTTTACCGCGGGCGGTTCGATCCAGGGCGCCGCGGCAACGATCTCCGACTTCCCCGAGCAAAGCGTTCTTTGCACCGATCTGATCGAGCGCTACAGCCTGCCGACTGATTTCGGCAAAAAATACCGGGCCAAACTCAAGAATTCGGCAAACGTCATCGCATTGCTGGGGGCTCGATGCGTAAGCCTGCGGCGACGCCCCGGCGAGGAGAAGATCTCCGGCATCGATATCGTGCTGGCATCCGGCGAACGCCGCACGCTGACGCCGGGACTGATCGTTCTGGCCGCGGGCGGCATCGAATCCACCCGCTTGCTCCTGGCTTCCGATCCGAACGGCAACGGTATCGGCAATGGGTCGGATCTGCTGGGACGCTTCTACGCCTGCCACATTCAAGGCACCTTCGCCCGATTGGTGCCAAACGGCGCCGCGGTGGTGTTCGACTTCGAACGCACCCACGATGATGTCTACTGCCGGCGCAAGCTGCAAATTTCCGCGGCCGCGCAGCGCCGGCATGCCTTGCGCAACAGCGCTTTTCGCCTGCATTTTCCGGAATACTCGGACGCCTCGCATGGCAGCGCCGCCATGTCGAGCATCTACCTCGCGAAGTCGCTGCTGATCTCCGAATATCAAAATATCCTGCAACAGGACCGGTTTGCGGTGGCATCGCCGCGCAGCGAGCACCTGCGCAATGTCGCCCGCGGAATTCCGCAGCTGCTGCGCTTTTCCGCCGATTGGCTGTTCCGCCGGCAGTTGGCCCGAAGGAAATTGCCCTACACGCTCATCGCGAACCGGGATGGAAGCTTCCCATTGGAGTTCAACTGCGAACAAACCCCGCTCGAGTCGAGCAGGATTTCCTTGCTCAATGACCTCGATGCGGATGGCATGCGACGAGTGAATATCCACTGGCGCCGGGCGAGCGAGGATGTCGCCGCGGTGCAGCGGGCATTTCGCCTGCTTCGAGACACATTGAGCTCAGTCTCGAAATGCCGCATCGAATTCGACGACGCGCGCTCCACTGAACGCCTGGAACTGGCGGGCCCGACCGGAGGGCATCATATCGGGACCACGCGAATGGCGTCCTCCGCACGTGCGGGCGTCGTCGATATCAATTGCGCCGTGTTTGACTGCCCCAATCTATACGTGGCGAGTTCAGCGGTATTTCCCACCGGCAGCCACGCCAATCCCACCTTGACGATCGTGGCCATGGCGCTGCGCCTCGCCCGCCACCTCAAGGAGCAACTGGCGTGAGCGCCGGTAATTCGTCAGCGGCGCGTCACATGCCGTCGCTCGATGGCATCCGTGCGATCAGCTTTTTGCTGGTTTTCTTTTCTCACGCGGGACTGGGCAGCCTGGTCCCGGGCGGGATCGGCGTTACGATTTTTTTCTTCCTGAGCGGATTCTTGATCACCACCCTGATGCGCGTGGAATTCGAAAAGAATGGCTTCGTCAATCTTCCGCATTTCTGGCTGCGGCGCATCTTTCGCATCTTCCCGCCCTTCTACATCGTTTTGATTTGCGCGGCGCTTGCCTCGTTGGCGTTCGACCCCGTAGGCACGCTCTACTGGCCCGCCGTCAGGGCTCAGCTGCTGCATTTCACCAACTACTGGATCATATGGCATGGTTATACGGGTCAACCGGCGGGCACCGGCGTGTACTGGTCGCTCGCCGTCGAAGAGCACTTCTACTTGATATTTCCCTTCTTGTACGTCGGCATGCGGAAGTTGCGGCTATCGCCCGCCGGCCAGGTCAAGGTGTTGTGGGGCATTTGTGCCGCAGTGCTCCTATGGCGCTGCCTGCTGGTATTCGTTTGGCATGTGCCCTCCGACCGCACCTATATGGGCACCGATACGCGTTTCGATTCGATCATGTTCGGCTGCGCGTTGGCGGTCTGGAACAATCCCGCGCTCGACGCCCCCGAGCTGAACGAGCGCCGCTGGAAGTACCTGGTCGTTCCGGCCGCCGTAGGCATCATCGTCGGCTGCTTGTTGTATCGCGCACCCTCGTTTCGCGAGACGTTTCGATACACCCTGCAGGGCATGGCGCTGACGCTCATTTTCATCGCCGCCATCCGCTTCAAGGATTGGCTGCCGTTCCGGATTCTCAATTGGCGTCCCATCGCATTCATGGGGGTGCTGTCCTACTCCCTGTACCTGTTGCATTTGGCGGTGGTCTTTGCGGTGGAGCGGAACTTGCCGGCGGCGCCCCCCGCCCTGCAAGGCGCCTTGGCGCTGGGGATTGCATTCGCGCTGGCGTGGATCATGTACGTGCTGGTCGAGAAGCCGGCGGCGCGCTATCGCCGGCGTCTGACCGATTGAGGCTCCCCGGCGCAGATATTGAAGATCGCCGCAAAATACCGATTTGCGGGCACCCAGACAGTGATACCTTGCTCTGCCAGCCCCCGAGGAGATGCGAGTGAATCAATACAAGCCAAGCCCGGCCATGGGACGTCCATCGGCTCATAGTCCGGAAGATCCCATGATGGATTTTCGCGCTCGCCTGGTGCATCAACAAGCCGAGGCTGCGGAGCGCCGTCGACTGGACCTCGCGGAGCAATCCTCGCGGCTCAAAACCGCCGAGGAGCGCATTCGCATTTGGGAACGCATCCACGAGGTCACGCTGCCGCGCGATTCCACGCATCGCCTCATTGAAATCATCGCTGCCAACACGGGGCTGACCGACGCGGACGTGCGCGAGGAACAGCAGCGGCGTGCGGCGCTGCGAGCCGCCGTCTAGCGCTCCAGGTAGTTCGCCTGCGTCTTGCGCCGAACGTCCGCCGCGCTCACCCCGGGCGCGAGTTCCACCAGCCTGAACGGATCCTTGCGCGTCGGCCGTGAAAACGCCGCCAGGTCGGTGATCAGGGTGTCGACGACGTTGGTACCGGTAAGGGGCAGCTCGCAACGGGTCTTGAATTTGGATTCGCCATCCTTGGAGGTGTGCTCCATGACGACGACCACCCGCTTGACACCGGCAACCAGGTCCATCGCCCCGCCCATGCCTTTGACGACTTTCCCGGGCACCATCCAATTCGCCAGGTCGCCGTTCTCCGCGACCTCCATCGCACCGAGAATCGCCAGATTGATATGGCCGCCGCGAATCATCGCGAAACTGTCGGCGGAAGAGAAATAGGAACTCATCGGCAGCGCCGTCACGGTCTGCTTGCCGGCATTCACCAGGTCCGGGTCCTCTTCTCCTTCATAGGGAAACGGGCCGATGCCGAGCATGCCGTTCTCGGATTGCAGCACCACTTTCATGCCGGGCGGAATGTAATTCGCCACCAGGGTGGGAATGCCTATGCCCAAATTGACATAGAAGCCGTCTTGGAGCTCGCGCGCCGCGCGCGCGGCCAATTCATCACGCGACCACGGCATGGGGATTCTCCGCTCGCTTGCGCACGGTGCGCTTTTCGATCAGTTTCTGGTAAGGCGCACCTTGAACGATGCGATTCACAAAAATGCCCGGCGTGTGGATCTGGTCAGGATCCAGCGTACCCACCTCCACCAGCTCCTCGACCTCCGCCAAGGTGATCCGTCCCGCCGTCGCCATGTTCGGATTGAAATTGCGCGCCGTCCGCCGATACACCAAATTGCCTTCGGTATCGCCCTTCCAGGCCTTCACCAGCGAGACATCGGCGGTCAGGCCGGTCTCGAGAACGTAGGTCTCGCCATCGACGATGCGTTGCTCCTTGCCCTCCGCGACCAGCGTGCCGGCGCCGGTCTTGGTGAAGAACGCATAGATGCCCGCGCCTCCCGCGCGGATGCGCTCGGCGAGGGTGCCCTGGGGATTGAATTCGAGCTGCAATTCGCCCGCCAGATATTGGCGCTCGAATTCCTTGTTCTCACCGACATAGGAAGAAACCATTTTGCGGATTTGACGCGTCTCCAGCAGCAATCCGAGGCCCGCGCCGTCGATGCCCGCGTTGTTGGAGATCACCGTCAAATCGCGCACGCCCGAGTCCCGCAGCGCGCCGATGAGTTTTTCCGGGATACCGCAAACGCCGAAGCCGCCGCACATCAGCGTCATCCCGTCTTTCACCACACCGCGCAGCGCCGCCGCCGCATCCGGATACACCTTCGAGTTCGATTTCATAGCGCATAGTATAATGCCTGCTCGCGATGGCGCGAGCGATACGACATGACGACCGCTGCCGCGAGGAAAATCGGTTCGAGCGGTTTGCGGAAACGCCCCTCCATGGTGCCTGCGCTCTGCAGGCTCAAGAGCGCGAACACGCCGAGTCCGCAGATCGGCAGCAGCCATTCCCTGCCGTAAAACCGGCCTCGCAGGACACCCCAGGCGACGGTGAGCACCAGTGGAACCCACAGCCAGCGACTCCAGACGGACAGCCATCCGCTCAAGGTGCTGCGGTCGTTGTCCGGCCAGCTTTGAGCAAAGAGCAGAAACAAAAAGTCGTCCCAACGCTGCCGCCAGCGCGGATAGGTTCGCTGCGCGCGGGCCCGCTCGAGCTCGGCGCGCCAATCGCGGCGGCCGTTTGCCAGATTGACATGAATATCGAAGGCGCCGCTTCGGCCGGAAATCCAATTGGAAAAAGGGTAAAAGCTCGGATTGTAGAAACTGGGTGAGCTGAACACGTAGCTGCCCGCGGCACCGGCATCGATGGTGATGTCGCGCTTGCCGCTCGCGGCATAGATTTCGTTCAAGTACAAATTTCCGAGCGGCGCGACAAAGCCCACACCGGCGCGCGAGTGCCATGCCGCGGGGAGGAGCAGCAGCGCGAGCAGCCCGGCGCCGATCAGGCTGGCGCGCAGCTTGCCGGGCTGCATGATGAGAAGGTAGCCCACGGTCAGGAGCGCGATCGGCACCGCGACGGTGCGCGTGAAAGCCGCGCAAATCCAAATGAGGGCGGCGAGCGCATAAGCGCTCAGGGTGCTCTTGCGCCGCGCACGAAACGCCGCCCAAAACCCCACCCCGAGCAGTGCCAGGAGCAAGGTCTCATTCATGAAATAGGCATAGATGCCGAAGCCGGATGGCCAGAGGCCGATCAGCACGGCCCCGCCCAGCGCCCAGGTCCTGGGACAGAGTTCGCGCAGCGCCCGATACCAACCGTAGGGCATGAGCACGCACAGCACCGCGCAGCCGAAGTTGATTGCCGCATCGCTGCCGTGACCGACCCATTGAAGCGCCGCCAGCCACGCTTGGTACAGAAATGGATCATCCCCCGCCATGAGATCCGGGTGCCAAAATTGCAGGCCGTTGTTCCAATGCCTCAAAGGATCGGAGAACAAGTGCGTCATGGGTGAATCGAAGAACGGGAACAACAGGCGCAGAACCAGGACGGTGCCAAAGGCCCATCTCATAACGTGCTGCACACTCGCGCGTGACTCTCGGTTCATCATCGAGAGAGCCTACCCTTAAGGATGCGGGAAACACAGATGGTATGCTCTCAATCCGTGGCAAATCCAAACAAGCTTGCTCCCACGAGCCCGCCTGAGTCGGCGACCAATTTCCTGTTGAACCTCGCGGCGATGGCCGCGGGCCTTGCCGCGCTATTCAGTCTGCTGCACTTCAGCGGACCGAACCCACAGTTCCCCTTGTTTCCCTATGCGCCCGCGCTGCCCTGTCTCAGCGTCGCCCTGGTCGTTGCCGTCGGCAGCTGGCGACGGCTCACGCGGCAACAATGGGGCGCGAGCGGTCTGAACCGGGCCGCACAGCGCACGTTGAGCCCACAACGGGTTGCCCTACGCATCGTGGGTCTGGCGGCAACGCTGCTGTTGATCGCATTTGCCTACTGGCTGCTGCCGGAATACGCGGGAACGTTTTACCAACCCTTTTGGAATTATCTGCGTACGCTGGCGCCGGTGCTGTTGGCGGTGCCTTTCTACTTTGCCTGGATCGACACGCGCCTGCGCGAAGACGACGATGAATACCTGGCTTTCGGCAGGCTGGTTCTCGGCCGCTCGACGGGCATCGATTCGAAGTTGATCCGGCGGCACTTGATGGGCTGGACCGTGAAGGGATTTTTCCTGCCGCTGATGACGGTTTATCTCGTGAATGAGATCGTCGCCATCTTCCAGGGTTATGGAGCGGGCGGTATTCAGGCCCTGCTCAATTACGAATTTCTCTACCATGTGATGTTCGCGGTCGACGTGCTCTTCTGCGTGGTCGGCTACACCTGCACGATTCGGCTGTTGGACTCGCACATCCGCAGCGTCGAACCCACCATGCTCGGCTGGGTTGCGGCGCTCGTCTGCTACCAGCCGTTCTACTCGGTGATCGGACAATTTTATTTGCAATATCAGGGGGACTTCTACTGGGACAGCTGGCTCAAGGCGTGGCCCATCGTGCGCGGCGCGTGGGGCGGCGCCATCATTGCCTTGTTGACGATTTACTCCCTGTCGACGGTGGCATTCGGCGTGCGTTTTTCGAATCTGACGCATCGAGGGATCATCACGGGCGGTCCGTATCGATTCACCAAGCACCCGGCGTACCTGTCGAAAAACTTGAGCTGGTGGCTCATTTCCGTGCCGTTCGTGTCGGGACAGGGCGCGGCGGTGGGGTTTCGCCACTGCTGCTTGCTGCTGCTCCTGAACCTGGTCTACTTCGTGCGCGCCCGCACCGAGGAGCGGCACTTGAGCTGGGACCCCAACTACGTGGCCTACGCGCAATGGATCGAGCAGCACGGCGCGCTGCGCCGGCTCGGCAGACTCCTTCCCTTCCTGCGCTACCGCGCGCCGGGCGCGCCTGCGTAGTACCGGTACCGGCGCACCCTAGTATCGGTACTCGTCCGCTAGTATCGGTACTGGTCGACCTTGTACGGGCCGTGCTTGCTCACGCCGATGTAATTTGCCTGCACATCGGTCAGTTCGGTGAGCTGCGCGCCCAGTTTCGAGAGCTGCAAGCGCGCCACTTTCTCGTCCAGATGCTTCGGCAGCACGTACACGCCGACGGGATATTTCTTGGTGTTGGTAAATAATTCGATTTGCGCCAACACCTGATTCGCGAACGAGGAGCTCATCACATAGGACGGGTGTCCGGTGCCGCAGCCCAGGTTCACCAACCGGCCTTCCGCGAGCAGAATGATGCGTTTGCCGTCCGGGAAGATCACGTGGTCGACCTGCGGCTTGATGTTTTCCCAGGTGTGCTGGCGCAGCGCCGCCACTTCGATCTCGTTGTCGAAGTGGCCGATGTTGCACACGATGGCCTGGTCCTTCATGCGCTTCAGATGATCATGCGTGATGACGTGGAAATTGCCGGTGGCCGAGATGAAAATATCGGCCTTGTCGCAGGCGTAGTCCATGGTGACCACCCGATAGCCTTCCATCGAGGCCTGCAGCGCGCAGATCGGATCGATTTCGGTCACCCACACCTGCGCCGAGAGCGCGCGCAGCGCCTGCGCCGAGCCCTTGCCCACATCGCCGTAGCCGCACACGACGGCAACCTTGCCGGCAATCATGACGTCGGTGGCGCGTTTGATGGCGTCGACCAGGGATTCGCGGCAGCCGTACAAGTTGTCGAACTTCGACTTGGTGACCGAATCGTTCACGTTGAAGGCCGGGAAGGCGAGCTGTCCGTCCTTCGCCATTTGATACAAGCGCTTCACGCCCGTCGTGGTCTCTTCGGTTACGCCTTTGATCTTGGCGAGCCGGGTCGAATACCACTTCGGATCCGCCTTGAGCTTGGCTTTGATGGCTGCGAACAGATGTTCTTCCTCTTCGCTGCCCGGCTTGGCAATCAACGAGGCATCCTTCTCCGCCTTGGCGCCCAGATGCAGCAGCAGGGTGGCGTCGCCGCCGTCGTCCAAGATCATGTTGGAATGTCCGCCGTCCGGCCATTCGAAGATGCGATGCGTGTAGTCCCAGTACTCGGCCAAGGACTCGCCCTTCACCGCAAACACCGGGGTGCCGCCGGCAGCGATCGCGGCCGCGGCATGGTCCTGGGTCGAGTAAATATTGCAGGACGCCCAGCGCACCTGGGCGCCCAAGGCATTCAAGGTCTCGATCAGCACGGCCGTTTGAATGGTCATGTGCAAGGAACCCGTAATGCGCGCCCCGCGCAGCGGCTGCGTGGCGGCGAACTCGTTGCGAATCGCCATGAGCCCCGGCATTTCGGTTTCGGCAATTTTGATTTCCTTGCGTCCCCAGTCCTTCAGCTTGAGGTCCTTGACGATGAAATCGGCGTGAGCCTTGATTGCTGCATTCATTACTATCGACTCCTTCAATTCCTTAATAGTGCCGCCTAGGCAGCGCGCGTTGCTTTCATTTCGGCGGCGAGCGTTCCCGCCTTGTCGGTGCGCTCCCAGCTGAATTCTTCTTCCTTGCGGCCGAAATGGCCGTAAGAGGCGGTCTTTTGATAAATGGGCCGCGCCAGATCCAACATTTCACGCAGACCAAACGGGGTGAGATCGAAGTGCGCCCGCACCAGCTGCGTCAGGCGCGCGTCGGAGAGTTTTCCGGTCCCGAAGGTCTCCACCATGATCGAAGTGGGCTCGGCGACGCCGATGGCGTAGGAGAGTTGAACCTCGCAGCGTTCGGCCAGGCCCGCCGCGACAATGTTCTTGGCGACGTAGCGCGCCGCATAGGCGGCGGAGCGATCGACCTTGGAGGGGTCCTTGCCCGAGAACGCGCCGCCGCCGTGACGCGCAAATCCACCGTAGGTGTCGACGATGATTTTGCGTCCCGTAAGCCCGCAATCGCCCACCGGTCCGCCAATCACGAATCGGCCCGTGGGGTTGATGTGATACTTGGTGCGCTTGTCGATCCACTTGGCCGGCAACACCGGTTTCAAGATTTCTTCCATGACCGCTTCGCGCAATTGCTTGGTGCTGATGTCGTCCGAATGCTGCGTGGACAGCACCACCGCTTCAAGACCCACCGGCTTGTCGTTCTCGTAGCGCAAAGTCACCTGACTCTTCGCGTCCGGCCGCAGCCAGGGCAGCTTGCCATTCTTGCGCACCTGAGCCTGGCGCTTCACGAGGCGGTGCGCCAGGGTGATCGGTGCCGGCATCAACACGTCGGTTTCATTGGTGGCGTAACCGAACATCAGGCCTTGGTCCCCGGCACCCTGCTTGCGTTCGTCCTTGCGATCGACTCCCTGCGCGATGTCGGGTGATTGCTTGCCGATGATGTTGAGAACGCCGCAGCTGGCACCGTCGAATCCCATGTCCGAGGTGTCGTAGCCGATGTCCAAGACCGTCTTTCGCACCAGCGCCTCGACATCCACCCACGCAGTGGTGGTGACCTCGCCGGCCACGATCACCACGCCGGTTTTCACCAGCGTCTCGCAAGCCACGCGCCCGCGCGGATCGGCGGCCAAGATGGCATCGAGGACGGCATCCGAAATCTGGTCCGCGACCTTGTCGGGATGGCCTTCCGAGACCGATTCTGAAGTGAATGAAAAGCTTCTGCTCATGGCGCTAATTCCTTGAAATTTATCCGAAATTGTCCCGATACCGCTGATCAAACTCGGTCCGGGTAAAGCGGTGATTCTGCGGCCCGCGCGACTCGATCTTGATCGCGCCCATCAGAGAGGCCGTCCTGCCGATGGTTTCCCATTCGAGGCCCCGCAGCAGCCCGTGAATTAGACCAGCCCGATAGGCATCCCCGCAACCCGTAGGATCGATAACTGCTTTAGGTCTAGCGCTGGGAATGGTCAAGGTCCGCCCACCGGTATGGATCACGGACCCCTCGGATCCCATCGTCACGATCAGGGCCTCCACCTGGGATGCGACCTCGGCGGCGCCAAGTCCGGTTTTCTGCTGCAGCATGCCCCATTCGTAGTCGTTGAGTGTCACCCAACGCGCTTGGCGAATGAAGGTCTTCAGTTCGTCCCCGCCAAACATGGGCATCCCCTGTCCAGGGTCGAAGATAAAGGGAATCGACGCAGATTCGAACTGCGACGCGTGTTCGATCATGGCCTGGCGGCCGTCGGGCGCCACGATGCCGAGCGTGATTCCCGGACCGGCGTCGGCCACTTTATTCAGATGGGCGTGCTGCATGGCGCCCGGATGAAAGGCGGTGATCTGATTGTCGTCCAGATCGGTCGTGATAAAGGCCTGCGCGGTAAAGGTGTCGTCTACCTGACGGATGTGCTCGACCGACAATCCCTGCGAGACCATGCGTTCCCGGTACGGCGCAAAATCGTGACCCACGGTTGCCATGGCGAGGCCGCGATCCCCCAACAAGTTCAAGCCATACGCGATGTTCGCCGCACAGCCGCCGAATTCACGGCGCATGTCCGGCACCAGGAATGACACATTCAAGGTGTGGAGCTTGTCCGGGAGAATGTGAGTTTTGAAACGGTCTGGAAATACTAGAATCGTGTCATACGCCACGGAACCGCAAATCAATGCCGCCGGTTCCTTTTGAAATTTTTGCACCATCCAACACCTTGATCAGCTCAAACCAGTATTCTACAGGCAGTGGCAACCGTAAGCTTGTTATGAAAAGGTCACGAATCTGACGCTCGGTCGTCAAATCTTGGGGCATTGGGACGGCGCCGCCGGCTATGAGTGGCTGGTGACCAATGGTCTCGGCGGCTACGCATGCGGCACCGTGGCGCTTGCCAACACGCGCCGCTACCACGCGTTTCTCATGGCGAGCCTCGCTCCGCCCGTACAGCGCACGCTGCTGGTCGCGAAGATCGATCTCAGCGTCGAGTACCTGGGACAGAAGACCGATCTGACGGCCAATGAATTCGCCGGCGGCGCGATCAGCCCTCAGGGTTTCGTCCACCTGGAATCCTTTGCGGTTGTCGAAGGCATTCCCACCTGGCGCTTCGCCGTGGCCGATGCGCTGTTGGAGTTGCAGATTTTCATGGCGCAGGGCGCCAACACCAGTTACCTGCGCTTGGAATTGTTGAGGAACACGGCGCCGATGCGCGTCACGCTCAAACCCTACGTCGCTTACCGCGACTACCACAGTCATTGCCACGGTGCACAGGCCTTTGAATTGGAGTCCGGCGAGGATCAGTGCTGCATTCGCGCGGGCGCCTCGGCCAAGGCGTATCGCCTGCTCGTCAGTCAGGGCCGTTTCGCTGCCGCACCCGCTTGGTACTGGAATTTCTGGCATCGCGAGGAGGCGCAGCGCGGACTCGATGCGTCGGAGGATTTGTTTTTTCCCGGCAGCTTCAGCGCCGAGATCGGCACGGGGGTTCCGCTCTTCCTCATTGCGACCGCTGAACCTGAGCCACCGGCCGCGGGAAGCGAGGTCGTGAAGTCGATTCACAACGACGGCAAGATCTTGGCCGCGCGCCTGCCCAAGAGCGCACCGGCATGGATTCGCTCCCTGGCCCGCGCATCCGATCAGTTCATCGTACGCCGGGGCGCCGCCGGCGCCGCGGCTGCGAGCATCATCGCCGGCTATCCGTGGTTTGCGGATTGGGGCCGCGACACCATGATTTCCCTGCCCGGGCTCGCGACCGCCCTGGGCCGCTACGACATTGCCGCCAACATCTTGAAGACCTATGCCTCCTTCGTCGATCGCGGCATGCTGCCGAACCGGTTTCCGGACGGCGGCGAGGCGCCGGAATACAACACCGCGGATGCGACGCTGTGGATGTTTCATGCGCTGGAGGACTACTTGCACGCCAAGCCCAGTCCGGAGCTGCTCGCCCATTTGTTTCCGACGTTGGTATCCATCATTCACGCGCATGTCGATGGCACGCGCTACGGAATTCACGTCGATGCGCAGGACGGACTCTTGCGTGTCGGCGAAGCGGGGACGCAACTGACGTGGATGGATGCCAAGCATGGCGACGAAGTATTCACGCCCCGCACGGGCAAGCCGGTGGAGATCAACGCACTCTGGCTCAACGCGCTGAATGTCACGATTCGTTCCGCCGGCCGCCTGCACAATTTGAGCGAGAAGCGTTTTTGTGAATCTTTGCTGGAGCGCGCGAGCGTCAGCTTTGGGCGCTTCTGGAACGAGGAGCGCCAATGTCTCTATGACGTGATCGACGTGGACGGCACCGGCGCACACGATGCCTCGATCAGGCCCAATCAAATTTTCGCCGTCTCCCTGCCCTACTGCGCGCTGCCCGCCGCCCAGATGCGCGCGGTGGTCGAGCGATGCGGCCGGGATCTCTTGACGAGCTACGGGCTGCGTACATTGAGCGCCGGCGATTCAAAATACCTCGGAACCTACGCGGGTGATCCAAGGTCGCGCGATGCCGCCTACCATATGGGCACCGTGTGGGCCTGGCTGCTCGGACCCTTCGCCCGCGCCCATTTCAGGGTGCACGGCGATGCGCGCCTCGCGCAGTCCTTGCTCGAGCCGGTTGCCCAGCATGTGAACAGCGCCTGCCTGGGCTCAGTCAGCGAGATTTTTGATGGTGACGCACCTCACAATGCGCGGGGCTGCTTCGCGCAGGCCTGGAGCGTCGCTGAGATACTGCGGTCGTGGATCTATCTCGAGCGCAACATCTCGAAGACCTAAGGAACGCTGAATGAACATCGAGCGAGAGCGTCTGCTCGCCAATGTGCTGGGACCGGACGGCTGGAAGCACTGGGGACCTTACTTGAGCGAGCGCCAATGGGGCACCGTACGGGAGGATTACAGCCCCGGCGGCACCGCCTGGGACTATTTTCCGCACGAGCATGCGCGCAGCCGCGCCTATCGGTGGGGCGAGGATGGCATCGCCGGCTTTTGCGACGCGGAGCAATTGGTGTGTTTGTCGCTAGCCCTGTGGAACGGCGCCGATCCGATTTTGAAGGAGCGGTTGTTCGGCCTCAACAACACCGAGGGCAATCACGGCGAGGACGTGAAGGAGCATTATTTTTACCTGGATGCGACACCCACGCATTCCTACTTGAAGATGCTTTATAAATACCCGCACCGGGCGTTTCCGTACGCGGACCTGGTTGCGGAGAACGCACGGCGCGGCACCGACGTGCCGGAATACGAATTGTTGGACACCGGCATCTTTGCCGAGAATCGCTACTTCGACGTGTTCGTCGAATACGCCCAAGTCGAGCCCGGCGACATTCTCATGAAGATCACCGTGTGGAATCGGGGCCCGACCGCCCTGCTGCATCTCATACCGCAATTGGTATTGCGCAACACCTGGAGCTGGGAACCGGGCACCGAGAAGCCGGAATTGAGCGCAGCCGGTGATGGCGCGATCGCCGTTGAGCCGGCGGGCTTGGGCGTGAGCCGCGTGTACCACGACGGCAGCGCCGAGGTGCTGTACACCGAAAACGAAACGAATGCGCCAAAGCTTTGGAACTACGGGGAAGACGGCTACTTCAAGGACGGCTTCCACGAGCGCATCGTTGAGGGCCAAGTGGACCGCGTCAATCCCGCGCACAAGGGTACCAAGGCCGGGG
>Ga0210389_10001209_pt1 | contig 21116 bp, 16 predicted proteins | sample IncBWH28OmetaG_FD_160127 | JGI IMG/M metagenome (GOLD analysis project Ga0210389, IMG submission 160127) | Forest soil microbial communities from Barre Woods Harvard Forest LTER site, Petersham, Massachusetts, United States - Inc-BW-H-28-O ...
TACGAATATTTCAACTCCCGCGTTGAGCCGGTGTTTCTGACCAAACGGCCGGACCATGCCCGCTGCTATGTCTGTCATGTCGAGAGCAATAACGCCTTCCACCTGGAGCGGCTGGCGCCCGGCGCAAATGGCTGGACCGAGGAGCAATCGCGAAAAAATTTCGAGACCGTGTCGCAACTCGTCAACCCCGGCGATGCCGCCACCAGCCGGCTGCTGCTGCATCCGCTTGCCCCCGAAGGCGGCGGCGACGTGTTTCACTCCGGCGGCCGCCAGTTCCCCACCAAGCGCGATCCGGCCTGGCGCACGCTGGCCGCATGGGTCAATGGAGCGACGCTCGCTTCGAAGAAACCGTAGCGGCGGAGCCCGGACTATCCGGGATTGCAAGCGTGTTGATGCGCTTGGGCACCTCGCCGACGGGTACCACCGCGACCAGCTTCATCGACTTGGTGTCGATCGCCGAGACCGAGCGCAGGCCTGCGTTGGAGATATATACCGTCTTGCTGTCGGGCGTGAAGGTGACCCAGTTGGCGACCGCGGAAATCGGCTCATGGTCGCGCAGCTTGAGCGAAGGCAGAGCGACTTCGCCTGATAGCGAGAGGTCGGCGAGCGAATAGACATAGACTGCGTTGTTGGGGATGCTGGTCACCCACAGCGTCTTGCCGTCGGGCGCAACCCCGATGCCATGCGAGGGCGCGGTGGAGCGATCGCCATCGGTCTCGAACGCGCCCTTGGCGGCCGGCAGCTGGATCCGCGCCACTTCCTTGCGTGCGGCAAAATCGATCACGGCGAATCCGTTGAGATCGGACAATTGCACGAAGATTCGCTTGGTCGCGCCATCGGGCCCGGCCTCGATCGTCATCGGACGAATGCCCTTGTCGAACTGGACCTCCCAGACAGGCTGCTCCGTCGCGAGATCGATCACCGTGACAATCTTGGTGCGGATCGAACCGGTGACGGCGTATTTGCTGTCGGGCGTCACATAGACGTTATGCAGCCGGCCGTTGACCGGCACGCTCTTGGTCCGCGTCAGCGTCACGGGATCGATGATATCGAGCGCGCCGGGATCGCGGGCGATGCCGACCACGATGCGGCCGTCCTTGGCCACCGCGATATTGTTGGGGTGGGCGCTCAGCTCCACCTTCTTGACGAGCTTGCCGGTCTTGCGGTCGAACACGTCCAGCGTCGAGGAGACCTCATCGCTGACATAGACCCGGGAACCGTCGGGCGAGAAGGCGATACCATGCGCGCCCTCGATGCCCCTGATCTGCTGGACCACCTTGTTGGTCGCGGGATCGATGACGTGGATGCTGTCGCCGGCGCTGTTGGTGACGTAGATGCGGGCGGTGCCCGCGACAGCCGGAATCGGGGCAAGCACCAGCAGGAGCGATACGTTGCGCAGGACGCGGAAGGTATTCATGGCCGGCGGGCTCCCCTTCGTCTGATTTTGCCTCAGCGTAGTCAGCAATCGGCCGGACGGCAAGGCGGCGAGAAGGGTCGAAGCGGCGGTCGCGCCCGGAATTCGGCACCGGACGGAGACCGGCCGGCCCGGCGCGGGATTCAGCAAGAACGCCTTTAACCCTGCGGATTAACCCTTGGTCAGGTCCGCGCGGCTATAGATGGCGCTGGGATCAAAGTATTGATCCGGTACCGACAAGTATTTTGGCCATGAATACGGACGTCATCGAGCCATCGGCAGATCGCCCGCAGCTGCGCGGAAAACCGTCCGCGGCCAAGAGCTGGCTGAAAGCCATCGAGCTGACCTCCCGCATCGAGGCAAGCCCTTCCCGCTTGTTCGCCGATATCGTCGAGGATTGGGCAGGCATGCAACCGGACCGCCCCGCGCTGATCGCGGAAGCGGAGACCTTCAGTTACCGGACGCTGGCCGCGCGGATCAACCGCTATGCGCGCTGGGCGTTGTCGGCAGGGATCGAGGCCGGCGATACCGTTTGTCTGATGATGCCGAGCCGGCCCGACTATATCGCCGCATGGCTCGGCATTACCAAGGTCGGCGGCGTGGTGGCGCTGATCAATACCAAACTGGTCGGGCTGTCGCTGTCGCATTGCATCAATGTCGCGGACGCCGACCACGTCATTCTCACTGATGATCTTGCAGATATTCTGGAAACGGCGCTGCCCTATCTGAACCGGGCGCCGAGAATCTGGATTCACGGCAGCGAAGCCGGCATCGATGCAATGCTGGATCGGATGGAGGCAAGCCCGCTGTCGCCGGCCGAACGGCGCGGCGTCACCATCAATGATCGCGCGCTGTTGATCTATACCTCGGGCACCACAGGCCTGCCCAAGGCCGCCAGCATCAGTCACCGCCGCATCCTGAACTGGGGCGGCTGGTTTGCCGGATTGACCGGCGCCGGAATCGAAGACCGGCTGTATGATTGCCTGCCGGTCTGCCACAGCGTCGGTGGCGTCGTCGCACCGTGCAGCATGCTCAACGCGGGCGGCTCGGTGGTGCTCGCGGAAAAATTTTCCGCGAAGACCTTCTGGAGCGATATCGTGCGCTTTGACTGCACGCTGTTCCAGTATATCGGCGAGCTCTGCCGCTATCTCCTGAAAGCGCCGGTTTCCGAATTCGAAAGCCGGCATCGGTTGCGGCTGGCCTGCGGCAACGGTCTGCGCGGCGATATCTGGGAAGCCTTTCAGGCGCGTTTTTCCATTCCACACATCCTGGAGTTCTACGCGGCGACCGAAGGCAATTTCTCGCTCTACAATGTCGAGGGCAGGCCGGGCGCGATCGGCCGAATTCCCCCGCTGCTGGCGCACCGTTTTCCGGCGGCGATCGTTCGTATCGACGCGGAGACCGGCGTGCCCCTCCGCAACCAGGACGGTCTTTGCATTGCTTGCGCCCAGGGTGAAGTCGGCGAGGCCGTCGGGCGGATCGGAACCGCCGACGCCGGCGGCGGCCGCTTCGAGGGCTATACCGATGTGGCCGAGACCGAAAAGAAGATCCTGCGCGATGTGCTCGCCAGCGGCGATGCCTGGTTCCGCACCGGCGACCTGATGCGGCTCGACGAAGCCGGCTTCTTTCATTTCGTCGACCGCCTCGGCGATACCTTCCGCTGGAAAGGCGAGAATGTCGCGACCTCCGAAGTCAACGAAGCTGTCTCCGATTGCCCGGGTGTCGTCGATGCCACGATTTATGGCGTGGCCATTCCCGGCGCCGATGGCCGCGCCGGAATGGCCGCGGTCGTGGCCGACGGCCGCTTCGACCTCTCCGAACTCAGGGATCATCTTTCGCGCCGGCTGCCGGCCTATGCCTGTCCCGTCATCCTGCGCTTTTGCGCTTTCCTCGATGCCACCGAAACCTTCAAGCAGAAAAAGCACCAGCTGGTTCGCGACGGCTTCGATCCGAGCCTTCTGACCGATCCGTTGTTTTTCAGGGATCCGAAATCCGGCGCCTATCGTCCGCTCGATGCCGCCATTTATGCACGCATCCTGGACGGCTCAATCCGGCTATAGCTTTGTAAACCCGTCGGCGCTCCAGGCTTCGCTGCCGACGCCGTGATGGACGAAGAACAGACCGTCGGGGTCGTATTTCTGCTTGATTGCGAGCAGTTTCGGATAGTTCGCTCCCCAATAGGATTTCTGCCACTCAGCCTCGAAGAAGCTGCTTTCCGCCACATATGAGCCGGGTTCGGGCGCAACCTTCCTGAGTTCACCGATCGCTTTGGTAATCTTGCGCGCGTTTTGCCGGGCGTCGGCAAGATCGGGCTCGTGGCCGCGCAGGCCGGGATAGGCGGGCTGCGCCTCGCTGGCGATAATCGCAAGCGCGAAGGCGTCGGCCACGGCCGGATTGGTGGCGGTGTCTCTTGCGGCCGCAATCGCCTCCGGCGCTGCTCCGGCGAGCCCCTTCTGAAAATGCAGTTCGATCGTCGAGTGCCCGGCCGCGGCCACGAGAGCGTCCGCGAGTTGTGGTTGCCTGTCGGCCTGCAACAGCGAGGCCGGCAGCCACAGCGATTCGAAGCCGTGCATGAAATGACCGGCCTCGCTGAGATTGGCCGCCCAGAACACATTTTCCGCAGGCGCGCCCGGGCGGTCGTCGGAGAGGATCGCAGCCGGTGCGCGTGTCTTGATGGCGGCTGCGTTCCAGCGCAAGCGCGCCGGACCGACGCGGATCGAAGGCGTGTGTGTGAATGTGAAATCGCCGGCCGCCTCGCTCACCCAGTCAAGGAACGGTTGCCAGACCGCACCGGCTTGCTGCTTGTCGAGACCCTGGAACGAGAGTTGGATGTCGAGCTTATTGCCCGGCCGAACGTTGACGATTTCGCCCCAATGCGGATTGTGCAGGTTTTCGGCGTAGAAACCGACGAAACGTCGGAGCAGCCGGCCGAAGGCGGCGCCGGATGTCGCTTCGATCGTGATGTTCACAAAGCCGAAGAAATCAGGCAGTTCGTGCGTGCGCAGCGTCACTCTTGTGACCACGCCGAAGGTGCCGCCGCCGCCGCCCTTCAGCGCCCAGAACAGATCGGGATTTGTGCAGGCGTTGGCTGTTCGTACCATGCCGTCGGCTGTGATGATCTCCGCTTCCAGCAGGCTCGCCGCCGCGGTGCCGTAGCGCTTCGAATAGCTGCCGAAGCCGCCGCCCTGGACAAGGCCCGCGACGCCGACGGTCCCGCAGCCGCCGCCCTGAACGTAACGGCCGCCCTTGGTGGTCACTTCGTTATAGGTATGCATCCAGATCGCGCCGGCGCCGACGGTCACGGCCGGTTGCGGCGGCTCGCCGCATCCTTGCGCGACAAATGCGTCATGCAGCGCGATGCCGTCCATGAAGCGCGTCCAGATCAAAATCGAATCCGCGGCGTTTGACGTGCCGAGGTAGCTGTGGCCGCCGCCCTTGACGACCAGGCGCAAACGATTCTCGCGCGCGAAGTTCACGGCGGCGACGACGTCGCCGGTCGCTCTGGCCGCGACGGCGTAGACGCTGGGGGTCGACGTCCACGCGTCGACCCAGCCGGTGGTCTGGGTCAGCGCCACCTCGTCGCGAATGTAATAGGGATTTTTCAACTCCCTGAAGACGTTGCGGCAGGAATTGCCATACGGCTCGCCCTCGCAAACCTTCAGGGGCGACTGCACCTCGATGAGATGCCCTCCGGTCTGCTGGCTGAGCCGGCTCCAGTCTGCTGCCGTTGGCCAGCCGGGATCCGAAGGACGTACCCGCCGCAGGGGCGGACCGTTGGAAGCCTCAGCCGCCAGTGCGGAGGGCGAGAAATCGGCCCCCAAGAACCGCCCTAGCGGCGCCAGGGCCGCGCCAACAAGCAAACTTCGCCGGTTCATCGAACCCTCACCGCCGCGCCTGCGCTTTCTGGCAACGCGGGCGTTCCGGGATATCGCCAAATCGAGACATTTCGGCAAGCATGATGTTTACCAACCAACACAAAAGTTCGGCGAAGGGCGGCTTTATTTCATTTTTGCGCCCTATCATGGCCGTTCCCAAAGTACCAGAAGGTGCAAGAATCCATGTCGACAAGGTTAAGGATTATTTCCGCGATGCGGCAGATCGCCACCGAGCAGCAGGTGAAATTGCCGCCGCTCGATGATGACCTGTCGCTGCACGAAACCGGCTTCGATTCGCTCGGCTTTGCCATCCTGGTGGCGCGGCTCGAGGACGATCTCGGCATCGATCCGTTTACCATATCCGAGGACGCGGCGTTTCCCCTCACGATAGGCGACTTCATCAGGGCCTACGAAAATGTCCCCGCGTGAGATCTTCACGCTCCGCGACTATCTCGGTCCGGAGCTGAAGGGACGCACCATTTCGGATGCGCGGCAGGTGGTGTCGCTGACCGATATTCTCGGCGAGACTTGCCTCGCCGATCGGCTCGGCGAACTCTCGCGGCGTTCGGTGCTGCTGGCAGTCTCCGATCAGCTGATATCGGCGCTCGCGATGACGGAAATCGACGGCGTGGCTCGGCGCATGCTGCTGTGCCCGCCGGATCTCAACGCCGATCATATCGAAACCCTGATCGACGATGCCGGGATCGATGCCGTCGTCACCGATGAGCCGGCGCGCTGGGCGAATGCCGGCGTTTATCTGGTGCTGGGGGCTCATTCTCCGGAGCGGGCGGCCGTCAAGGCAAGAACCGAGCGCGCGACCGAGTGGCTGATGCTGACATCGGGCACCTCGGGCGTGCCGAAGATCGTCGGCCATACTCTGGAGGGTTTGACCGGCGCGATTGTCGCGGACGGCCCGGCCCGCGGCGCGCCGCCGGCGTGGGCGACCTTCTACGACATCCGCCGCTATGGCGGCCTTCAGATATTCCTGCGCGCCATCCTGAGTGGCGGCTCGATGGTGCTGTCGGAGCCGGGCGAAGCGCTCGCCGATCACGTCGCGCGCCTGAATGCAGGCGGCGTCACCCATATCTCCGGCACGCCGTCGCACTGGCGCAAGCTTTTGATGAGCGGATCGGCCGCGGGCTTTTCGCCGCGCTATGTCCGCCTGTCCGGCGAAATCGCCGACCAAGCCGTGCTCGATGGCCTGCGCCACGCCTTTCCCGAAGCCTCGATCGGTCACGCCTATGCATCGACCGAAGCCGGCGTCGGCTTTGCCGTCAACGACGGCCGCGAAGGCTTTCCCTCAAGCCTGCTCGGCAGCAGGGACGGCGTGGAAATGAAAGTCGAGGACGGATCGCTGCGCATCCGCTCGACGCGGACCGCGCATGCCTATGTCGGCCGCAACGCCGCGGCGCTCGCCGACGCCGACGGCTTCGTCGACACCGGCGACATGGTCGAATTGCGCGGCGAGCGATATCACTTCGTCGGCCGGCGCGGCGGCATCATCAACATCGGCGGCCTGAAGGTTCATCCCGAGGAAATCGAAGCCGTCATCAACCGGCATCCCGAGGTGCGGATGTCGCGCGCCAAGTCGCGCAAGAGCCCGATCACCGGCTCGATCGTAGTCGCCGATGTCATTCTCGCCGATGGCTGCGATATGGGTAGTAGCGGCGCTATCCGCGAAAAAATTCTGGCCGAGTGCCGGGCGCAGCTGCCGCCGCACAAGGTGCCCGCCATGATCAAATTCGTCGGGGCGATCGATATCACGGCGGCAGGAAAGCTGGCGCGATCCGATGCATAATGTCGTGGTGACCGGGGGAAGCCGCGGCATCGGCCTTGCCATCGTGCAAAGGCTGGCGGCGGCCGGCTATAATGTGATCGCGGTGGCGCGTCGCGAAAGCGACGGCTTGCGCGAGGCCATCGGCGAGGTTGCCAAGCAAGGCACCGGCGGGCTTCATTTCCGGGCGTTCGACTTGAGCGAGACCGACGCCATCCCGGCCTTCGTCAAGGGCCTGCGCGACGAATTCGGCGCGATCTACGGCCTCGTCAACAATGCCGGGATCGGCACCGAGGGGCTGCTCGCGACCCAGCACAACAGCGAGATCGAGGCGTTGCTGCGCCTCAACGTGTTGTCTCCGATCATCCTGACGAAATATATCGTGCGGCAGATGATGGCCGATGGCGAGGGGCGCATCATCAACATGTCCTCGATCATCGCCACCACGGGCTATAACGGCCTGTCGGTCTATGGCGCGAGCAAGGCCGCGGCAACGGGCTTTACCCGCTCGCTGGCGCGCGAGGTCGGCAAGCTCGGCATCACCGTGAACGCGATTGCGCCCGGCTTTGTCGATACCGAATTGACGCAGACGCTTACGGACGACCAGCGCAAGCGCATCGCCGGCCGCAGCGCCCTGCGCCGGCTGCCTGAGGTCGACGACGTTGCCCGCATGGTGGAGTATCTGCTCGGCGACGGCGGCCGCAACATCACCGGCAGCGTGCTGACCATCGACGCCGGCAACACGGCCTGAATCGATCAACCGCCACAATACGACAGGGCTGAATCGCGCCCTGCGCTTGGCGCGATCATTCTGCTAGTCTTTATCGGCTCGGCAAATATTCCAGGAGAAATGACGTGAAGAAACCTGCGGCCGTAATGGGCCTGCGATATCTGGGTCCGGCGCTCGGCATTGTATCGGCGATCGTGCTAGTGGCCGCGATCTTCGCGTTGCAGTCGCCCGCGCTTGCTCAAGCGAAGCCGCTCAAGGAGCTTGCGGCGATTCCGCCGAACAAGGATACGGACCTCAAATTCTATTCCGCCGATGGAACGATCCAAAGGGGTGTCGGCGCGCTCGAACATATGGCATCCGACACCGACCTCGTGCTCTGGGTGGCGGGAAATCAGTTTTTTGCGATGGACGAGGTGGTCGGCGCCTTCCAGAAGAGCCATCCCGGCGTGACCGTCGGGCTGATCACGCTTCCCCCGGGCCTGCTTCTTTCGGCGATCCAGGGCGGCGGCTGGGTCTACAACGGCAAGGAGTATCGCTGCGCGCCCGACATCTATGCATCCGTCAATCTCGGGCATTTGCGGCAGCTCAAGGCCGCCGGCGTCATGAGCCGATACGCCGTCTACATGCATAACGAGTTGCAGATCATGGTCGCGAAGGGCAACCCGAAAAAGATAGTTGGGATCGACGACCTCGCCCGGTCCGACGTCCGGACCTCGCTGCCGAACCCCGTCAATGAAGGCATCATGCAATTCTATGCGCGCAAGGTGCTCGAGCGGCATGGCATATGGCCGGCGATCGCCAACGGCCAGGAGTGCGTATCCTGTCAAACCACGGAGCGAAACTGGTTCACCGCCGTCCATCACCGCGAGACACCGGAACGGATTCGCGACAACAAGTCGGATGCGGGCATCGTCTGGAAAACCGAGGTGATGGAAGCGCTGCGTCAGGGCGCGCAGGTCGAGGCGGTGGAGCTGCCGGCCGTGGACAGTCTCCGGGACGAAGTCTCCTACGCCATAGGCTCCCTGGAGACCGGCCGGCACAAGGCGAATGCCGAATCCTATCTGGCTTTCCTTGCCAGCAATGAGGCCCAGCAGAGTTACGAAAAATTCGGCTTCGTGAAAGCGCGGCCGGACGAGCTTGCGCTGAAGCCAATCGATTGAGTTCGATCGCACGCGCTCGATGCCGGCGAGAAAACGATCATCTCCGAGCCGCCGGCCATTGCTCTCCGCGGCACGTAGGCGGCCGAACAGGTCCGTCTCCGGTTCCCCTTCACCGGCGGCCTTTTTGGTCAAGTCTCCTGCCCTTCATTCTTCGGACAGGCACGCCGTTTGCGACTACAATGGCGTCGGCATTCCGAGGGGCTCGGATCCGGATCAGCGTCCGGTAAGGCTTAAGGATTGATCGCCTGTAGCCTTGTCACACGACTTGCCCTGAGGGAGCTGCCCATGATTCCTTCAAAGATACGCCCCGCATCCGCCGAGCCTTCGCAACAAAGAACGGACGAGTTGGTGGACAATGGCGCCCACAGCCCGATGTCGCAGCAAGGCGCGGGCGCTTCTCACGGCCATGAAATGCATCCCCAGAAATTGGTCCGGCTCGTCGGCTGTCACGACCTCAATTTGGCAAGGCAGGAAGGCGCCGGTCGTTCGCGCTAGATCCTTTTCCGTTTCGATTGAATCGAAACGGGGCTCTGGATTCTTGATTTGACGCGTTTTCTTGACGCGAACCGGTCTCCACTTCGCTTGAAAACGCTCTGACTCCTGTAGGCCAGCACGAGGGCTGGACGGGCATCCGGGGCGATCTTGTCCCTGGATCACATTGCGCGCAGTATCGCCGTCAACGCTTTTCGATATCGGCGCAAGACCGTGACGAGGAGACTTCGGGATGGCAACGCGACGGGATTTTATGCTGGGGGCTGCGGCGGCGACGCTGCCCCGGCTGATCAGTTCGGGCATCGGCGGGCCGGCTTCGGCTGCCGAAGGGCCGAAAGCGGCGGACGAGGACTGGGATCAGGGCCGGGTGCGGCATCTGATTCCAACCGTCAGCCACGACCGCTTCCTGATCAAGGCCTCGTTCAATCCTCCTCTGTTCGCCGCGCCTGACCTCGAGGTTGACGCAAACCGCGTGCGCGGCCAGAGCAACGCCGCCGCCGGCGATTTCTGGCAGTTCGACGTGCCGGGACTGAAGCCCTCGACACCCTACAAACTCACGCTGCGTGCCGCCGGCGGCCGCGCGCTGTGCGAACCATGGACGTTGTCGACATTTCCCGCGCCCGACGCGACGCCGGACCGGCTGCGGTTGATGATCTACACCTGCGGCGGCGGCCATGATGCGCTCAACGAGGGCCTGCCCGAAGGCAAGATCAACTGGCTGCCATCGGCATTGCGCCGCCGGCTATTGCGGCGCGGGCTTTCCTTCAAGCCGGATGCGCTGGTCGCCAACGGCGATCAGATCTATTGGGACCTGCGGGCGCCACAGGCCTCAAAGGGCAGCGGCGCCTCGGCGCAGGGCCAGGCTTACGCCGGCATCTTCGACCGCGCCCAGCCGGTGTTCGGCACGCCGAACGAAGCGGTGTTCCGGCGCGCGACCGGCCCCCAGATCATCCCGCAATATGGCGCGCTGTTGCGCTCGACGCCGGTCTTCTTCATGCAGGACGATCACGACTACTTCGACAATGACGAGGCGACCGACGAGATCATCACCTTTCCGCCCGACCATTTCATGCTGGAATTGGCCCGCGCCACCCGGCAGCTTTATTATCCGGAATATCTGCCGGACCCCAACCGCCCGCTCGGACTTCCCGGCGCGTCGGCGCCGGATCGGCCGCCCGGCGCAGGCGAGGCGTTCGGCACGCTGCGCTACGGCAAGCTCGCGGAGATTTTGCTCTACGACATCCGCCGATCGCAGACGCTGAACGGGCCGAGTGCGGTGTTCGTCGACGGCACGGTGGAGAGCTGGCTCAAATCGCGGATGGCCGACCGCGAGGTCACCCACGTCGTCAACATCCCGTCGAACCCACCCGGCTGGAGCGCCGGCAAATGGGGCGAATGGTATCCGGACATCCTGGGCAAGGACCTCAAGCTCACCACCGACATCGCCAAACCCTATTGGCAGAGCGGTTGGCTCAAGCAGCATGATCGGCTGATGCAGGCGGTAGCAGGCATGCCGGGCCGGATTCCGCTTGTGATCAGCGGCGACCTTCATGCCATCGCCGAAGGCCGCATGATGGCCAGCGGCGCGCTGGATTTTTCCAAAAATCCGATCGAGGTGATTTTATCAGGTCCCCTCGGTACCGGCGACCGCGGCTGGCCGTCGGCCTTCCGCGGCATCGGCGCCTCGGTTCCCGGCCACCTCCAGATGCAGGAGAATCTGAAACCGATGGAGGAGAACGGATTCATCATCGCCGACTTCACGCCTGACAGCATCACGGTCCGCTATTTCCGCTTCAGCTATCACAAGCAAGACCCTGACGTGATCGACACGCTGGAGCCGTTCCGGGTCACGGAGCTGAAGCGGGCTTAGGTGGTCGGTCCCGAATGCCATTCACAGGTGATGGAAACCACGAAGCCAGAACATGCTCTCAACGGACAACTAAGTTCCCGGCGGATCACGCACAGTGGCTAGTTTATGGGCATAAGACCACTGTAGTGTCGTCGGAAGTTAAGACTCTTATCGAGAATCGAAACTTTTCAAATTATTTCGGCGAAGAATCATCTGACCAGAACCCGGAACAGTAAAAAGCTCCGCCTTAATGGTTCCGTCAGCTTGAATCTCGAACTTCCCGACTTTGTCATCAGTAGGGCCGAATACGCCCCGCCGGTCGTAATTGATAGCGTAAATACTTCCCCCGCCACTATCCTCAGTACTCATAACGTCCTCAACTTTTGATTGATGCGACATAGTCTTTCACTTCCATCGGACCGGTCAAGTACTCTCTCACTCCCGGATCAAGGTCTTCAGGCTCTATCCCCTTAATTTCACTGTCATTCAGCCGCCTGGTCAGAAGCTGCGCCACCATGCGTGTCGCGTAGAAACTGTCACCATGCCAGTCGCTAAAACGGCCATGAAGCATATGATGGCTTCCCATTTCTATAAGGTACGTGGTCTGGATCTCCGTTGGCGCATCATGTTTCTTGGAAATCATTAAATACTTGTTCTCGCCACGCGGAAAAAGTAAGCCCGTCCGTTGGTAGCGGACGCCGGCCGGATCGTAATCCTCTTGTCCCTTTGTCCCAGTCGGTCTCGCCGAGCGTTCGAAGGTTTCAATCGTGGTTTCATTTGGCCTTTGGGTGAGTGTCAGACTTCCCCGCATTACAGCCCCCTTCGCAAGAAGGCTGAATCGAAAGACTTCGTAGTGACGCACGAGCGCTTGATCCTTTGGCCCTTTTAGATCGGGAAGCGCATGCGGCCGTTGTTCCAAGAAGGCACAAAAGTCGCGATAGAGAGAGTCAGGGTCAGAGGCCAACCACCGATTGGTGATCCCGTGGAGGACAAGACGGTAGTAATTTGTAAGGGATAATTTCTTAAAAGGAATGTCTGCGCTCAGCCATCGAGGCAGATTGGAAATTTTGGTGTCGTCAGCTAGATTTTTCTCTGCCTTGGCCTCGCCCGCATCGCAATATTCGCGGGTGCGCTCGCGAAGAGCGAGAAGGGTAGCATCGTTGCACTCGGACCACGCGCCAAAAAGATTCCCCATCGTTCTGCCAATTTCCCGTTGTCAATAACTTTCGGCAGGCATTTAGGCCAGAAATTGGGGTTGCGGCTAGCCCCTTTCGCAACCTCCGCCCAGAATTACCCTTCGTTATAGGCAGCGAACAATCGGTCGGCACGGTAATCTTGGCCAAAAAGGGCGAAAGTCTCCTTGGAGGAAGAGCTAACTGGAGTGTGCGCACGGCGCGGTTCTTGCCATCAGCTCACGAGCATGGCCAGAAGAGGAAGGCGCTTTTTCGCGGCATCACTTCCCTAGTTCGGATTACTTGGAAATCCGCGAAGTGTGCTTGGCTTGCAACATCGAGCAAAAAAGATGGAGCATGAGGGGTTCGTAAATCGAATACTTATGGATAAAGATCCGACTCCCATGCAAAACTAAATCGGTGTCTTTTTTGTCCGACCTTGCGATCTAAGAGCGTAAAGCAAGGGTTGTTGGAATATGTGCGACCTGAAGCTTTGATAAGCTCGGTTGTGGGGCAACCACCGCAAAGCGGGGTTCGATTTTTCTACTAGACACGGCTGCTACGGAGGTAGTGCCAGACTAGGCACCGATTCTGATGACTTATGGAGTCATCGGGGGGATGGCCATGAACTTAGCTAGGGGCATCAGTAGTATTATTGTTGCGACGTTCGTTAGCAAGGGTGCGTGTATGCGCACTCGTTTAACGACCGTAGTGGTATCTGCCTTGCTGGCTTTCAACTTCGGTCCGATCCGCGCCGCCGATTTACCTATTAAGGCTACAATCGCGACCTCGTTCTCCAATGCTAATTCTGACTATGTTTCTTATCCAGGCGAGGCAGAAGCTTATGCGCTGATGGGGCGCGGCTTCGACAGGCATTGGACCTACCTATCCGCTGAATTTGGGCAATCTCGCAGCTACGCGATAGGTTCGTCGTGGCTTCCTAATGGCATCGCTGTGGGAGTTTCAACGGATACAAGGGACGCTTCGCGCTGTTCACCATTTTGCCCCGGACAGATTACTTCTGCGTTCGGACGAGTTGGTTTCACCACCGACAACTCTTATTTTTATGTGTGGGGAGGACTGGAATCGCGTCGCGATATGCTTGCCCTACCGCAAATGAACCGGTCGTATTGGGCCGCTGGAGCAGGCGTGATCTCCACCCTGCCTTGGGACGCACAGTTCTTCCTTGAATTCGAGCAGAGAACCTTGCGGAACGATTGCGGTCCACTTTGTGGATCGATCAATCTTTCGTCGAAATCTGAAGATTATATCTTTCGTGCTGGCGTAAGGCAGGACTTCGCCGGACTATCCGATGTCTTAAGAAAAATTATCTGGCCGTTTGGGTCTAAGCCCGCAGTACCAGCGATGCCTGTGGAACCTAAACGTCCGACTCCGTTTCACGGAGAGCACTAATGCCAGGTCAAAATGAGTGAGTCCAACTTGCCCAATGGGAGTCGTATCGACAGCGAGATGGCTGGGCAAATGGCCGCGCTGTCCGCGCGCCTCACCGAGATTGAAAAAAAGAACTCCGAACCGCCAGTAGCTGAGGGTGTCTCTGACAAATCAATGCTGGACGAACTCGATTTTTTGACGAATCGCATAAGCGAACTCGCGAGATATGTTGCTTTCGGTCTCACGGCACTTTTCTTTGTGCTTCTTTCGTCGAGTTCCGATTTCGCGAAGACGATAATGCAAAGTCACGGTCCGCTCATACTTCTAATATCTTTTGTTGGGTGCTTGGCGCTTCTTGCCGACTACGCTCAATATCAATTTGGCAAAATATATGTTAAGCGTGTCTTAGACCAAGCGCGAAAGGGTGGCTCACGCCAATATGATGAAGAGCATCCATTGTATCGCAGTCGCAAATGGAGTTCTTGGGTTAAGCAGATGTTAGCTGGAGCCGGGGCCGTCATTCTCGCTGGATTGCTGGTTTACGTCTATTTTTCCGGTGAACTTGTCACCGCTCAAAATTGTTTTGAGCAAAAAAAACCGCTGCCTACGGCTTTTGCCATTCGAACAACAGCGTCACATAAGAAAAAGTGCTAACGAGCTAACCTGAAAGGCCTATGGCGCCCCTCGCCCCACGGGAACTGGCCACGCGTTTCAGCAGCGTCGGCAACCGCACGAGAGCGCTCAGCGCCCGCGTCGCGCATAAATCTCATAGAACGTGATGACGATCTCGAACGCGATCAGGAAAACCACGACGATTTCCAGCCGCAGCGAGCGCTTGGTGTCGATGATATCGGCGAGCGTGGTTGCGGTGTCGGCGATCACCGCCAGCTTCCGGTTCAAGGTCTCGACGCGCTCGCTGAGCTCGTATTCGTCTTCGAGGCGCGCAAAGAGCCGCTCGAGATCGGGCCGGTCCCACAGCACGTCCGGCTTCTCGCCGACCGCGACCCGGCCCGACAGGCGATGCTGGACCAACAGCGCGTTGCCCATCAGCTTGAGCAGATCGGTCCGGTTTCGCGAGGTCTTTCCCAGTCTTGCGAGTTCGCGGGCGAACGGCTCGATGGTATCGAAGACGTTGGCGACCTCCCTTTCGTCGCGCCCGAGCACGACGCTCTTGGCGAGCGCGTCGGATACCACCAGAAGCCTTTCCAGCGAGAATTCGCGCACCACGATCGGGCCGCCGACCGGGATCGGCTCTTCGGCTTCCTTGGCGACCTGTATCTTCGCCCACTCCTCTTCGGGGGGCGTGATCTTGCCATAGCAGCGGGCCTGCAAGTGCTGGAGAAACCCCGTCTCTTCCGCGGCTGACAGGCCAATGAACACCGCCACGCCATAGCGGAACAGCACGGCCAGTCCATTGACGCCGACCCGCACCGCCAGCGGCGAGCTCGACAGCACCTGACCCTCGAAGCCGGCCGTATTGATGCGGTCGCCGATCAGAAGCGCGTGCGCGGTCAGTTGCTGGGTAGCTGGGTTTAAATCCACCATCCCCCACACTTAGCAAGCGGACAAGGGATTTTCGATGACCCCGGCGGCGATTTAGTTTGAACCCGCCGCCACGAGATCGTCGATCCCGATGGGGAAGCGCCGCACCCGGATGCCGGTGGCGTGCCAGACCGCGTTGGCAATGGCGCCGGCCGAGCCGGTGATGCCGATTTCGCCGACGCCCTTGATGCCGAGCGCGTTCACGTGGGGATCGTGCTCCTCGATCATCAAGGCTTCCAGCGATGGCACGTCGGCGTTCACCGGAACCCGGTATTCCGCGAGGTTGGCATTCACGACCCGCCCGGTGCGGGGGTCGATGATCGCCTCCTCGTGCAGGGCAAAGGACATGCCCCAGATCATGCCGCCATAAATCTGGCTCTGCACCATGCGGGGATTGATCACGCGTCCTGCCGCGAACGCGCCGACCAGGCGAGTGACGCGGATCTGGCCCAAATCCGGATCGACCTTGACCTCGGCGAACACCGCGCCATGCGCGTGCATGGCGTAGTTCGCTTGCGCCGCCGGATCGCTGGCGCCCTTGCCGCGGGCTTCGATCTGCGCAAGGCCGGCGCGCTTGAGGATATCGCCGTAGCCCTCGCTGCGTGCCTCATCGTCGCGGCGAAACAGGCGGCCGCCGCGCGCAATGACGCCGGCATTGCCCGCGCCGAACAATGGCGAGCGCTCGTCGCCGGTGGCGAGATCGGCGAGTTTGGCGATCACGGCTGCGCCCGCATTGTGGATCGCCATGCCGGCGGTCGCAGTGTGCGCCGAGCCGCCGGCGATGCCGGCGTCCGGCAGATCGGATGTGCCCGACCTGAACTCCATCCGGTCGATGTCGAGCCCGAGGCCGTCGGCCGCGATCTGGGCGAGCGCGGTCCAGGCGCCCTGACCCATGTCGTGGGCGCCGATTTCCATCACCCCGGAGCCGTCGCCATGCACCACCGCGCGCGCTTCGGCGGCAAACATCAGCGCTGGAAAGGTCGCGGTGCCGGCGCCCCAGCCGACCAGCAGGCCCGCTTCGTCACGCATCTGGCGTGGCGCGAGCGGGCGCTTGGCCCAGCCAAAACGTTCGGCGCCTTGCGCGTAGCATTGGCGTAGCGCCTTCGAGGAGAACGGCTTGCCGGAAATCGGTTCGACCTCGGCATAGTTCCTGATGCGGAAGGCGAGCGGGTCCATTCCGCAGGCCCATGCCGCCTCGTCGATCGCGCTCTCCAGCGCAATCGATCCGGTGGCTTCACCGGGCGCGCGCATGAACAACGGCGTGCCGGTGTCGATCCGGACCGCCTCATGTGAGGTCGCGATGGCCGGGCTCGCGTACAGCGTATGCGAGGCGTCGGCGGCCGGCTCGAAGAAATCATCGAAGGTGCTCGACGCGATCCTGGCGTGATGATCGAGCGCGGTCAGCCGTCCCTCGCCATCGGTGCCGATGCGAAGCCGCTGCCGGGAGGGCGAGCGATGGCCAACCGGCCCGTACATCTGTTCACGCCGCAGCACCAGCTTGACCGGCCGGCCGACCAGCCGCGCCGCCAGGACGCCGAGCACCTGCGGACCGGAGATCAGACCCTTGGAGCCGAAGCCGCCCCCGAGGAAGGGGCTGCGAATATGAATCTTGTCCGGCGAGATGCCGAACAGCCCGGCGAGTCGCCCCTGCGCGATCGCCATGCCCTGGCTCGGCGTATCGATCGACAAGGTGTCGCCATCCCATGCCGCGACGATGGCGTGCGGCTCCATGGCATTGTGGTACTGGGTGGGCGTCTCGTAGGTCGCATCGATACGCTTTGAGGCCGCGGCCAGACCCGCTTCCACATCGCCGCGCCGCATCTCGGCGGGATTGCCGACGCCGACGCCGGGTGGCACGAAACTTTCGCCGTCATCGAGACCGGCACGTGCCGGTAGCACGTCGTATTGCGGCGCGAGCAGGGCGGCGCCTTCGGTCGCCGCCTCCAGCGTCTCGGCGATGACGACCGCGATCGGCTGGTTCGCATAGCGCACGCCGTCGTTCTGCAAGAGCTCCATCCGGAACATGAAGGGATTGGTCTTCGCGTCGGGGTCCTCCGCGAGCGGCGGCCGGTTGGCGGGCGTCATGACCTCGACCACGCCGGGATGGCTCTTCGCCGCCTGCGCGTCGAGGAATGTGACGCGGCCGCGCGCGATGCTGGAGACCGCAAGAACGGCATGCAGCATGCCGGGCGGATGGTTATCCGCGGCATAGCGGGCTTCGCCCTTGACCTTGAGGACGCCGTCGCGGCGGGTTAGCGGTTGACCGATGTTCGAGCCATGTCGCGCATAAGCAGGGCTCTCGGCAAGTCTGAGTTCAGGCATCTTGGAGCGCTCCGGAAACGGATGCGAAGGGGGAGGCGGGAAGGGCGGCGATTCGCGCGGGTGTTCCCGCGGCGGCAAGCGTGAGCGCGCGCACGATGATGCGCCTGGCGAGTTCGATCTTGAAAAGATTGTCGCCGGAGGGCTTCGCGTCGGCCAGCGCCGCCTCCGCCGCGCGGCGGAAATCGGGGACATCGGGACTTGCGCCAGCCAGGAGCTTTTCCGCCTGATGGGGGCGCCACGGTTTGGCAGCAACGCCACCGAGCGCGAGCCGCGCCTCACGGATCTTGCCCGCTTCGAGGCGCAGCGCGGCGGTCGCCGAAACTACCGCGAAGGCATACGAGGTCCGTTCACGGACTTTGAGATAGCGGGCATGCGCGGCAAACGCGCGCGCTTCGGCCGGCAGCCGCAACGCGACGATCAGATCGCCGGGCTCCAGCATGTTTTCCCGCTCGGGCGTATCGCCGGGCAGGCGATGAAGCGCCTCCAGCGCCATTTCACGCCGGCCGGCTCTGCCTTCGATTTCGACTGTGGCGTCGAGCGCGACCAGCGGCACGCAGAAATCCGATGGGTGCGTGGCGATGCAGGCTTCGCTCCAGCCGAGCACGGCGTGCAAGCGGTTCTCGCCGCCTCGGGCATCGCAACCGGTGCCCGGTGCGCGTTTGTTGCAGGCGCTGGCGGTATCATAGAAATATCCGCATCGGGTCCGCTGCAGGAGATTGCCGCCGACGGTCGCTGCGTTGCGAAGCTGCGCGGATGCACCGGACAACAGCGCCTCGGCGATGGCAGGATAGGATCTGACGAAATCGGGGTCGTGCGCGAGATCGGCATTGCGAACCAGCGCGCCGATCCGGATGCCGCCGTCGGCCAAATGTTCGATGCGGTCGAGCCCGGGAAGGCGCGTGACGTCGACCAGACGGTCCGGACGCGTGATGCCGCCCTTCATCAAATCGAGCAAATTGGTGCCGGACGCGAGATAGGCGGCGCCCGGCTCGGCGGCGGCGGCGATGGCGTCCGCGATGGTCTTGGGCCTAACGTATTCGAAGTGTTTCATGCGGAGCGCCTCCGGTTGGCGTTGGCGAGACGTTGCTGGGCCTCGAGCACGGCTTCGGTGATCCCCGCATAGGCCCCGCATCGGCAGAGATTTCCGCTCATGCATTCGCGGACGCGCTCGGGGTCATCGCCGGCTTGCGCTTCCTCGATCAGGCCGATCGCGCTCATGATCTGGCCGGGCGTGCAGAACCCGCACTGGAAACCGTCATGGGCGATGAAGGCGGCCTGCACCGGATGCAACTGGTCGCCGCGCGCGATACCCTCGATGGTGAGGATATCGGCGCCGTCGTGGCTGATCGCCAAGGCGAGGCACGAATTGATGCGCCGGCCGTCGACCAGCACCGTGCAGGCGCCGCATTGGCCGCGGTCGCATCCCTTCTTGGTGCCGGTGAGATGAAGACGCTCACGCAGGAGATCGAGCAGCGTGACTCGCGGATCCGATAACGCGACGTCCCGCCGCACGCCGTTCACGGTGAGGCTGATGGACAGGTTCATGCGGTGCTCCGATCAGTGCTATGGTCAAATCAAGGCGCTGCTGCCGAAGGGGGGATCGGCGGGCGCGCCCGGCTTGACGCTGATCTGCATATACGGAGGTACCCTCCGCTTTCAAGGCCACCATATGATCTCAAAAAGGGAGCGATTTTTCGAAAAGGTAATGCTCGAACAACGAGATGGGATGATGAGGCGGCCGAAGGTAATGAGAATGTGATCGAGACGGAGTGAGATGATAGCTGCCGCCGCAACAATGGTTCGAAAACCGCGCGCCGACGCGATCCGCAACCGCGAGCGCGTGCTGGAGGCTGCGAAAGCCGTGTTCAGCGCCGGCGGCTCCGAGGCGAGCCTCGAGGCTGTGGCGCGACGGGCCGGGGTCGGCATCGGGACGCTTTATCGCCACTTCCCGACGCGTGAGGCCCTGTTCGAGGCCGTCTACCGGCGCGAGGTGCAGCAACTCGGCGAACTGGCGGAAGCGTTGAAGAGCGAGACCGATACAGTTGATGCCTTGCGGCGCTGGCTGCGATCCAATGTCGAGTTCGTCGCAACCAAGAAGGGCATGTCGGCGGCGCTGGCGCTTGCGGTGCAAAGCTCGTCGGAGTTGACCGCTTTTTCGTTCGATCGTTTGACCAAAGCCGTCGGCGCCTTGCTGGACCGTGCCGTCGCAGCCGGCGAAATCCGCGCCGACATCAGTCCGGAAGACCTGCTGCGGGCGCTGGTTGGCATGTGCTACTTGCACGACCAGCCCGGCTGGCAGAACAGCGTGGTGCGGTTGCTCGATGTCCTCGTGGACGGTCTGCGCGTGCGAAGCGATGCCGGCCCAAAGAGGACGCGCGCGGCGAACCGCGACGAAGCGATGGAGACGAGGAAGCAAAAGCCGCCGCGGCGTGGAACTCGCAACAGCCGCAAGTGACGATCCGGCGATGGCGACGGAAGCCAAAGTCGAACCCGGTGAACCCCGATGACAGCCCTGCCCGTATCTGTTTGACGCTTCCAACAACCCGGATCATCCCGCCCCATGACCACCTCCAGCGGCAGCAACAGTTTCTACGGCACCATCCCGGTGTTTCGCGGCTTTGCCAGCCTGATGGAGCCGGCGCTGTATTCGCCGCTGCCGGACGACTGGAGCATCGGGGTCGCCGATATCGTGGAATCGACCCGGGCGATCGCGGAGGCGCGCTACAAGGCGGTCAACATGGCCGGCGCCTCCGTGATCGCGGCGGTCACCAATGCGCTGGAGGGGCGCGAGTTTCCATTCGTGTTCGGCGGCGACGGCGCGAGCTTCGCGGTGTCGCCGGACGATCTCGCCTCCGCCCGCGATGCGCTGGCGGCGACCGCGGCCTGGGTCAAGGACGATCTCAATCTGGTGATGCGGGTGGCGCTGGTGCCGGTCGCAGCCGTCCGGGCGCAGGGGCTCGACGTTCGCGTCGCCCGCTTCGGGCCGTCGGCGAATTTGTCCTATGCGATGTTTTCCGGCGGCGGTCTCGGCTGGGCCGAGACGGCGATGAAGCGCGGCGAGTTTTCGGTTGATGTCGCGCCGGCGGGCACCCAACCCGATCTCACGGGGTTGTCGTGCCGGTTCGAGGAAATTCCTGCCGTGCGCGGTCTCATCCTGTCCGTGCTGGTGGTGCCGGCGAAGGGCGCCGATCAGGCCGCCTTCCGCAAGGTGATCGAGGACATCATCGCGCTGGTCGAGCGCAGCCCGGATGCGGGGCGGCCGGTGCCATCAGGCGGCCCGCCGTTGAAATGGCCGCCGGCCGGCGTCGACTACGAGGCGCGCGCGCATCGCGGCGGATCGCTGTTGAAGCGGCGCGCCTTCGTGCTCGCCAATACGCTGTTCGCTTATGTGGTG
>Ga0210389_10001210_pt1 | contig 21075 bp, 17 predicted proteins | sample IncBWH28OmetaG_FD_160127 | JGI IMG/M metagenome (GOLD analysis project Ga0210389, IMG submission 160127) | Forest soil microbial communities from Barre Woods Harvard Forest LTER site, Petersham, Massachusetts, United States - Inc-BW-H-28-O ...
TACTGCCCGGAATGCAACGCCCGCATCGAGCCGCAATCCGCCGACGCCATCGCCGCGCGCCTGCTCACGGAGTATCGCGGCAAGAGGATTGAATTGCTGGCCCCGCTCATCGTCGCCCGCAAGGGACTGTATACCGCTCTCGCCAAGTGGGCGCGCGGCAAGGGCTTTGCGCACCTGCGCGTCGACGACAGCTTGATTCCGACGAAGAAGTGGCCGCGGCTTGACCGGTTTGTCGAGCACAACATTGAATTGCCGGTGGCCACGCTGACGATCGGCCCGTCGGGCGAGGCTGCGCTGCGCGAAGCGCTCGACGTAGCGTTGCAGCACGGACGCGGCGTGGTGCATGTGCGATTGGAATCCGGCCGGCAGGGCGAAGCCAACCGGAAGGCCGACGCCGACGTCTTTTCGACCAAGCGCGCCTGCCCGAATTGCGGCACGGGATTTCCGGAACTCGATCCGCGGCTGTTCTCATTCAATTCGAAACACGGCTGGTGCAAGGGTTGCTTCGGCACGGGGCTGCTGCTGCCGCAGTTCGACGCCGAGCAAAGCGGCGAGGAATCGACGTGGCGCGAGGACGCGGACGCGCCCCCCGAGCCCTGCGTGCAGTGCGCGGGGCAGCGGCTGAATCCCATCGCGCTGAAAGTGCTGTTTCGCGGCCAATCCATCGCCGCGCTCACCGACCTGCCGGTGCAGGAATTCTCGCTGCAGCTCGCCAAGCTGAAATTGGCGGGCCGCGAGCGCGACATCGCCCGCGATCTGTTGGCGGAAATGGCCGCGCGCACCACTTTTCTCTGCGATGTGGGGCTCGGCTATTTGCAGCTGAATCGTGCCGCGCCCACCCTGTCCGGCGGCGAAGCGCAACGCATTCGCCTGGCTGCGCAATTGGGATCGAATCTTCAGGGTGTCTGCTATGTGCTCGATGAACCGACCATCGGCTTGCACCCGCGCGACAATGTCACGCTGCTCGATACGCTGGATCGCCTGCGCGCCAAGGGCAACACCTTGGTCGTCGTGGAACACGACGAAGACACGATCCGGCGCGCCGATCATGTGATCGACCTGGGACCGGGCGCCGGAACACGCGGGGGCCGCCTGGTTGCGGAAGGCACCGCGGCCGAACTGGCGCATCTGGGGAATTCGGCGACCGGCCGGTGTCTCGCGGCACCGTTGATGCATTCGGTTTCGCGGCGTCGTGCGATTGACCGCGAAACGCCGATGATCGAGGTCATCGGTGCGACCCTGCACAATCTTCGCAAAATCGACGCGCGAATCCCCCGCGGGCGCCTCAGCGTGATCACGGGCGTGTCGGGATCGGGCAAATCCTCTCTGGCGCGCGATGTACTTCTCGGCAACCTGAAGCGCCTGCTCGCGCGCCCCAGCCGCGCCGAACGAACGCGCAAACCGGACGTGATGCTCGAGGGCTGCGATGCCATTACGGGCTGGCAATCAGTCAGCCGCGTGCTCGAGGTCGATCAAACGCCCATCGGTAAAACACCCCGCTCGTGTCCCGCCACGTACATCGGATTCTGGGATTCCATTCGCCGTCTCTACGCGGATACCACCGAGGCGCGCATGCGCGGCTTCACCCCGAGCCGTTTTTCCTTCAACACCGCGGGCGGGCGCTGCGAGGCCTGCGAAGGCCAGGGAATGCAGCGCATTGAAATGAGTTTCTTGCCGGATGTGCAGGTGCTTTGCGACGAATGCGGCGGCAAGCGCTTCAATCCGGAAACCCTGAGTATCCTGTTCAAGGGCAAGAATATCGGCGAGATACTCGCGATGAGCGTCGAGGACGCGCTGCCGTTCTTCGCCGCGCAGCGCAGCGTCCATCATCCCTTGAGCCTGCTCGCCGACGTGGGATTGGGATACTTGAGTCTCGGCCAGCCCAGCCCAACCTTGTCAGGCGGCGAAAGTCAGCGCATCAAGCTGGTCACCGAGCTCGCCAAGGTTCGCACGGACGAACTCGGGCAGGATATTGCGCGCCGCGAGGGACAGCACACGCTCTATGTGCTCGATGAGCCCACGGTGGGGCTGCACATGGCGGATGTGGAGAAATTGTTGCGCGTGCTGCACCGGCTGGTCGATACCGGCAACACCTTGGTCGTGATCGAACACAACCTCGACATCATGGCGGAAGCGGACTGGATCATCGATCTGGGGCCCGAGGGCGGCTCCGGCGGCGGGCGGGTCGTGGCGCAAGGCTCGCCCGAGGACGTCGCGCGTAAGCCCGGCAAGAGCCATACCGCGAAAATCCTCGGCGGCTTTCTCGAGGAGCGCGGCGCAGCTTAAGAGCTCACCGGCGGCTCGGGCCCGAGGCATCGGGCCCGAGACATCATCTATCTCTGTGTCGGTGCAGCCTGCAATCGGCTCCCAGTGACTTCGACATCGACTCGCCGATCCGGCGCCAGACAACGGATCAGTTCGGGGGTTCGATGCTGTCCTGGGCACTCATCCGGCTTCGTGGCCGGGGCTGAGCCGTCTGCGCCTTGGGCGGAGATCTTGCCTTCAGGTATTCCCGCGGTTTCCACCAAGTAAGACTTCACTGCGTCCGCGCGCCGCTCCGACAGTCTCTGATTGTATTCATGCCCGCCAATTCGGTCCGTGTATCCGGTCACCGTGATGACCTCGAACTGATCGCCCCGAAGCTTGGCGGCAAAGGTATCGAGCGCTTGCTTGCCTGCGGGTTTCACGGTCGACTTGTTGAAGTCGAACAGCGAGTCCGCGGAGAAACTCACCCTCGTCCGTATCGGGGGCGGTGGCGGTGGTGGCGGCTGTGGCGGCGGTGGCGGCTCAACCGCAGCGACGGGCGGAGGCGGAGGTGGCGGCGGAGCGGGAGGAAGAGGCGGCGGCGCAACGCCAAATCGATACAGCAGACCAACGGTGAACATATCGATGTCGCCTTTGTTGCCGACGGCATCGTCAACCCGATATCGCTCGGCCTCGGCTCGCATACCCCAAGATGGCGTCAATGCGTACTGAAGACCAAAACCGAACTTGTAGTTTTCACCATTCTTGCTGCGGCGGGGATCCGGCACGATGACGGCACCGTAGCCGGCGAACGAATCCCTGGCCTGCGCATACTCAAACCCGAAGCGGCCGAATGCCGAGAACTTTTCCGTGAAAGGCAGTAAGGCGACGGCGTCGAGATTCGCACCCTTTAGCTTGATGTCGCCGGTCAGTCCGGCGGCAGGCAGGGTATTGGCGGTAAAGCCGAACGTGCCGAGATCGAAGTACCCGCCCTCCAGGGCAATGTATTTGTTGAACTGATAGCCGCCGAATAGTTTGTAGCCGAAATGACTGTTGTCGTCCTTGATCGCCGTGGTGGCGAATCCCTCGTCCAACAAGCCGTTGATGATTCGCGTGTCGTCGATTTTCGCCCTTGACTGGCCTGCATTCGCCCCGACGTACCAACCGGAGTCGTCCGCCGCCGCGAAGGAGCCGGCGGTCACCGCAAGCATCGCCGCAGCCAGGGTCCCCAAAGTTCTTGATAAATTCACTGTATTCTCCCTCACAATTTTTTGCTCCATGTCCTTACGGGCCCGGCACGTTGATGACGGTATCCACCAGGGTTACCGATGCGCCCAATGACAATGCTCGGCCGTTCAGAGTTACGACGGCGACGTTGCCGGCGGTCGAGAACGCGGCTCCGGCCTGGGCAATGATGGTTCCGACCATGGTTCCCCCGCCCCCTGCGTTGATCGTGGCGGCAGCACCCACTTGCCAGAAGATGTTCTTGGCCTGAGCGCCGCCTGCAAGGATCACGCTCTGCGGAGCCGCTGCGCCCGGGCCGCCCACGGTCAGCGTGGTCGCCATCTGAAACACCCACACGGCATTCGCGTTGCCGCCGGCGTCGAGGGTAAGGTTCCCTCCCTGCATCAAGAACGATCCTGCCGGGGCCGTATAGACGCCGGGCGCGAGCGTGAGGCCCGCGAGATTGCCGCCGGGATTTGCACCGGGCGGCAGGCCCGCCAGTGTCAAGTATGCGGTTTGTGCGTCGAGACGAGCTTGCGTCGCGATTGCGCAGTAGGCCGCATTGGGCCCGGCGGACGTGGGCCCCGTGGTGGAATTGGTGCAGGTGTAAATCGTCCCGTTCACGGTGCCGATATTCGCCGGCGATTCGGTGTAGATATCCCCGGCCGTGTCGTTGAATCCGGTAATCGATGAACTGCCGGTCGCGATGGTCCCGATGTCGCCATGGATCACGGTCAAGGTTCCCGTGTTGGTCATGCCGGCGGTACCGCCAAAATCCCCGAACGGCGCCGCTGAACCGAGGGACACGGGTGCCAGACAATTTCCCGTCGCGGGGCCCGCCGTGAATGTCCAGGTGAAGTTGCTCGACATGTCATCGGCCGGAACCGCGAGGTCCTTGACGCCGCTGGCACCGCCGATGATCGTGGCCGTGTAGACGCCGCCGGGGGTGAGCGCGTTCTGCGGCGTGAATGTCGCAATGGTGCCCGTGGCGGCATCAAGCGCCACGGATGCCGCGGTGACGGAGGTCAACGCGGGGCCCGGCCCCGTCAGTTTGAAGTTCGCCGCATTGATCGTGCTGGGGTCCATCCGCAGTCCGGCGGGGACCGTGAAGGTCGCGTTGACGGAGGCGTTCGGGCACACGCCCAACTGGGCCGCGGTGGGGTTGGTGGAATGTACCGTGACGTTGCTCGATGCGACCGCAGCCGACGTAGTGAAGGTCCACACGTAATTGCTTGCCGCGGGCAGGGCCGCTTGATTTCCCGCCAAGGCATTGCCCGCGAGATCCGTCGCCGCGGTGGTAATGGTCGCCGTGTAAGTCGCGCCGACGGTCAGCGCGGCCGCCGGTGTGAAGGTCGCGGTGTCGGAGCCCACTTGGTAACTCACCGTGCCCGCGGGAGATACGCAAGGCGCCGCGCAGGTGACCGTAAAGCTGCTGGCGCCGACAGTCGCGGCCGCCATCGCCTCGGTGAAGGTTGCCGCGATCGCCGAATTGACCGGCACGCCGGTGGTCGGGCCCGGAGTCGTCGTCGCGGGGACCGTGAGCGTTACTCTGGGGCGGGTTGTGTCCGCAGAAGCCCCTGTAGTGAATTTCCACACGTAGGGAGCGGCCAATGCGCTGCCCGTCGCGAGACTCGTGGCCCCGGTGATCGTGGCGGTGTAGAGCGTGAGCGGCGCGAGATTCGCCGCCGGCGTAAAGGTGGCGTTGGCTTTGCCGGCATCGAGGGCCACTGTTCCCGTGGGACTCACGCAAGGCGCCGCGCACGTCACCGTGAAGCTCGCTGCGCCGCTGATCGGCGCCATTTGCTCACTGAATGCGGCCGTGACCGCGGTGTTGATCGCCACACCGGTGGCGTTGTTGACCGGCGCCACGGCAGTCACCGTGGGCGCGATTGGCGCGGCGCCCGTCGTAAATTGCCACGTGTAGGGGCCGGCCATTGCGGTGCCGGCCGCGAGACTCGTGGCCCCGGTAATCGTGGCGGTGTAGAGAGTGAGCGGCGCAAGTGTCGTCGCAGCCGTCAATGTGAAGGTTGCGATTTTGTTCGTCGCGTCGAGCGCCACTGTGCCGGTGGGACTGACACATGGCGCAGCGCACGTTACTTTGAAACTCGCTGCGCCGCTGATCGGAGCCATCGGCTCATTGAACGTTGCGGCAACCGTGGTGCTGACCGGCACGCCCACGGCATTGCTGAGGGGCGCCACGGTGGTGACCATCGGTGCGAGCGTCGCGACGCCGGTGCCTAGTACGGCATCTCGGCTGCAGCCTGCTGCCAAGAGGCCCAGCAGTAACGCTGTGAACCACGCCGTGTGTTTGGAAAATCCTTTGAATGCGCGCATCGAGGTTTGCTCCTAATTTCCGCTGCGCCCGCATGTCGAACATTCGATGTGCCGGCGCTTCGCGGGTCGGAGTCTCATCCTCTGGCGTGTGATTCACCGTACGGTGGCGCGCATAGAGGCCGAAATAGCGTGGGATACGCGGGTAACATTTACAAAAATATCCATTCCCCTACACGCAAACTCGGATCTGCGACGTGCGTCTCATTCCGCGCGAGCCAGCGCGAGCCGCGCGCAAAAAGAGAGCGGCGGCGGAATATGCCACGCGGCGCAGACAGTTTAGAAAGGTGTAAGCGCCGCCGTGCCGGCTGCGCCGCTCAGCTCTAGTTTGGTTCCATCAACTCGATGCGATTGCCGAATTGATCGTCGACATAGATACGATGATAGCCTTCGAGAGGCTCGTCTTCCTTCAACGCATATCCTGACGCTCTGAGCTCTATGTGCTCGATGAGCCCACGGTGGGGCTGCACATGGCGGAAGCGGACTGGATCATCGATCTGGGGCCCGAGGGCGGCTCCGATGACGGCGACCGAACGAAGTCTCGAGGACTTCAGGCGCAATCGGCCAATTCGTTGTCGTCCTCAGCTTCCGAATCTTCGGAAAACAAAGCGGAATCCGCAGCGATCTGCCTGCCCATGACGGCGATCTTGTCCCATTCACCTTCGTCCAGGCGATCCCGGTCAAGCGCCAGCCTTTGCACCACTTCGAGAAATGCCAGGCGATTGGTAGCGGCGGCAGCGTAATAGGTTTCCAGCAACTTCATGCGCAAATCGCGGCGGTCCGGTTCACGTTCAACCGCCTTCTTGAGAACATCGACCAGATTGGTGCGCCGCTCTTTGACGACCACGCGCTCGTGCAGCACGCTCGGCATTTGCACGTGCTGAGCCGTCAGATCCAGATCCATCAGGTTGTAATCCAATCTGGTCGTGTCGACGTTCAGCTCCTCGGCATTGACCATGACCGTTGCGGAATCGTCGGCAGTTGCGGATTTCTCGGCAGCTACGGATTCTTCAGCAGTTGCGGTTTCGCCGGCAGCGGCGACGGCCGCGGTCTGCAGCGCCCGCGCATTCAGGTTGACCGTGGCGGCGGGCAGATTCGCCGTATCGCCGCTCGCCGCGGTGATCCCGGCCTCAAGAATCGCGGTCTCGCCGGAAAGATCCAGGGTGTCTTCGTAAGCCTCATCGCGCTCGGCGCTCCGCGCGGCGCGCAATTCAATCGAGTCCTGCCATATGGCCCGCGGCACGGTGCGCAGTGCTTCGCGCGACACCGGCTCCTCGGCTACCACGTGGTTCGTGACAGGACTCGAAATTTTGTCCATCGGTGCGCTGACAGCCTGCGCGCCGTTGGCGTTGACTTTCGGCGTCGCGCGGCGGCGCAGCTTGAGGAGCATCGCGCCAAGAGCGCCTGCCAGCAAGGCGATGCCTCCTATCAGCACCGATGGCAGCAACCACTGGCGCGGGGCCGGGACCGCCGCGACCGGACCGTTGACCGCGTTTGCGGCGTCCCTGACCTGGGCCTGCACACCGCGCAATTTTTCCTGCTCGCGTTCCAATTGAGCTTGCATGTCCTGAAGTCCCTGCTCTAGGGACTGGACGCGCAGATTGAGCGCGGCTGTTTGCGCCGCATCGCTGCCTGCGTTGATTGCTGCGCCCGGCGCATCGGCGGCCACTGTCCGAGCGGTAGCGGCAATCGGGGCGGCCGCAGGCACAGCCGGAGTCATCGTTTGCACGGGCACGGGCTTTAAAGCCGGTGCAAGAGCAGTACGCGCTTTCTGGGGTGAAGCGCGCCACGCCGTCATTTGTGCACGAATTTCGCGGCCGGCATCTTCCTTGGATATGGTTGAGATGTCTGCCGTCGGCGGAATCGTCAGCACGGCACCCCGACGCAGGCGGTTGATGTTGCCGTCGAATGCGTGCGGATTGGCGCGGAAAATCGCCAACATCGTTTTCTTGATATCGGCATCGGAACGCGCGCCGACGCGCCAAGCCACGCCACGGAGCGTTGCCTTCGCGCCGATTCTTACGTGAGTCGTGGTGCGCGTCGCGCTCGCTGCCGGCGATGCCGCCGCACGAAGAGAAGCGATCGGCGTGGCTGCAGTGGCCAATGTGTTGGTCGCCGCGGCAGCCGGTGCCGGCGGCACAAGCGCCGGGAGCGGAATCACGGGCGAAGGCACCGCAGCGGCCACTTGGGTCGCGGCCGGGAAGCCGGCCGGATCCAGCAGCAGCGAATACTGGCGGATGACTTCGCCGTTGTGCCAGCGAAGATCAACCAACAGATTGACGAGAGGATCGGTGAATGAGTCGGTTGAGCGGATGGCCAGCACGGGTTTCCCACTCACGTCGTGCGACACCCTGAACGTGGTCGATGCCAGGAAGGCTGGACGTTCGGCACCGAATCGCAGAAATGTATCCTTATTGGCAACGGAGGCGGTCAGGCTGGAGAGTTCTTCCGCGGTCGCGCCGAGGATCTCGATGTCGGCCGCGAGGGGCTCGTTGAGAGCAGAGTTCACATGGATCTCGCCCAAGCCCAACGCGTGCGCCGCGCCAGGCAGCGAAAGCGCCATCATCCAGACCAACGGGTTTTTCCCGCGCGACATCTTCTGCTCCAAAGAGGACCCGAATCACCTCAACGCCTTCGGTTTAGGCGTTACTGGGCAGATGCTATGCGACCAAATCCGCTGTTGATACAGGCGATTGCCAGGACTCCGACGCAGTTCACGCATGTTTTTGCAGTGCGGCGCAGCGTGGCTCGGCAGCGGCTTATTTCAAGCCCTGGTTTGGCTCCAGCAACTCGATGCGATTGCCGAATGGATCGTCGACGTAGATACGATGATAGCCTTCGAGAGGCTCGTCTTCCTTCAACGCATATCCTGACGCCCTTAGTTTTTCCTGAAGCGCGTGAAGGTCTGCAACCAGCAAGGCCACGTGAGCCTTGCGCGCCGGCCGGAAATCCGCCTCGACGCCGAGGTGAATTTTCAGATCCTCGCGCTCAAACCAACAGCCGCCGCGCTTCGCGAGATGTGCGGGCTTGGGTATTTCTTGAATCCCCAGCACGCCCCCGTAGAAAGTGCGAGCGAGAGCTTCGCCGCCGGCCGGCATCGCTAACTGCACATGATCGATGCGCGTGACTCGCAATTTATCCCTCCGCCAGCAAAATGTCGGCGGCGGCCGTCAGGCCGATCACGGGCTCAAGGGTATCCGTTTCGGCTTGGGCACGGACTTCGAGGCGCCGAAGTCCGCCGGCAAGGGTGGAATGACTTGGTTGGGATACCAGAACGTCAGATGACAGCTCTCGCAGACCCCGTCCATGGCCGCGCCCGCATTCATCATGCCGGTCGGATCTTTCTTATCGATGGACGTGAGCATTTGCGTGCCGGCCTCTCGCAGCGCTCGCGCAAATTGCACGAAGGTCGCATGCTGCGCGTCCAAGAGCTTCTGCCCCTCCTCGGCGCTGAGCACGCCTGAGGTACCCTGGTCGAGTACCGGACTTCCCGGGGCCACGAGCCTGCGGCCATCCATGACGAGTAAATTCGTTCCTTCGATCAACGCGATGGCATGGCGCCTCACGTTCTGCCATTCCTCATCGGAGTGCGGCTGGTGAAAGACGGTTCCTTTCGCCGTCTCGACGATGCTGACCGAATCCCAAAGCGCGTCCGCCGACGGATCGATGACCGCGTCCATCAGTTCTTGGATGCTGGCCATGATTTGAAACGGCGGTGCCGGTGCCGGTGCCGCCGCTGTCGCAGGCGCCGGTGATGCAGGCGCCGGCGCGGCCGTCACGTCGCTTTTCTGACAGGCGCCGAGCCCTGCAAGGACCGCAAGAATTACGCACGCCAGCACTAACGGGCTTTTCACGTGAGGATCACTCCCTTGTTCGGGTTGAATTCCCGACAGCCTGTTAGTCTGAATCGCCCGCGCTCAGAAGGGAAGGGTTTGCTATTTCATATACCGGTCAAACCAATCGAGCATACGCTGCAGGATATCCACCTGATGCTTGGGCTGCAGGGGCAGATGGCCCTCGCCGGGATAGGTGATCAATTCCGACTCCACGCCCAGGTACTTCAGCGCTCGATACAAGGCGAGCGACTGACCGAGCGGATTGTTGCGATCCTCCTCGCCATGCACGATCAGCGTGGGCGTGGTTGCATTTTTGATGAACGTCGCCGGGGAGTTGCGCGCATAAATCTCCGGGTGCTCCCACGGAGTTCCGAAGTACCAAAGATCCTCGGCTGAACCGTCTTCCGTGCCGAATTCCGCGGCTTCATCGAAAACGCCGCCGCCGCTGACCGCCGCCCTGAAGCGATGGGTATGGCCGATTGCCCATTGCGTCATTTCCGCGCCATAAGACCATCCGCCTATCCCGAGGCGTTTTGGATCGGTTTCCCCGCGCGCAATGACGGCATCGACCGCGGCCATGACGTCCCTGAAATCTCCGCCGCCCAAATCGGCGCGATTCGCCTTGACGAATTGCTCGCCATAGCCGATCGAACCGCGCGGATTGACCATCAAGACTTCATAGCCGCGGTCGACAAGCAGCTGCGGCCAAGAGTTGAACCAGAAGTAATCCGCGGAAAAATTGCTGGCCGGTCCACCGTGTACCAGCACCACGAGGGGTAGTTTGCCGTGGACGGGCGCGCGCGGTTTCATGAGCGCTGCTTCGATTTGCACGCCGTCGAAACTCTTGAATTGAAAGATTTCCGCGTCGGTCAGCCGGACGCCCTCCCATCCTTCCTGCAGGTGGCTCAGCTGGCTGATCGTGCCGTCGACGTTTCTCACGAATATTTCCGGCAGCCGATCGAAACCTACTCCGACGAAAACCAAGGTGCCGTCGCCCGCGACATCGAAGTCGCGCACTGAGTACGGCAGGTCGATGGGAGCGATCCTCCCGCTGGGATCGATGCGTATGACTCTCACGCGAAAGCCGTCGGCGATCCGGGCAAAGACCGGGCCGTGGTTTTGCCACTTCGCCGCCAGTACGGCTCGGTCCACAGCGCTCGTGACGTCGCGCGCCGCGCCGCTGGCGACACCTTGGACATACAGATCATGCGGAATGGGAGCATCACGGCGAGTCGAGACGAACGAAAACTGGCCCAGATCGGACGATATTGCCAGTCCCCGAAACGGCTGATTGGGCCTGCTGAAGAGGGTGAACGCGCCGGTGTCGAGTGCGATCTTGTACAGGGCGTTGTGCCAGGTTTCGATGCGCGGATCGTCGCCGGCAACCGCAAGGATTTGATCCGGTCCCAGCCAGCCGAACTCCTCGAGCTGCCACTTGCCGACAGTCACCTGACGTGAAGCTTTGGTCGCCACATCCACCACCCATAACCGCTCGAGATCGAGCTCACGATCGGCAACGCGCGGCGCATTCACATCCAGTTCAGACCCGGGCTCGCGCGCCAGGAACGCGATTTGTCCGCCGTCGGGCGACCACTGGAATTGGGCCACTGCGGCGCCCGAGGTGATCTGCCTAGCTTCGCCGCCATCCCGCGGCATCACGAAGATCTGCGTCGATCCGGCCCGATTGGAGAGGAACGCCAGCTGCTCGCCGGAGGGCGCCCACTTGGGAGACCTTTCCGATTTCTGCGAAAACGTGAGTTGCTCAAAGCTCTGCCGGCCCGGATGCGCAATCCAAAGATGGGAATCGATGCCGAGCCCCACGGGTTGGGAGACGACGCAAACGACGGCCGAGCCATCCGGGGAAAAATGCAGATCCGAAACGCGCCGATAGTTGACGGCGCGCTCGGGCGTGAGGATCTTCGGGCCGGCGTCCGCTGATTGCGCGACCGCCCGGTTTGCCGGCAGCGACGCCAATAAAACGAAACCGAGAAGGGCAAGACGCATAACACACCCCGATGCATGCCGTGGTCGGTCGCGATTCGCCATTTCGCGCCGAGGGCTTCAGATCTGGTTCAAGCGGTCACTTGCCCGCGGGATTTTCATCCGCCGCCTTTTTGACCGGTTCCTTGGTACGCAGGCCCTCATCTTCAATCAAGCGCCGGCGCACGTACAAAAATCGAATCGTTTCGTATTCGAAGGGCGAGCCGCCTGAATAGTAGCGAAAGTCGATGTTGGCGCGCTGATCGATCCCATTGACGACCAGCAACCCCCAGGAGATGTTGCCGCGATATAAATTCGCAACATTGATGCCATATCCCACCCCATAGTCGGCCAGATAGCCGACCCCGTCACGGAGCGTCGACGGGCCGAGCAACGGGATCACAAGATAGGGTCCCGGGTGCATGCCCCACTTGGCCAGGGTCGTGGCAAACCCGGTGGGTGTTCCCGGAAGCTTGAGCTTGGCGGCAACGTCGAACAGACCGCCGATGCCGATGGTGGTGTTGATGGCTAGGCGCCCGAGGCTGCGCAAACCATACTTGAGCCGCCACTGCAGCGTGTAGTTGATGATGCTGTCGATCTCGGCGAGATTGCCGAAGAAATTATGGACGCCCGCGCGCAGGGGCCGCGGTGCGCGCCGGTAAGTGTCCGCCGCCGGCAAGAAAATGGCTTCATCGAAGCGCGCGTTGAATCGATACGTAAATCGATTGAGCCGCTCCCAGGGATCATACGTGTACATGGGCGGCGCGTCGGCCGGCGTCAAGAGCGGCGGCGCCTCTTGCGCTTCCTGGTTTTTCTGCGCTTCCGGGTTTTTCTGCCCCTCCTCCGCGGCGTGCGCGGAATCGTTGCCGGACTCGGCAGCGGCGGCTTCGGCAAATGCCGCGGCGTTCGCGGCAGCGGCGGCATTGTCCGCAGCCGGCGTCTGGTCGGGAACCCGGCGGATGGAGGCTATGTGCGAAGCGCAGCCGCCGAGCGCCAGCGCGACGCTCACGAGCACCGCCGCCCTCACGGCGCACTCCGCGGCCAATGGCCCGACAACATATCCAGCATGTCCGCCACTTGCCGGCGATCTCCGATCTCGCCCAGATGGCCGCCGTGATCGTAGACGACGATTCTGGAACCCAGCGTATCCTGGAGCCAGCTGAGCTCGCGCCGGTTGATGATCAAATCGTTGCCGCTGGTCTGTGCGTAGTAGTCGCCGTCGTCGTGCAAGGCGTCGGTAATGATCTCGAGACGATTGGCCGCAATCAATGAGGCGCTCGTCGCATCCGGCCGCCGCGTAAGATAGTAGGGTGCGAACACGCGCGTAAAATAGTCGGCAAAGGGTTTGGCGCGCAGATCGCGTTGGATATCTTCGAGCGAGTCCCCCACCTTCGGTGGATGCGCAGGATCGGTGATCACTCCGGTCTTGCCGTACAAATCGCCGATGAAGAACATGTCGACCAACTGCAGGCGGAACGTCATGGCAATCGCGGCGGAAAAATCCGCATCCGTCTTGAGCGTGGCGGCCGCCGCGCCGTAAAGAAAGTTCTCATCGAGTTCGAGGCGGTCCGAAGCCCGGTACAGATTCGCGATCTGCGCATAGAGCCGGCGATAGAGCAGCTCCACCGCCCGGTCGCCCGGCCCAATCGTCGCCGCGAAGAGCCTGTCGAGCCGGCCCACGGAGGAGAACAGGCTGACGGGCGGATTGATCATGACGACGCGGTGGATCTTCAGCTTCTGCTCGGTCGCGTCAATCGACTTGACGATGGCCGCATTCGCGCCTCCCAAACTGTAGCCCAACACGTCAATATCGGTTATGCGAACCTTGCGCGGAAGGTGCGCGATGATTTCCTGCATGGCGGCGTATAAATCGTTGCCATCCTGCATCAAATCGCCAGCCACGCCGGTGCGCGACGCCGACACGATGAAGCCGGGAAAGGTGGGCGACGGCATGGTCAGGACGTGGTAGCCCGCGCCATAGAGCGCGGCGCGCAGCACGGACATGGTCTTGGTGTTGCCGTCGCTGCCTGTGCCCGAAATCACGATGGCCAAGGGGGCCGGCCTATCCTGCGCGGAGAGCCAGACGCGCAGTTTGCTGTCGAACCAGAGAATGCCGGGCACCGGCAGGCGCCAGGGTAACTCAATGTTGATTTCCGAGAGCGGCACCTTGGCGGGCAAGGAGGCCATGTCCTGTGGCGGGGTGCCAAAAACCGTTGCGCGCAGCCCGGCGGAGTCGGCGAGGCCGACCAAAGCTCCGGAACCCGGCACGGGCCCGGCGGCTGGCGTGGAATCGAAGACCGGTGCGGGCCCGGAAACCGGTGGTGGGGAGGGCTCATTGGACTCTGTGGCCAATGCGCCGGTTGCAATCAATGCCACTGCGAGTGGCATGAGTTTCAGGCGGGCGCTCATCGTCATTCGCATCCCGGTTACCATAGCAGCAAGCGGGCGCAGGATCGACGGCCCTTGATGTAGGACTGACCTGTTGTGTCTGCATTAGGGTCGCGCCGGCATCACGGTCACGGCGCCGGCATCGAGGATTCCATAAAATGGTGAACAGCAAACGCCGCTCTCTACAGTTCGCCCCGCTCCGATCGCTGGTGGAAGCCGGCGCCGGCCGTGCGTTGCCGCTGCCCCCGAAGTTGTCGCGCCTGTACGGCTCGTTTCGATTGCCAACGCCGCGTTCAGGTTTTCATGTCTACAGCAATTTCGTCAGTACATTGGACGGCGTCGTTTCGCTGCAAGTGAAGGGACACAGCAGCGGCGGCGACATCAGCGGGTTCAGCGGCCAGGATCGCATGGTGATGGGGCTGCTGCGCGCCGCGGCGGATGCCGTCGTCGTGGGTTCCGGCACGCTCGCCGCCGACCCGCGGCACGTCTGGACCCCCGCGGCAATCTGCCCGGAACTGGCGGATGAATACCGCCGACTCGAACAGGCCATGGCGAAGCCGCAGCCGGCACTGAACGTGATCGTGAGCGGCGCGGGAACTGTCGATCTGCGCCTCCCGGTGTTCGCCTCCGGCAAGGTTCCGGCGATGATCATCACGACGGCGCTCGGCGCGAAGCAGTTGCTCAAGCGCAAGGTCCCGGATTCCGTGCAGATACGCGCGATCCGGCGCCGCGCCGGTGAAATTCCCGCGGCGGATGTTTTGCAGGAGATCGGCCGCGTGATCGGCGGTAAACGAATCCTGGTCGAAGGCGGCCCCCGGCTGCTGGCCCTGTTTTACAAAGAGCGGCTCGTCAGTGAACAATTTCTGTCGCTAGCGCCGCAGCTCTCGGGCCGCGAAATGGGCGACGCGCGAATGGGCCTGGTCATGGGCAAAACCTTTGCGCCGCGCGATCCGCGCTGGGGGCGATTGACCGACGCTCGTCTCGGCAGCCGGCTGCTCTTCCTCCGCTATTCCTTTTTGAATTAAGCCCTGACCAGCCTCAAGTTCTAGGACTGCTGAGGTGCTTCCGGCGCCGCCGCCTGAAAGGCGGGCAGCTCTCTGCACGCGGCATCGATGGCCCGGATGCGAGGATACGAATTCAAATCGACTGAGAAGCGCCGCGCATTGAATACCTGCGGCACCAGGCACGCATCCGCCATCGTCGGGGTATTGCCGTGGCAGAACCGCCCGGTTGCGTCGTCCCGGACCAGCCAGCGTTCCAGCGCATCGAACCCGACGCTCACCCAGTGCCGGTACCAGGTGTCGCGAGTCGGTTTGTCCAAAATCAATTTCTCTTCGAGATAGCGAAGCACGCGCAAATTGTTGAGCGGATGGATGTCGCTGGCAATCGCCTGGGTGAGCGCGCGAACCCTCGCGCGCGCCAGCGGCTCGGCCGGCAGCAACGGCGGCTCCGGATACAGTTCATCGAGATATTCGATGATGGCCACCGATTGCGTGAGCACCACGCCGTCGTCCAATCCGAGCGCGGGGACGAATCCTTGAACGTTGATTTGCAGAAAATCCGACAGGCGGTGCTCGCCGGAGCGCAAGTTCTTGATGATCGATGTGTACTGCAGATTCTTGAGGGCCATGGCGATCCGCACCCTGTAAGAAGCCGAGCTCAAGCCGTAGCCATACAAAATCATCTAAGGAGTATATTGCCTAAGATCGATTCCGACATGATGGACTTTATTTATGTTCAAACACGTCCTTTTGGCACTTGCCGTTTGCGGCATCGTCGCGGCCGGCCCCTGTATGGCGCACGCGAAACTGCAGAGTTCCTCGCCGGCCAACAATGCGCATTTGACCGAGGCGCCCAAAACGCTCACCCTCAATTTCAGCGAAGCCGCGAAGCTGGCGATGTTGAAGCTGGTGCGCGACGGCAAGGAAATTCCAGTCCCGCTGGATAAAGACGCGAAAGCGGCCCAAACATTCACCCTGACGCTGCCGATGCTGACGCCGGGAAACTACACCGTGCAGTGGGCCGCCGTGGCTGCGGATGACGGCCATGTCACCAAGGGCTCCTTGGCCTTCTCGATTGGCTGATGGCGGTTCGCACGACCGAGGCTTGAGATGGAGATCGGTGGCTGGGATATCGCCGCGGCGCTCGCGAAAGCGGTCGCGTACGCGGCTACCTTCGGCGCGGCCGGCGCGGTTTTGTTTCTGTTCTATGGCCGCGCGCTGCTGCGGGACCCACAGCGCACCCTGATCCGCCGTCTGATCGGGATGCTGATCGGCGTGGCCGCCGGCGCCAGCCTGGTGCGGATCCTGTTGCTCGCGGGATCCATGAGCGGAGAGTTCGCCGGAATGTTCGATCGCACCTTCACGGGCATGATCCTGGGCGCGGGCGAAGGCCGGGCGACCGGCCTGCGGCTGGTGGGACTCGCGCTCATGCTTTTTGCATTTTCATCGAACCCTGTCTTGAGCCGATGCGCCATCCTGGGCGCCATCGCCGCCTCGGCCTCATTCGCATGGGTGGGACACATCCATGGATTGGTGCCGAACACCGCCGCCACCCTGCTGCTCTGCTTGCACCTGCTGTGCGCCGCATTCTGGCTCGGGGCGTTGCCGCCGCTGTTGATCATCACGGCCGGCGGCAACCTGTCGCAAATCGCCGCCGCCGCCGCCGGCTTTGGAAAATTGGCGTTGCGGGTCGTGGCGCTGCTGGTGGCGGCCGGCGCGAGCCTGCTGCTCATGTTGATCGGCCACGCCGCGCAATTTTGGACCAGCGATTACGGACGAATGATGGCGATCAAGCTGCTCGCCGTCGCCGCTCTCTTGAGCGCGGCTGCATGGAATAAGCTGCAGTTGACACCCAGACTGTTGAAGGGCGATGCACGGGCCGCGGCGATGTTTCGACGTTCGTTGCTCGTGGAAATGAGTATCGGCGCACTCATTCTGCTGACTACCGCCGCCCTCACCACGCTTGCCGGGCCGCCGTAAACGGGACACGTATCGCCTTCCGGCGTCGCTCCTCGATGGGCGACACTTTGCTGCGCTCGGCGCTACTGCCAGCCCTATCGGACAACCTTACAGTTTCGGAATCCGAATTCGACTGATCATCAACGATCCCGACAGCCCAAACACCAATGCCAACGGATGCAACCAATGGCCGCCAATCTTAACTTCGCCGAACCACAAGTGCTCACCAATAGCGCCAAGACTGGTGGCCACGGCCATGAGACATACCAGAAGAAATGACGTCGGAATCGGCGTCCCTTCGAAAACAGTTACTTTACCGGCGCCCGCGGAAAGTTCCTCCGCGGTGACATTGTATCGAGCGAGCCGCGACACGCCGCAGGCTACGAAATATCCCAAGATGATTCGATCAAATAACCCTTGCATGCCCAGGCCATAGCCGATCATGGCCGGCGCGACGCCGAAGGAAATGACATCCGCAAGCGAATCCAATTCCCGGCCCATTTCGGATGACTTCTGCCGCCACCTCGCCACGCGGCCATCCACGATATCGAAAGCCAATGCCGCCAACACCAATCCACAGGCGAAATAGACATGCCGCACGACACCCGTTTGCACATAACTGATCGTCGAAAATATCGCCGCCGTGCCGCAAACGGCATTCCCCAATGTGAACCAATCCGCCAGATGAAACTCACGAATCATCGAGAACGGCTTTTTCGGTTCCCGCATACTCATTTCTTGATGTTACCCGTGCTTCGTTTGATCAGTCAGCCGGACATTCAAGGCCGCACAGGACTTGTCGCGTCCTTCCCCACAACGGTAGACCACTCCCGAATATACCAACGGGTTACCAGTCCCCCGATCATGTAAGGATCCGACGCAACGAAGCGCTCCGGTACCGCCTTTGAATCGCATCGAAACAGCAACGCCGCGCCATCAACCGGATTGTCATAAGCACCGGCAAGAATAAGCTCCCCCCTCTCCTGCGCTTTCCAGGCCGCCAGGAGGTGCGCAGTTCGAAACGGTGCACGACGCGTAACGTAATCAGGAACGAACTCGTAGAAAAGCAAATAGTGCATATGACCTCACCCTCACCTTCTAACACATCGCTATTGCATTCCCTGCTGCGACCTTCGCATTTGGAATTTGTTACTCTTTACGGCGGCTCACGCCCCGGCAATACGTAATCCACATAGACGCTTCCCGGCGTGCCCGAAATGCAGGCCTCCACTTCGAAGGCGGAGCGAATCAAGGCAGGGGTCAACGTTTCCTCTGTGGCGCCATCGCCCTGCACATGACCGTTCGACAAGGCAAAGATACGATTGGCATAGCGGCCGGCAAGCGTCAGGTCGTGGATGGAAGCAATCACCAACTTGCCGCCTTGCGCCAGAAGCTGCAGCCGTCGCGCGGTATCGAGCGCGTGCTTGGGATCGAGGCCCGCGATGGGTTCGTCGATGATCAATACCTGCGGATCGGCGACCAGTGCACGGGCAAGCATGGCACGGGCGAGTTCTCCGCCCGACAGCGTGGTCGCGGGCTGTTCGCGATGATCGAGCAGATCGCAGGCCTGCAATGCCTGCGTAATCTTGGGGCCGAAACTCGTCGGTAAACCGCCGAATGCCGGCAGCGTCGGCGTCAATCCCAGGGCAACCAGCCTCTCGACGGAAATCGGCCACTCGCAGCGGGGATTTTGCGGCAGATAGGCGCGGCGACGCGCCAATTTCATGCCGGAGAGCGCGTGAATGGAAACGCCGTCGAGTTTGACCGCGCCGGAATCCGGCTTCAACAATCCCGCCAGCACCGACAGCAGCGTCGACTTGCCGGCCCCGTTCGCTCCGATGACGGCGACGAAATCACCGGACTCGGCGTGCAAGGAGACGTCATCGAGAATCGCGCGCCGGCCGCGCCGCACCGCTATTTTTGAGGCATCCAAGACACTCATGAGCCGTGCTGCATGACGCGCAACAAACTGGCGCGCAGCGCCACCGCGGCATCGGCGCTCTCGACCACACCGCAATTGTAAAGCGCGCTCGGATACGTGACGGTTTTGCCCGAATAGAGTTGGCGAATGAGGGGATGTTGCGCCAACTGTGTATTCAATCCCGGCGTGTCGCTGACATTGCTGGCATAGGCGAGGATGTCGGGGTGCGCCGCGATCAATTGCTCGACATCGAAGGATGGGTAGGCGTCGGCGTCGAGAGTCGCCGCGATATTGACGCCGCCCGCCGCGCTGAGAATGGCGTCGAACAGGGTGCCCTTGCCGGGAATCGATCCTCCCTCGCCCCAAGCGGCCACGCGCATGGTTTGCGCGGGCTTCGAGGCGGCCAGCTCGCGCAAGGTCGAGTCCATTTTGGCAATCAGCGCTTCTCCGGCGGCCTCTTCCTTGAGCGCCCGGGCCACTTGCCGCGTTACCGTGCGGATCTCATCGAAATTCACGGCCGGCGGGACCTCGAGCAGCGGCCAGCCCAGATTCTTGAGCACCGATCGCGTCGCCGGCGTGGTGTACGTGCCCGCCAGCACCAGATCGGGTTTTTCGGCCAGCACCTCTTCGGCCGTGCCCCAGTTGATTCGCACCTTGGCGGCCCGCGGCCACTGACGAGAAATGCCGGGATCGCGCGAGTAATACGTGATCGAAGCAATGCGTTCCGGCGGCAGAAGCTCGAGCAGCAGATCGTCGGTGCACATGCTGAGCGACATCACGTGCCGGGGCGCCGAATCGGGCGCCCCGCGATCACTCGAGCCAATGACACGGTCGCTCGAGGCCACCACGCCGCCGGTCAATCCAACCAGCAGCGCCGCGCCCACACCGAAGAGCAACCACGACGACTTGCCCAAGCGGTCAACCGAACTTGCTGAAATCAGGCGCCCGACGTTCGGAAAATGCCGTAAACGCCTCTTTGAACTCGGCGGATCGCAGCTGCCGGACGAAGTGCCCGGACTCCTGGCTCATGTGCGCCAACAAGACCTCTTCCTCGCGCATCAGGGACTTGGTCGCGACCACCGATGCGGGCGCGCGAGCGGCGATGGCCGCGGCCGTGGCGCGTGCGACTGAATGCAAATCCGCGGTGGGCACGGCGCGGTTCGCGATGCCCCAATGGACCGCCTTTTCCGCGCTCACCGGTTCGCCCAGGACAAACATCTCGAACGCGCGCGCATGCCCGATGCGCAGCGGCATCAGCATGCTCGAGCCTGCCTCGGGCACCAGCGCGAGATTGACGAACGGCGTGATCAGAAAGGCATCCTCCGCGACATAGACCATGTCGCAATGCAGAAGCATCGTGACACCGACCCCGACCGCGCGGCCGTTGACCGCGGCAACGATCGGGGTACGGGCCTTGGCCAGTGCGGGAAGAAACGGATTGGCATCCTCGGGTTTGGGCACCGCGGCGGCGTTGCCGATTGCCGCAAAATCCGCAAGATCGTTCCCCGCGGTGAACATATCGCCATTGGCCTTGATCAAAATGCAGCGGACGTTGGGATCGCCGTCCGCATTCGCGATCTCGGTCGCCAGCGTCTTGTACATGGCCCGGGTCAGCGCATTCTTCTTATCCGGCCGGTTGAGGGTCAATATCAAGAGCTTGTCGGTCTTCTCCACCAATACATGTTCTGTCACGAGAATTCTCCTTCGCGTATTTCAGGGCGCCGTTTTGCGCAGCCGTACCACGAGCCAAAAGAAAAAAGGCGTGCCGATGAGGCTGGTCAACACGCCGAGCTTCAATTCGGTACCGACGTGAATCAAGCGCGTCGCGATATCCGCCAGCAACAGCAGCAGCGCACCGGCGAGCGCCGCTGGAAACAGGATGCGGCTGGGTTGATGGCCGAGCAGCGGCCGCACCACATGCGGTGCGACCAGTCCAATGAACCCCACGACCCCCGTCACCGCCGTGGACGCTCCGATCGCCAATGCCGTGCCGAACACCGCCAAAAAATACAACCGTCCCATGTTGATCCCCAAGCTCTGGGCTTGAGCCTCGCCCAGCGCCAGTGCATCGACGCCGCGGGCCGTGAACAGCAGCATAGCGCACCCCAACAGAATAAACGGGGTCACCAGCAGGACGTGGGCCCAGCTGCGGTCCGCGAGCGAGCCCAACAGCCAGGTCATGATTTCATAC
>Ga0210389_10001211_pt1 | contig 21045 bp, 16 predicted proteins | sample IncBWH28OmetaG_FD_160127 | JGI IMG/M metagenome (GOLD analysis project Ga0210389, IMG submission 160127) | Forest soil microbial communities from Barre Woods Harvard Forest LTER site, Petersham, Massachusetts, United States - Inc-BW-H-28-O ...
GCCGGGCTGCCACAGGCAGGCAACGCCTCCGACGATCAATAGCGGCAGAACAGCTTGTAATCTCACAGTAATCTCTCCGATCTCACTTGGGCGCATCATTCTTGTCTTTGACTCCCAGCCCGCCGGTGATGCCGTCAACCTGGTAGCCAATCTGAATTTTCCTGATCTTTGCGATCTCAGCGGGCGTCGCAGTCTTTGGATCCACATTCGCCTGTGAACAGGTGAACCCGCGCAACGTGCATTCGGAAGTCGTGTGTTTAATTCCGCGCTCCTTCATCACATCGGTCAGATACTTCACGACGTCACCATGCATGATCACCGCGTTGTTCGGTACGAATGTCCCGACGCCGATGGCGTAGTCGATCGGCATCAGCGGCTCAACGCTCGATCCGAACGCGCCATCGTTCTTTTTGCCGAGATCGTGCGCATTCAGGTCCGCGCCTTTCTCGACCAGATACTTCACGATATGCAGATCGCCCAGATTCGCGGCGACCATCAGCGGCGTGATGCCATAACTGTCGGCCGCGTTCACGTCTTCGCCCATGTCGACCAGTAGCTTAACCACTTCAAGGCGTTCGGCGGGCGGTCTCTGCCGGTGATAGCCGTTGATGAAGCCGGTGCCGCACGCCGCCATCAGTGTCGTCTCGCGGTCCGCGGAAATGATGTGAGGATTGGCTCCATGCGCCAGCAACAGCTTTACCAATTCAATGTCTCCAGAGAACGCCGCGCGCATAATCGTTGTCGCGTAAACCAGGCGCGGCGATCCTTCGCGCATCCGGGCCCGCGGAGTCGAGTTGATGACGGCGTTCGTATCTGCCCCGGCGTCGAGCAGTTTCTTGATTATCGGAAGCGGATCTCTCGTCTCCATCCAGGGGAAGTTGGGCGCGGTTTCCATGTTCCGCCGGTCCACCGCCCAGAACAAAGCTGTGAAGCGTTGGGCGTCCTTTTGATTCACATTGGCGTGGCTGTCGACGAGGAACTCCGCGACATCGTAGCTGCCGTCGAACAGGGCAAGAGATAAAGCGTCTTTGCCGTCGGCGCCCTGGGCGTTGAGATTGGCGCCCGCTTTGACCAGAAGCTTGGCGGACTCCAGACCGTTTTCCCGCGCCGCGAACATCAGCGGCGTCAGCATGCCGCTGGCGAATTCCTCGATCTCCTGGTTCGGCTTCGGCGGGACCGGTGTGGTGCCTTCGAACCCCCGGCCCGAGGCCGACGGAACGAAGTACGATTTGGCGTTCACATCCGCCCCGCGTTCGATCAACAGCTTCACCACGTCGGGATGCCGTTCCGAAACCGCCCACATCAGTGCTGTGGTGCCGCCCCACGTCTCTTTTGCGTTCACCTGCGCGCCATGCTCAAGCAGCATCTTGACGGCATCCATCTTGCCCGTCCGCGCAGCCATCATCAATGCCGTGTCGGATGTTTTCGTCACAGGAGCGTTCGGATTCGCGCCGGCCGCCAGCAGCCGCTCAATCATCGCGGCATTCCCGTTTTGCGTGGCCAGCAGCAGCGGCGTCGCGCCCGCCTCGTTGGCCGTTGAGGGCTTCGCGCCGTTGCGAAGCAGGATATCGGCCAGTTCCAGGTTGTTCGCCTCGACAGCCCAGTGAAGCGCCGAAGTGCCATCGATCTGTGTTGCGTTGACATCGGACTTCTGCCGCAGGAGCGTTTGGACGGCGCTCGTATCGCCGCGCATCGCCGCATCCGCCACGTCGCTTTTCGGAGGCGCCGCAGTAGCTGCCATCGCGGCCAGGCATGTAATAAGTAGGACTCTCATAGGCTTTCTATTGCTCGGCGCCCTTGCGTTGCTGAACATGGCTGAACACCACCGGCAGAGCATCGTAGTTTTCGAGCGCGATCATGTTCAGTGCACCGTCCGGCGCCACTTTCCCGTTGAGCGAAATCTTTCCTTCGCCATCTCCGTTGGCCTTGACGCGAAGTTCGATAACTGAAAAATCGTAGGCCGTTTCTTCGCCGGCGGCCGGTTTCCACAAATCGTTTACGGCGCCAAGGCGGCGCTGTGTGATCAGCACGATTCGCTCGGAGCCGTCAGCATTCGCGAACTTCCCGGCATATCGAATGGCATACCCGGAGACCTCGCGCGACCACAGATATCCCAAAGTAGTGGCCTGCTGCAGAGCCTTCGCCAGCATCGCTTCAGGCGTTGGTTTCGGAGCCGCGCTCGCTTCGCCGCCACCGCGGCCTGCGCGTCCTCTGCCACCACGACCTTCACCGCCCCGCCCCGCATTCGCCGTCTTCAACATCCATGCATCCATCAGCTTGTCGCGCTCGGCATCGGTCGACCACCGAAGAATATCGATTCGAATTGTATCCGGCGCTCCGGAAACGTTTGCGGTCGTAGCGGTGTAACTGACGAGCGGCGTTCCCGCCCAAACAGAAGCAGCAGCCAGAAGCGTTCCGCAAAACACGGCATAGCAGCGGGTCATTTGTCCTGATTCGTTCCCCACACCCTGGTGAGCCACTCCACGAGCCGCTCCAATTCTTCGTCGGACAACTGAGCCCCACGTTCCCGCATATCCACGAGCGTGACCCGCCAGCCTTCCTCTGCCTTCCTTGCGCCCTGCACCCGGTCGATGCCGTGACATTTCGTGCAGGCGCGGTTCATCAATCGATAGGCCTCGGGGTCGGAAAAGAACGTGGTGATCTCCGGCGGAATGTACGTCCTCGGAAACGGCTTCGAGCCCGGACCGAATTTTTCCACCAGCCAGCCTGTCAGCAGATTCCGATCCGTGTCAGAAAGTTTGGCTGCGTCGGTGCCCTTATGTTTATCCGCGATCAGCTTCTCCCACCCAGCCTTGTCCAATGCGAAGAAAGCATAGTCGTCGATGCCATGGCATTCAGTGCAGTTCTTCCGAATCACGTCCCAGACCGGCCCATCCGGACGCAGCACTTTCGGACGCGTCGCCCGCCCACCCACCTGGCCGAGCAGAGGGAAGCACAGAAAAAGCAAAACCCACGTGGCGCACGCACTCCTGCGTGCCGCGCCCCGACTCATCGGGGCGCCTGTCGTGCGCGAACCAACAAGGGCCGGGAAGAGTCCCGCCCCGGCAGGCACGAGTGCCCGTTTTGCTGAGATGACTCGCTTCCTCAGCATCCCGCTACAGCGAAATCGGTTTCGTGCTCGATCCGAAACTCTTCTGTGTCCCGATTTCCCGACCCGCGACATCGTATTTCGGGATGTCCTCAATTCCGTACTTGTGAAGCACCGCCAGCAGCATGTTCGAAGTGCGATCCGTATTATCCGGGAAAACAATATGCCGATTGCCCGTGAGCTTTCCATCGAGCCCTCCCAGCAGAATGATCGGCACCTTCACATGCGCATGCCTGTGGGAGTTCCCCATATTGCTGCCTTTGTAAATCAAAATATGGTCGAGCAGAGTACCGTCGCCGTCCGGAATCTTGTTGAGCTTGTCCGCAAAATAAGCCAGGTTCTGCACGTGATACCGGTTCATCTTCGCGTAGTTGGCCACGTTCTCCGGCTTGTCCCCATGGTGGGAACTGCCATGCCAGGCGCCGTTGTAACCAGACTCAGGAAAACTCATACCCGAAAGATCCTTGCCCAGCATGTAAGTGGCGGACCGCGTCAGATCGCCCTCGAAGGCGAGCGCCAGCAGGTCATACATCAGCCGGTAATGCAAGTGTTTGCTCTCGGGCAGGCCAAAGGGAATCTCTTCCGACGGCTCCTTTACCGTAGATTCCATCGCAATCCGAATCCGGCGCTCGATTTCTCGAATATTGTCGAGATAAGTATCCAGCCGCGCGCGATCCCCAGGACCAAGCGGCTTCTTGAACGTCGAAATCTCCTGGGTCACCGAATCCAGGATGCTGGCGCTCTCTTTTCTGCCAAGCTTCCGCTCCTCCTGGTTGGTACCATCGCCGAATAATCGCTCGAAGGCTACCCGGGGATTGACCTCGGTGGGCAGTGGCTGCACGGGTGAAGTCCACGAAACGCAATTGGTATAGGCGCAGCTATAACCCCAGTTGCAGTTGCCGAAGTTGCCATCCTCTTCCACGCCGACCTGAATCGACGACAGAATCGTATCCTGTCCGTACTTCCGCGCGACCAGTTGATCGAGAGTGACGCCCAGGTACGGACTCACGGCATTACGCCGCGGCCGCATGGCGGACAGCAGAACGGCGCCGCGCGCATGATCTCCGCCCGGTTCTTCCGTGGTCGCCATCGCCTCCGGCATATCCATACCGGATATCAACGTAAGCCGATTGCGGAACGGTTCGAGAGGTTTGGTGATGAACGAAAAATCGAAATTCGCGCCCTCCTGCAGCGGGCTCCAGTATCCGGGAGCCGCCCCATGCGGGTGCCAGATCCCCAAAAAACGCCTGACCGGAACCGCGGCGGTTTTGTCCAGCGGCGTTTGCGCCGGGAGCATGGAATCCAGCAGCGGAAGACCGATGCTCACGCCTGCTCCGCGAAGAAACGTCCGGCGTGGAATGAACTTTTTCGAAAGATACATCTGATTTCCCCTTACTTTGCTGCTCTCTCTTCGACTTCCTTCGTTCTCATCTGGAAAGGTTCGCTGCGAATGATTCCCATCAGAATCGAAACGAACCTGTCGTTGTCCTTGTCCGCGTCCTGTACGATCGATCGAATCACCGGCATATCCTGATACTCCATGCCGCGCCCGATGCCGAACGTCATCAGCTTCTCCGTGATCATCCGAACGAATTGCGGCGAATAGTGCATCAGCGCCTGCCGCAGTTCGATGGGCCCGTCCACCTTCGTGCCGTCCCACAGCGTGGCTGACGTGTCCAGCGGCACTCCCCCTTCGCCGCCCTGCTTCGTCCGGTAAGATGCGTCGGCGTCGAAGTTCTCCAGCGCAAAGCCGATCGGGTCCATCAGCTTGTGGCAGCTTGCGCAGGGTTCGTTCTTGCGATGCATGGTCATCTGCTCGCGCAGCGTCATGACTTTTCCTTCGCCCTTCGTGTCTTCCAGCGGCGGCACGTTCGGCGGCGGCTCTGGCGGCGGCGTACCGAGGATGTTTTCCAGCACCCAGACGCCGCGCTTGACCGGAGACGTTCTGAAATTCTGCTGCCAGGCGAGCGCCAGCACACTGCCCTGGCCGAGCAGCCCGCGCCGGTAGGCCATGTCCGGCCCGAGCGTCACCCGCCGGAACTGGGAGCCGTAAATGTCGGGAATGCCGTAATGCTTCGCCAGCCGCTCATTCACGAACGTGTAGTCCGCATCCAGGAGATCCTTGACGCTGCGATTCTCCCTGATGATGCTGGAAAAGAGCAATTCCGTCTCGCGCCGGAAGCTCTTGCGCAGTTCGTCGTCCCAGTTCGGATAAAATACGCCATCCGGTGACGTTGCAGGCAGGTTCCGCAAATATAGAAGTTGATCGCCGAAGTTCGACACCAGCGAATCGGCCTTGGGATCGGAAAGCATGCGCCGCACCTGCCGTTCGAGCACCGCGGGATTGTGCAGCTTGTTCTGGCTGGCGACTTCGACCAACTCATCATCCGGAATGCTGCTCCAGAGGAAGAATGATAGTCGCGACGCCAGCTCCAGATCGGTAATTCGATACGGCTTGCCGGGAATGACATTCGTGGGCTCACGCTCGGCGCGAACCAGAAACTGCGGACTCGTGAGAATCCGCCGGAGACCGAGTTCGATGCCATCCTGAAAGCTTCCTTCGCGCCGTCCCTCCTGATAAAAGCCCAGCACCCATTCCATATCGGCCGCTGTCACTGGCCGCCGGAAAGCCCGGCGCATAAGCGTCGTCAGGATCTGATTCGCGCAAGTCGCTTCCTGCTCGGCGCTGGAGGGGCGGCAGGTGTAAACCTTGCGGATGCTGCGCGAATCCTCCGGCCGCGTCGGTTCGAAGGGCCCCTGAATCTGCAGCTTGCCGATCGCAGGATGATACTGCAATTGCGGAATTGGATTATCCTCGAGGGACTTGCGTTCGTACTGGCGGATCAGATCCAGGCTTGGCCGATAATTTGTCGCCAGGAAGGTCACGCCGACCATATGCGATCCGGCCTTCACCGGAACGGTCAGATCGATTGATCCGTCATTGTCAGCCGAATTCGCCGCGGTTAACCCCACACCGGCGTAATCGCGAATATCAACAACTTCGTTGTCGATCAGGAACTCGAGTTTCTCCCCCGGAATAAACCTTCCGAGCCCGAAGTTCTGCACCGAAAACTTGTACTCGCCATCGGACGGGAAGCTGTGTCGAACCGCCATCCCGCCTCGCGTGCCGAAAGGCAGTCCCTCGATGTGCTCGGTTTGCGAAGTATCGGCAGGGGAGATGTAGACCGCTTCGGCCGGTGACTTCCAGAAGCCGATCGCAGTGCGTGCGATTCGTGCGGCAGCGGATGTGTATGCCTCAAGCAGCGTAGGCGAAATCGTGAGAGAACCCGCGACGTTGTCGAACCCGCGCGCTGAATCATCGGCCGGCAGAAGCGTCGAAACGTTGATATCCAGATCCAGCAAATCGCGTATTGAGTTGGCGTATTCGGTTCGGTTCAAACGGTGCAACACAACTGACCCGGGATTCGGATGCGCAGCCGCTTTCTGGTCAACCTGGGCTTCCAGCCAGTCGCGCAATGCTTCGTACTTCGCCAGCGGTGGCCGGGGCATTCCCGGCGGAGGCATCATGCCGGCGCGCAGTTTCCGGATAACCCGCTCCCAGACCTCAGGATGATCGCCGACTGCATTGATGTCCGCTTTTTGCAAAGAGAAGTTGGCGATTCGGGTTTTATCGTTATGACAGCCGACGCAATATTGATCGAGCAGGGCGCGCTCCGCAGCGGGCGATTGAGCGGCCGCGGGCACCTGGCAGAAAACCGCCGCCAGCACCGAGACCCCCGCCCATAGCGGCATTTGACTCATCATGAATCCAGCCATATACTCTATTCCTCTATCCGATGGGATTCAATGATCCAATTGGACCATCAAGTTAGCCCGGCCCGACGAATGTCAAAAAACGAACTTCATGGCGAGCTGAATGATCCTCGGATCGCCCGCGTCAAGGCCGTTATTGCCGCTGATGTCGCTCAGGATCTGACCGAAAGTTGAAGAAGACCGGTTGCTGACCGGGTTACTCGGGTTCAGGTGGTTCACCAGGTTGAACGCATCCGCGCGAACCTGCAGTGTTCGCCCCTCTCCCCAGACGTGGAACGACCGCGAAAGCGCCACATTGAACTGGATCATCCCCGGCCCTTCGATATTGTTCTGTCCCAGGTTCCCGTAGGTTCCGAGGGCCGGTATAGCGAAGGCCGCTGAGTTCAGCCAGTTGTTAACGGTCCGATTGGGGGAGAAGACTCCGCTGGGGCTCACCAGATTGGCCGTCTGGGACGGCTCCGTAGTGAGGGCGCGATCCGTCCCCGGCACGACGGTGAAGTACGATCCGGACCTGAGGACCAAAATCGGCGCGAGTTGCCAATCGCTCGCCAGCCACCGCTCCCAATTGTTCGTAAACCGAGGCGACTGGGCGACCAGATTCAGGACGAAGTTGTGGCGCAGATCGGCCCCCACGCAATTCCCGCGGCCCTCGCGCCGGATAGCCGGTGAAAGCCCGCCGGAACCCGTCTGCTGATCGTAGATGTCACTGATGCAATGCGACCAGGTGTAGTTCGTGTTCAGCGTGACGTTGTGGCTCAGGCGCTTATTCGCCGAAAGATAGAGACCATTGTAATTGCCCGTTCCGCCCGGATCGTAAGCACCAATTCCGGCGTAGTATTGACCGGCGACGGGATTCTGCAGGTAAAACACGCGGCGTTGATTCTGATTGGCCGTGGTGGAACAGGTCGGGAAAGTGGTCGGCACCACCACGCCGCCTTTAACCACACTCAATGTGCATGAGCCCAGTCCCATAAAAGCGGCGGGATTGAGTTCCTCGGAGGTGCCCAGGTGGATGGAGCTGTTACCGATATAGTTCGCGCTGAGCAGCCAGTCGCCAACCTGACGCTGGATACTCAGATTCCACTGGTGCGTGTACATCGGCTTGTAATCGCTCGTGTTGAAGGTGACGTAGGCCCCGGCTGTCGGAAATGTGCAATCAGTACGCGCGTGACCCACCGGGCTGCAGTTCACAAGGTATGGAATCGCGTTGCCGCCGGGATAATTCGCCCAGGGGTCGGCGATATTCACGTTCGCAAGGCCGACGTTGTTTCCGAACGGCGGACCGAATCCCATCTGATTGGGGAAGAACTGATGCAGGCGGTCACCGAACATTCCATACGACGCCCGGATGGTCATCCTGCCGTTCCCTTCCGGATCGATGACGAGTCCGACACGGGGGAAGAATTTGTTGTAGTCGCTGCAATTGTAGCCATTGGCACATTTGTACTGCGGATCGCCGGCGAAAGCGAGGCCCACCGGCGCATTGGTAAACACCCTGCTGCGAAAACCCGCGGTATAAAGTGCGGGGTCGAAGTGGTCCAGCTGTCCGTATTTGTTGATGTTTGACAGATAGGGTTCCCAGCGAAGGCCATAGTTGACGGTCAAGCGCGACGTGATCTTCCAGGAGTCCTGGGCGTAAACCGAAGCGTAGTACTGATAGAGGTACATGCCGTAATTCGTTCCCTGGCTGAATGACACGGCGTCGCCAAGAAGGAAGTCAGCCATCGCCAGACCCGTCACCGTACCGTTGAAAGATGCGCTGCCGACGGCGTTAACGCCCGACCAGTAATTCATGATCCGCTTGTAAACATTGCCTCCGAAGCCGAACTGATGAGATCCTTTGACCCAGTTGACGTCGTCCGTGATCGACGCGTTGGGCCCAGTATGGGCCTCGCCTGGGACCGAAGCGGTAGAACCGATGGCGAAACCGCCGCCCACGCCTGCGACGGTCAAGTCGACAATGTGACCTCCGATGGGTGTATAGTTTGCCCCGAAGTCGGCGAGTGACTTGTACGCATCCGGAATCTTGACGACGTTTGTACGGCTGGCCGCCACTCGAAATGAGTTCACCAGATTGGGACTGATCAGATACGTGTCGCCGAGAGCGATGGCGTAGTTCAGATCGTGCACGCCGTAGTTGTTAATGGAGAGCGGATTGTGGCCATCGTATGTGGACGAATTGAGCAGGTGTCCGGCGTTGTACCTGCCGAATATCGAGTGCTTCTCGCTCTTCTGGTAATCGATGCGGCCGACAATAAGGTCTTCGTCAAGCCCTGCATTGTAGCCATAAATGGTCCGCCCGCACGGGTCCGGTGAAACGGGCATGGTCTTGACTATGTTGAGGGCCACCGGGCTCAGAAGTGACGTAGCAATCTTGTTCCCGGCAAATCCCAGTGATGGACTCAGGTTGATCTGCGTGCCATTTTCGCAGGCCGGCGAAGTAACGGCCGTGAAATCGCCCGCCACCATGTTCGCTGTGGGAACGAACGCAGTAAGCGCATTCGGATCGGAACGCTGCGTCGTTCTCTGGTATCCGCCGAAGAAGAACAGCTTGTCACGAATGATATGGCCGCCGGCCACACCGCCGAACTGGTTCCGCTTCAAGGTATCCCGTTTTGTGGCGAAGAAGTCGCGCGCGTTGAAATCGCCATTGCGCACAAATTCGAAAAGATCGCCGTGAAAGTCGTTGGTGCCGGACTTGGTCACCACATTGACTACGGAGCCGGAGTGGTATCCATATTGAGCGCCCAGCGCGCTGGTTTCCACTTTGAACTCCTGCATCGCGTCGGGAAAAGGAAGCGGAAGGGTCAGGTTGTTGTACGGATCTTCATGAATCGCTCCATCGAGCAGGTACATGGCGCTGTTCCCACCCTGGCCGCCCGCTACGGATATGACGATTGTGGGGTAATTTCTGACGTTGTTGATCGCCCCAGGACCAGGCAGGCTAGCCATACCGGCTAACAGCACAAGCTCGAGCGGATTGCGGCCGTTGAGCGGCATTTCGACCACGCGTACGTTGTCGACAACCTGTCCGACGCCGGTCGAATGCGTCTCCACCTGCAGGGCATTCGCCTCGACACTGATCTGCTCGTTCACCGCACCTACCTTCAGCGCCACGTCCACAGTAGGATTCGAGTCCACCTGCAGGACAATCCCGGACTCCACAGCCTTACTGAACCCGGATTTGGAAGCCTCCAGCGTGTAGCTCCCCAGCGGCAGGTTGGTCAGCACATAGCTGCCGTTTGACTCCGTCGAAACCGTGCGGACGGCGCCCGTCGAGGTGTGAGTCAGCTTCACCTCCGCTCCCGGGACTCCAGCCCCACTTTCATCCTTGACGGTTCCGCTGATTTGCGCGGTCGACTGTGCCAGCAATGGCAAGGTGCAGAATAGAATTCCAATCAGGAACCCGGCTGCTGCTGCTTTAATCTTCATTCCCGTTCGTCCCCTCACAGGCGAAGCCTCGCCAGTGGCGCGAATCTTATTTCGCGTGGACCTCCGCGGCAATGATCAATTCGGATGATCCATTTGGATCATCAGGCGCGCAGCGTCTTCTTGATCCGGTTCAGGCGGGTACATAATTTAAGACACCCAATGTGTCGGACCTGCATGTTCCTGGTGCTGCTGGGCGCACTGAATCCGATGGCTGCGCTCGATCCGCACAAAGCGCTGACGCAGTATTCCGCATCCGTCTGGACCCAGCAACAAGGGCTGCCCCAGGACGCAATTCACGCCATTGCGCAGACCGCCGATGGCTATCTATGGCTTGGCACGGATGAGGGACTGGCGAGATTCGACGGATATGAGTTCGTATCCTTTAACCGCGATCGCGGCGCTCCCCGCCTGAACTCCATTTCGGCGCTTGCCGCCGGCAAAGATGGTTCTTTGTGGATCGGCTCGCGGAGCGGATTGACGCGCTACAAAGATGCTCAATTTCGAACGTGGACGCGCAAGGACGGCCTCATTGACGACCTGGTATCTGCGTTGTTCGTGGACCACACGGGGATCCTGTGGATCGTAGCAGGCGGAAATCTGAGCCGCTTCGACGCCAATCGCTTTACGAATTTCCAGCGTGAGCGCGACGTCCCTCTTCGCTCCGTTCGTGCAGTTACCGAAAGCAAGGACGGTGACTTGTATATTTGCGGCAACAGTTCCGTCGTCAAGTTCGAGAACGGAGCCTTTGTCACTGTGATCGGCCCGGCAGTCCTTTCCGCCGACTTTCCTTCTCATATCCTGTCCGATCACAACGGAAACCTGTGGCTGACCAGCGCTCGTGGTGTGATTGAACGGCTCGCGGACGGAACTCTGAAACGTTATCGTGCCAGCGAGGGTCTCTCGGACGCATTCGGGCTGAATGCCGTTGCCGAAGACCGTAGCGGCGCTATCTTGGTCGGTACCGATTGGGGCCTCGCGCGGCTGGAGGGAACCCGCTTCACCAATCTGCCCGAGGCACGCGACGGTGCGGCCGTTCGCTGTATCTTCGAAGATCGCGAAGGGAATCTCTGGGCCGGCAGTGACACCGGTCTCACCCGCTACCGTGATGACTCGTTTACATCTCTGGGCAAACCGGAAGGACTACCGGAGAATGGGCCGACCGCCCTGTTTGAGGATCGCAAAGGAGCTATTTGGGCAGGTTACGACGATGGCCTCGAAGTTCTGAAGGACCGTCATTCCCCGCCCGTTCGTATCTCGAGCGCCAAACTGTTTGTTCGCCATTTGCACGAGACCAGCCATGGAGAATTGCTCGTTCCTTCACGACAAGGTCTGATTCGAATTAAGGACGGACGCCAGACAACGTTTGTCGCGCCGGACCCGCAAGGCCGGAAAACCGTGTTCGACGCTCTCGAAGCCCCTGATGGCAGCGTGTGGCTTGCTCTCCCGAATGGTCTTGGCGAACTCAGGGGTGACAGTTTCCACACCGTCATCCCTGCCGGTCCTCTCTATCAGGACGATTCGTTCTACGTCCTTGCCCGGTCAGTCGACGGCGCAATTTGGGCCGGAACGCTGTCCAATGGTCTTTGGCGGTACAGCAATGGTGAGAAACGCCTGTTCACATCTTCCGACGGCCTCAGCAGCGGCCAGATCCGATTTCTATATGCCGACGCCGGCGGCACGCTATGGATCGGCACTCTTGACGGCGGCCTGAACGCATTCCGTGACGGCAGGTTCGTGAGCTACCGGGCTCGCGATGGTCTCCTCAGCGACAACATCTACAGCATTACCGACGACGGCAGTTCACTCTGGTTGACCACACCTCGTGGGATCTGCCGCGTTTCGCGCCGGCAACTCGCAGACTTCGCCGAACATCGAATCCGGATTCTGCGCCCGGCGAATTATGGCGTGGATGATGGCATGCGCAGTGCGCAGACTACCGATGGCCGGCTCTTGTCGGATGGCACACTGTGGTTCGCCACCAGCCGCGGCATCGCGATTTACGATCCGCGAATCAGCAACACCACAGTGCTGCCGCCATTGATCCATATCCTCGACCTCTCGATGGATCGCCGGTCTTTTGGAGCGGCCGCCGGCAAGACCCCTGCCCGCATACCCCCGGGCAGCGGGCGTATTCAGATCCGATATACGGCGATCCACCTTCGGGCGCCCGATCGCGTCCGCTATTCGTACATGCTGGACGGTTTGGATTCCGACTGGGTGAGCGTTGACGACGCCCGAGCCGTCAACTACGACAGTCTTCGCCACGGCCACTATCGATTTCGCGTGAAGGCGGAGTTGCCCGGCGGACCAACGAGCGAATCCGTTTTGGAGTTCGACCTCGAACCTCATTACTACGAAACCGGATGGTTTCGTTCACTCTGTTTGCTCGCCTTGGCAATGGCGATCTGGAGCGCTTACAAGTTGCGCGAACGGCAGGTCCGCTCGCGCTTCGCAATGGTGCTGCAGGAGCGCGCCCGGCTGGCGCGCGAGGTTCACGATACCCTGGCGCAGGGCTTCGTTGGCATCGCTTCGCAATTGGATGTCGTCGAGATGACGATGCCGCCCAACGCCGGTCCCGCCCGCAGCGCGCTGGACCTCGCCCGCCGCATGGCTCGACACAGTTTGACGGAAGCGCGGCGTTAGCTCAGAGACCTGCGCGCCGCGGCTTTGGAGGACCAGGATCTTGCCATAGCCCTCGAATCGGGGGTTGAGCGCTGGGCCGCCAAATCCGGCGCAAAAGTGAAGGTGGACGTAAACGGAGACGCGTCGAAATTGCCCGAAGAAGTGGCGCACCACGTTTTCCGTATTGCCCAGGAAGCTGTCGCAAATGCTGTCAATCACGCCGCCCCCAACCGCATCAACCTCGAACTCAAAATCGAACCCAAGCAGCTGCGCTTGCATGTGGAAGACGATGGATGCGGCTTTGAACCGAAGGATGCGTTCACGTCGACCCACGGCAACTTCGGGCTGATTGGAATGCGCGAACGCGCCGAGCGCCTCGAAGGCGAATTGCGTCTTGCCAGCCAGCCGGGGAAGGGAACTCGTCTCGACGTCACTGTGCCGCTGCGATGAAGAAGATTCGGATCCTGATTGCAGAAGACCACCTCATCGCGCGAGTCGGCGTGGCATCGATCATTAACGCGCAGCCCGATATGACGGTCGTAGCTGAAGCCGTCAATGGACAGCAGGCCGTGGCTCTGTTTTGCGAGAAGAAACCCGACGTGGCCCTCATGGATATGCGGATGCCGGTGATGTCGGGCGCCGACGCGGCTGCCGCAATTTGCAGAAAATACCCGGGCAGCCGGCTGATCGCGCTGACCACTTACGATGGCGATGAGAACGTTCGCCGGGCTTTCGCCGCCGGCGTGCAGGCCTATCTGACGAAAGACGTCAGGCACGATGAGTTGCTCAGAACCATTCGTGCCGTGCACGCGGGCGAGACCTGCATTCCCGCGGCGCTGCTCAACCATCCCTCGCCGCAACTCAGCGCGCGCGAGGTCGAAGTGCTCGAACTGGTAGTCGAAGGACTCTCGAACAAGCAAATAGCCTATCGCCTTCACATCGCCGACACCACGGCGAAGAACCACGTGAAAAACATCCTCGCGAAGCTCAATGTGCAGGACCGGACCCAGGCTGCGACGGCCGCAATTCAGAGGGGTATCGTAGCTCTGCCCTGATAATCCGTGGCGCGGACTCCCAGTCCGCCGTGCCTGCACTCATGCAGGCACTTGTGGGCGGTCGAAGTACGGGTCCGGGGACAACGCGAGGTGGTTGCGCCACGCGTCTTCACGACTTTCGCTCGCCACAGGTCCGCATATGACTGTGCGGTAGCTGACATTTTGTCGGACGCACCCTGCAATTCCGCTCGCTGGCTTTTGACAAAATATCACTTTAGATATAATCTAATTTGTTTATGGATGCCGATGCGATCAAGCGCTCGCTGGAAGACAGCGGCTTGCGGTGCACTCCGCAGCGCTACGCCGTAATGGCATTCCTGACTGAACATAGTAAACACCCCACGGCTGCGGAAATCTTCGAAGCCGTTAATCGCGTGGACCCCCGCTCTTCGAGGGCCACGACGTATAACAATCTGCGGGACCTGGTGCAGGCGGGCTTGGTGCGGGAGGTGGCTGTCGAGGGCCGCGCCGCGCGATTCGATGTGAAGGGCATGCGGCATCATCATTTCATCTGCGACCGCTGCGGCAATGTCGAGGACATCGATTGGTACGACCTGCCCAGGCCCGCCTCAGGCTCCCTTGGCAAGCGGATTCTCCGGGAATGCGAACTTATTTTCCGGGGGCTCTGCACGAAGTGCGCTCCGCGGCGCGCTACCCGATAGCTGTCGCGGGCGTGTGGATCGAGCGAGAATGCGAATGCCGCGAAAGGCTCGTAGTTTCGTAACGCTTTTTTGACAAATTCGAAGGAAGACTAAAACACATGGAAAAAGAACTCGCCACAGCAGCAGGGGCGCCCGCCCCTCCCAATGAGCAACAAGTCCTCGAAAACAAATGCCCGGTAACGGGCGGCGCCCGCAGGCACACAGTGGCCGGGGCGCCGACCAATGCGAACTGGTGGCCGAACCAGCTCAACCTGAGAATCCTGCGCCAGAACTCTCCTCTGCCCGACCCGATGGACAAGGATTTCAATTACGCCGAAGAATTCAAAACCCTCGACCTGAATGCCGTAGTCAAGGATCTCAATGCCCTGATGACCACATCGCAGGACTGGTGGCCTGCCGACTACGGCCACTACGGCGGGTTGTTCATTCGCATGGCATGGCATAGCGCCGGTACGTATCGCACCGGTGACGGCCGCGGCGGTGCAGGCTACGGCACACAGCGTTTCGCGCCGCTCAATAGCTGGCCGGACAACGCCAGCCTGGATAAAGCGCGCCGCTTGCTCTGGCCCATCAAGCAAAAATATGGCCGGAAAATCTCCTGGGCCGATCTCATGGTCCTCGCTGGTAATGTTGCATTGGAATCGATGGGGTTCAAGACCTTCGGCTTCGCCGGCGGCCGTGAGGACGTCTGGGAGCCGCAGGACGATATTTTCTGGGGGCCGGAAGGCAAGTGGCTGGGCGACGAGCGCTACAAGGGCAGTCGTGAGCTCGACAATCCCCTCGCCGCCGTGCAGATGGGTCTGATCTACGTGAATCCGGAAGGGCCCAATGGAAAGCCCGATCCCCTCGCCGCGGCAGTCGATATTCGCGAAACATTCGCCCGCATGGCGATGAATGACGAGGAAACCGTCGCGCTGATCGCCGGCGGCCACACCTTCGGCAAAACTCACGGAGCAGCCGATGCGGGTAAATATGTCGGCGCCGAGCCCGAGGGCGCTCCCATCGAGTTGCAGGGCTTGGGATGGAACAACTCCTTCAACACCGGCAGCGGCGCGGATGCCATCACCAGCGGCATCGAAGTCACATGGACCACTACTCCAACGAAGTGGAGTAACAACTACTTCGAAAACCTGTTCAAGTTTGAGTGGGAGCTGACGAAGAGCCCCGCCGGCGCCTACCAGTGGACTCCGAAGAATGGAGCAGGGGCGGGCACGGTTCCCGGTGCCCATCCCAACGCGAAGCCTCATGCTCCGGGAATGCTCACGACGGACCTCTCTCTGAAGCTGGACCCCATCTACGCGCCGATCTCGAAGCGCTTCCACGACAATCCTAAGGAGTTCGCGGACGCATTCGCCAAAGCCTGGTTCAAGCTGACGCACCGCGATATGGGCCCGATCTCGCGTTACCTCGGTCCGCTCGTGCCGAAGGAACCGCAGTTATGGCAGGACCCTCTTCCCGCAGTCGATCACGCATTGATCGGCGAGCAGGACATTGCCGGCCTGAAGTCGAAGATCCTCAAATCCGGACTTTCGATCTCCGAACTGGTTTCCACTGCCTGGGCGGCAGCCTCATCGTTCCGTGGCTCCGACAAGCGCGGAGGAGCCAACGGGGCGCGCATTCGCCTCGCGCCGCAAAAAAACTGGGCAGTGAACCAGCCCGCTGTCTTGGCGAAGGTGCTGCCGAAGCTCGAGGCCATCCAGAAGGAGTTCAACAGCTCACAGTCGGGCGGTAAGAAAAAGGTCTCCCTTGCCGACCTGATCGTTCTTGCCGGTGACGCCGCCATCGAGGAAGCAGCGAAGAAGGCTGGGCACGATGTGAAGATTCCCTTCTTGCCGGGCCGCACGGACGCTACCCAGGAACAGACCGACGTCCATTCATTCGCGGTGCTGGAGCAGGTCGCGGATGGATTCCGCAACTACCTCCGGAACGGGCAGGAAAGGCCGGCGGAGGAACTCCTGGTCGATCGCGCGCAGTTGCTGAATCTGACCGCTCCGGAGATGACGGTTCTCATCGGCGGCCTGCGCGCATTGAATGCGAACCACGGCCAGTCCAAACACGGTGTATTCACCAAACGGCCCGAGACGCTGACGAACGATTTCTTCGTCAACCTGCTCGACATGAATACAAAATGGCAGCCCACCTCGACCGGCGGCGTTTTCGAGGGGCATGATCGCAAGACCGGCCAACTCAAGTGGACGGGCACCCGTGTCGACCTGATCTTCGGTTCCAACTCCGAACTCCGCGCAGTCGCCGAAGTCTATGCATCGAGCGACTCGAAAGAGAAGTTTGTGAAAGACTTCGCGGCTGCATGGACCAAGGTGATGAACGCGGACCGCTTCGACGTTGCCAGAGCCTGACGCGCCCATTTCCTGCCTCGTGAACCGGACTGTTCACCGTGCGTGAACTGTCCGGTTCACGGAAACCCCAATCACGCCCGCCCCCGCACGCCATTTCAATCAGTTACGCAGCCGGCGCAGGCTGCCATGCAACGGCGCGCTGCATGCACTCTTCGGCCTCGTTCCACAGGCACTTCCGGGAAACCGGCGAAGAGGAGAAAAAGGCAATGAAAAACACTTGGAAATGGAATGGATTGGCGATCGCAGCGGCGATGGCCGTAACGGCCGTTATCGGCTCGGCGCAGCAAACCGCCATGAAAGCCAACGTGCCGTTCGAATTTTCGATCAACGGTGGCGCGCCTCAGGCGCCGGGATACTACGTTGTCACCCGTGACCGGAACCTTTGGCTGGTTCGCCGCGAAGAGACGGGCCACGCCGTGATAGTCCGATCGTTTGCATATGAGGGAAAGGATTCCGAAGCTCCCTCCCTCACTTTCAATTGCGTGGGCAAGCACTGCCAGCTGCGCGCCATCCACACGGGCGGACACGCGCTCGGAGCCGAACTGCCGCCGCCCCACCTGAGCAAGTCGGACGCAGCGGAACTGGCTGTCGTGACTATACCGCTGGAACCGAAGCCGGGTGTGTAACAGCGATGGCGGCGATCGAGTTTCTACATTTTGAAGGCCCGCTCAAAATGTAGAAACTCCCTGGTGGGTACGGACTTTAGTCTGTACGGCAGGAAGCGCAGCTCGGCAGCTGGCCTTGTCGATGCGTTGTAGGTCTCTGTCCGCCATAAAATGAGATCGTGTCGACCGATTTGAAGCACGTCTTTGCCACGCTCAAGCCGGTACTTTCCAGTCAGGCCTCCCGCCTGGTCGTGAAGAAAGATGCGCCGGACGAATATACGCTCGTCACAAAAACACCCTCTCCATTTCCTCAGTACAAGCGCCAGCCCATGTGGTTTGGAGCCATCAAGGTTGGCAAGGCGTACGTCAGCTACCACCTCATGCCGCTGTACATGAACGCAACGCTGACCAGCACTATTTCGTCCGACCTGAGGAAACGAATGCAGGGGAAGTCCTGCTTCAACTTCAAAGCGGAGCCCGGTCCGGCAATCATTCCCGAGCTCGAGCAATTGACAGCCGCGGCCGTCAATCACTGGGCGGCACAGAGCTGGCTTTGACTTTGGTAGCCCAGGCAACACAGAGCTGAAGGTGATAGGCTGCGATGAACCACTGGTCGGGCCAGAAGGCTCTTTCAGGAATCGTCTATGATACTGCGGCACCGTCCGATGCAGGCCGGGGATATTCGCGAGTGCGTCGATATTGTCGCGCATCATTCCGTCATCGGCCCGCGATATGGATCGGCCACTGAGCTTCTACCCGAGGCATGGCTCCGCCTGCTCGAATGCGAAGCGCATTTTGCCACGGTCATCCTTGTAGAAGAAGGCCCTCACTCGCGGATCTGCTTCGTGGGCATCTCCTTCGCTGCGCACGACGAGTTCGTGCGCGAAATGAAGACCTCGCCACAGTTCTGGGTTGGTCCGGAACTAACCAGGAGGGTTGTGAACGGCGACTCCCCGGTTCTGACCGGCAAACAGCTCCGAGAGGCAAATTCGGGCGACGGCTTGAATCTGGCGATCTGGGAAGGATGCATCCGCCCTGGATACGAGATTCACAGCGAACTGCATCGTTTCATGATGGCCGTTTTTATCCAGGCACATCGGGGCTATCTGTGGAAAGAAGTGATCGGTTCACAAATCGAGAGTGCTGATCGGCTCGACTTCACACTTAAGGCGGGGGGCTTTCTCTGGGATCCGGTTGCAGCCGTCTACACCTCCAGCCCCACATTGGGAAAGGACTCCGCCGAAATCGTCGCCAACCCGCACATCGTCGGGATCACGCGCGAGCTCGAACTCAAGCGCCAGCATAACTGGGGAGGAAGCTGGATTGGCAGCCTGTTTGACTATCGCGTGCCGATCCTCGGCTGTAGCCGCAGCGAACAGCGTCTGCTTTCCAGCGCGCTTCTGGGCCCGACGGACGAGAACCTGGCCGAGATACTGGAAACGTCGCTCCCCGCTGTCAAAAAGATGTGGGTCTCCATCTACCATCGCGTGGAAGATTGCCTGCCCGAGCTGATTCCCGATCCACTCGGACTTCCGGCGGCCAGCCGGGGAAAGGAAAAGCGGCGCAGCCTGCTGGCCTATCTGCGCGAACATCCAGAGGAACTCCGCCCCTTCTCGCGAAGGCTTTCCATGCAAGCCGCTGCTGGCGCTCCCCCCTTTTGACCTGAGGTTCTGATTGAACTACTGGCCTTCGCAACTCACCCGTGTATTCCAGTCCACAAAGGCGCCGTTCGGGCTATCCCTCCATGCCCAGACGTGCAGTTCGAAGAACGCTGGTAAGCCGAACCGGTTCGGGCTGGTCACAAGCAGAAAGGCCTGGCCTTCCAGCGTCGGCGGCGCGCTGTTCGCCGCCAACCACGCGCCGGCGTCAACGATGTACTCTGCGCCCACCAGTGCCAGGCCGCCGTTCGACGGCTCATAGATCAGCGCCTGGGGCCGCGTAACATCGATCTTGCCGGCGCCGTACAAACTGAGGTGCTCGGTCACACCGTGTCGACAGCCAGGGATCACGGCCGTGCGCCAAGTTTTGGCTGCTTACCACGAGAGACCGCGTCGACGATTTCATCCGCGGTCACGCCGGCGCGAACCTCTTCCACGCAGGCGCCACGCGGATCACCGCCGGTTGAAGTTCGATGCACCGCGGCCGCGAGCCCATGCCTCGGCGCTAATCACCATTTGCCAACGTGCGCACCGCCGTCCACGTGCAGAACCTCCCCGGTGACATAGCGGGCCTCAGTGAGGTAAAGGACGGCGTCAACAATGTCGTCCACCGCCACAACTACACCCATCGGAGAGAAGGCTTTCAGCGAGTCCTTCGGGTTCGAAGCGTGCATTGGCGTATCGACGGTCCCCGGGGCGACTGCGTTGAAGCGGATACCTTCTTTCGCATATTCCAATGCCAGACTGCGCGTGATCCCGTGCAGGCCGGCCTTCGTGATCATCGCCACAGAAGCGTTCACTCCGGCGATGGGATGATCCGCCAGCGTGGCGGTGATGCTAATCACGCTTCCCCCGTTTTTCTGAGCCAGCATTTGCTTCACGGCAAGCTGTGTCACGTGGAGGTAGCCAAGCAGATTCGTATCGGAGAGCAACTGAAAGTCGTCGTCGGTGAAATCGATGAACCGCTTGGTCATGAAGATGCCAGCGTTGTTGACGACAGCATCTATAGAGCCGAACCTGCTCATGGCGGTCTCGACAATTTTTGCGGCGGTTGACGCTTCGGCGATATTGCCGTCAACCAGCGCCAGGTTCTCCGACGGTGCAAACTCAGATTCAGTGATCTTGCGCGAACTCGCGACCACGTTGTAGGCGTGTTCGAGAAATGCCTTCGTGACGCCCGCGCCGATTCCCTGAGATGCGCCCGTGACAATCATCGTTTTAGGCTTCGTCTGTAATGGCCTGGTCATGCCGCCTCTCCTTTAGCTTTCAATTTCTGCTTGAATACCTGGCGCAACGAACAAGGCATTCGATTAGCCGTTCCAAAAACGGATTGAAAGAGCGAGCAGTTCGAAGACGGAAGTCGTTCTTTCGACACTCCGGTGTCTGCTGAGCGCTCGTCATACTGGTGATGATGAAGCACCGGGCTCTCCGGCAATCCATTGCCGCCAGTAAATTACGGACGGCACTCGCAGTGCCTGGCGGCGGACGCTGCCGAGCCTGCCCCGGCCGCATCATTACCGCTTCCTCGAGGTCTCGGCTCGGAACTACGTGGATTGGTGAGCCGGGTTTATGCGCCCCAGGGTACCGTGTAGCTGCGGTTGCAGATTCGGCACCGATAATGTCCCCGAAAAGGCCACATCAATGCATCATGCATCAGACGGCACCAAAACGAGCCAAAAACTTTGATTCTGCACGAGTGAGGTTCCTGCGGTTGCAGCATGGTGAGTTCCTGTACCGAATCTAGGACGAAGCAGACTCCAGGTACATCCCG
>Ga0210389_10001212_pt1 | contig 21033 bp, 12 predicted proteins | sample IncBWH28OmetaG_FD_160127 | JGI IMG/M metagenome (GOLD analysis project Ga0210389, IMG submission 160127) | Forest soil microbial communities from Barre Woods Harvard Forest LTER site, Petersham, Massachusetts, United States - Inc-BW-H-28-O ...
CACCACCGGCTGTGGCGAAAGAATCACGCCATCCAGATCGACCACGCCAATCCGGTCGCCGAAGCCAGTAATGCCGGCATCCCCGCCACCCGCATGCAGCGTCATGTAGACCAGACCAAACACGGCCAGCACAAAGAGGAAAAAAGCCCCTCCGCCAATCAATACCCAAAGCAGTGTGCGCGATCGTCCGTCAGCCATAAAGAAAGTTTAGCACTTCGCAGGATTGGGTACGATCCAAAGCCGACCGGAGACGAGAGCTAGCCCCGGCAGTTTGGAGAAGCGCCTTCGGATGGCGTAGACAGCTTTCAGGAACGCTCTTTGGCGGCACTCCTTTGGGCGCACGCTTTTGGGTGGCGCAGCGCTTTCAGCGCTGCGGTGACGCCGTTCTTCGGCGGTGGGCTTTAGCCCTGAGGTACTTGGACTGGCGCCGCTTTCTATGGTCTCACCGCTCTCAGCGCAGCGCGCTGCACCCCAACCTCAACCGGCGTGCGGCAAACATACTCCCCATCGGCATAAACATCGACCGGATACTCGGTCTCAACCAGCACCCGTCCAGCCTGAAAATACTCGACCTCGGGGACGCCCAGATGTTTGCCGCTATAAACCGTCGGAAACAGTCGCAAGAGCCGCATCCGATCGACCGCACCCACAACGCAAACATCAAGCAGCCCATCATCCATCTTGGCCCGAGGCGCAATCTTCATCCCACCCCCGTAGACCGGAGTATTCGCAAAAGCTGCGAGGATCGTAGGCCGATCACTGCGCACGATCCAGTTAGCGCTGCCTGCATCGTCTCCATCCGCAGCCGCCAGAATCTTCACCCGCACCGGAGCAAACGAAAAAATCGTCGGAACCAGACTCACCACATACCCACCGTGCCGGCGCAGCCAGCGCGGCAACCGATTCGCCCGCCGCGACACTTCCCCATCAAGCCCCACCCCAGCCACGCAACAAAAGTACCGAGACCCGTCTGCACGGGCCGCGCCATCTGAGCTCTCAAGAGGAGTAATCAATCCCAAGTCAACAGTGCGCACATGATCGGCTCGAGCATCATGAGACCGAGCGTCGCCCTCGCCCTTACAGAATTTTAGCCAAGCCGCAACTGAGTCTCGTACTCGTCGCAACCCGAGAGCTCGCGCAAAATCATTCCCACTTCCCGCCGGCACCACCAGTACCGGCAACCCCAACCGCACCAACTGTCCCAGATGCCGGTGAATCGTCCCGTCGCCACCAAAGATCAGAATCACATCGGCTTCGTCGCCCGAGCCCGGCATCCCCATGCGCCACTCAATGTTGTTGGCGACAGCCGTTTCCACGGCCTGAAACGGCTCCAGCTCTTTCGGAGAACACCCCAGCCCGAGAATGACAGCCGCGCGCATGTGCGGGGAGAGAGTAGCAGAGTCAGGGCCGCATGATCGATCCGTCATGATCGACCCATCATGATCGACCCATGCTGTTCAGCGGCAGCGACTCATTTTCAAGATTATTTCAGCTCGATGTCATTCTGAGCGCGGCGATAGCCGGGCGAGGAACCTTACGATAGACCGACGCTATTGATGCCGTGAGCGCAACTCTCTAGCCTTCTATGGCCTATTTCCCAAATACAAATCAGCAACCTTCAGCGCCAGCTCCTCCGGACTAATGTCCACCCGGTTGGCCAGCACAATAACCGTCAACTGATCAGCAGGAAAGCGCTGGATCACCGTCCGGAACCCGATCGTCTCGCCAGGGTGCCACATGCGCCTGTGTCCCCGGTACGGATCGAGAAACCATCCAAACCCGTAGCTCACGCTCGGCCCCTCAGGAGACTTCGCCGGCCCACCGGTCGGCCGCACCGGGGTCAGCGCCGGCTCCATCTCCGCCGAACTCAGCAGCGTATGCTCGCGCAAAGCGCGGTCCCATTTTTCCAAATCGTCGAGCGAAGAATAAATCCCGCCATCCCCCAGCACCGCCGACGTCGGACTCTGATCGGTCTGCCGCCAGCCGTCTTTCTCCTTACTGTGCCCATAGGCCCGGTGCGCCACTTCGTTCTCACCCTTTTGGTAAGCGACCGTGTTCTTCATCTGCAGCGGAGTGAAAATTCTTTCCCGCAGAAATTGCCCAAAGCTCTTCCCCGAAACTTTCTCCACGATCATCGCCAGCACCGCATAGCCCGAGTTGCTGTACTCCCACCGCGACCCCGGCGCAAAGGTTCCGCTGCTCTGCTGCTCCAGCAGTTTCAGCACCCCCGCATCAAGTATCTGCGGAATTTTCTCAGGCGGCGTATCCGGATACTGCTTCATCAGCACATCTTCATAATCCGGCAGCCCAGAAGTATGGTTCAGCAGATTGCGAACAGTAATAGCCTTTCCGTAGGCCGGAAATTCAGGGAAGAAGTCAGTGAGGTGTTCGTCATACCGCAGCTTGCCATCGCGCGCCAGCAACATAATGCACGTCGCGGTGAACTGCTTGGTAAACGAAGCCAACCGAAAATTCGTTCCAGCAGCGATAGGAGTGAGCGTGCGCAAATCAGCAACGCCGTATCCCCTCCGAAACGCGACCTTGCCGTCGTAAACGACAAGCACCGCCGCCCCAGGAGCGTTGCCAGATTTCAGTGAAGCAAACACCGCATCGATCTGCCCAGCAGAAACCTGAGCAGAAGCGACGACGCCACAGTAAGCCAGCATCAGAACGAACGATATCGCAGCGAGTCTTGATTTCAACTGACGAACCTCAAGAAACTGAGCCGGCGTGATTCTATACGCGGCGGCGAAACGAAGACATTTACAGCAACAGCTCCAAGCACTGTCATCCTGAGCGAAGCGAAGGACCCCATGTTCTGCTTGTATATCCTGCAGCTTCGCGAGGAATCCTCTTCTCCGAATCGTAGTTGCCCGCCGCCCCGCACAGGCGCGGGTGAAAACTCCCAGAAGTGCCGGTGCCACACCAGGCAGGCACGGGGTCCTTCGACTCCGCAGATCGATTCGCACAACGAACCGCTCTGCTGCGCTCAGGATGACAAGAGGGCCGTCTGCAGTCGAACCGCTTATGCGACTATTGATGCAATCTTCTTCTTGCGGCCAACCTTCACAAACGCTTCGGTAGGCACGCTGACGAATGCGAAATACCTGCCCTTCATTCTTTCGCCCTTGATCGTAACCGCGTCTTCCTTCAGCTTTCGGCTTCCTTCGGTTGTCGAAGAGACCAGTCCGATTTGCAAGAGAAGTTTCTCAACCCTGACAATCTTCACCTTCCAACTGTTTTCCACAACTGTATCCCAGTCCGCCCGGATGGTATCTTCGTCGGGCAAGTACAGATGTTTAACCGGCTCTTCTTCGTCCACCCAAGGCGGCTTTGTCCGATCTAGCGTGCTCTGCGCCTCAATAGACCCGACGCGGACGACAACTTTCTCTGCTACTTCCTCGCCCTTCTGAAAGTCCTTCGCCCAATCCTCCCCCGCCTTCGCCGCCGCCTCCGCCGAATGGAAGTCCGCCACGATCCTCCGCGCCAACTCCTTCTTCGCCGCCATGGGATGCATCTCGCGCTTCATCTTCTCAATCTCGGCGACCTGCACATCCGTCAGCAGCTCGTAATATCTCCACATCATCTCGTCGGAAATGCTCATCAGCTTGCCGTACATCTCCAGCGGCGCTTCGTGAATGCCGATCGCGTTCCCTAGCGACTTCGACATCTTCTGCACGCCATCCAACCCCTCCAAAATCGGCGTAGTTAGCGCCACCTGCGATTCCTGCCCATAGGCGCGCTGCAGTTCGCGCCCCACCAGTAAATTGAATTTCTGATCCGTCCCCCCGAGCTCCACATCGGCCTCAAGCGCCACCGAGTCGTATCCCTGTACCAGCGAATACAACAACTCGTGAACCGAGATCGGCTTCTCTTCCTGAAAGCGCTTGTGAAACTCCTCACGCTCCAGCAACTGCGACACCGTGTACTTCGACATCAGCCGCACAAAGTCATCGGGCGTGAACGCGCCCATCCAGCGCCGGTTGAAATCGATCACAGTTTTTTCCGGATCGAGAATCTTGAACACCTGCGCCTTATAAGTCTCCGCGTTCTGCTCAACCTGCTCGCGGCTCAGCGGAGGCCGCGTCGCCGACCGCCCCGTCGGATCGCCGATCATTCCCGTGAAATCGCCGATCAGAAAAATCGCCGTGTGACCCAGATCCTGAAAATGTTTCAGCTTGCGCAGCACCACCGTATGCCCGAGGTGCAAGTCAGGAGCCGTCGGATCCATCCCCAGCTTCACCCGGAGAGGTTTGCCCGTAGCGCGCGATTTCTCCAGCTTGGCGCGCAAATCGGCCTCGCGAATGATTTCCGCGGTGCCCTTCTTTATGTATGTGAGTTGTTCGTCGACCGGAGCGAAGTTTGCCATGAGAAATGACATTATAAGGAACGCGCCGCCCAAGGCCGAAACCGGACGCCAGAATGTCGGCACAGAATTGGGCAGAGAAAAAGGCCTTGTCATCCTGAGCGACGCTCTTGTCGCGAAGGACCTATGCACTGCCCGCGAGCGCACATGTCCTTCGCGTTGCTCAGGATGACATCGCGTTTAGAATTCTTACGCCTGTGAGTATTCGTAAAAGCGACGGCTATTTCTGCCTTATCTTCGTCGCCCGCAGCCGCCGTCCTTCGATCTCGATTTGTCCGCTGAGCACAACATTGATCGCCTCCGCGTAAGCGATGTGTTCCTGTTCTAAGATGCGCTCCGCCAACGAATGCTCATCGTCGCCATCGAGCACCGGCACCGTTTTCTGCACAATGATTGCCCCGTGATCCAGTTCTTCATCCACAAAATGCACGGTGCACCCGGAAACTTTCACCCCGTAAGCAAAAGCCTGCTCCTGCGCCTCCAGGCCCGGAAACGCCGGCAGCAGTGACGGATGAATATTCAGAATCCGCCGCGGAAACTGCTGCACGAACCACGGCGACAGCAGCCGCATGTATCCCGCAAGGCAAACCATCTCAACTCCATTCCGCTGCAAAGCGGAGACCACTTCTCGATCGTGCTCCTCGCGCGCCCTCCCCTTGGAAGGAATCACCAGCGCATTCAGCCCACGCTCGCGCGCGATCGCAATCCCCGGCGCATCAGCCCTGTTCGAAATAACAACGGCAATTCGCGCGTCAGGAATTCGCCCCGCATCAATGCTCTCAGCGATGGCAACAAAGTTCGACCCGCGTCCGGAAAGCAATATGCCAAGGGATTTCATTCGAGAAACATCATAATTCACCAACGATGACAGAGGCAGAGAGACAGTGGACAAACGAATCTCGAACAGCGCGGTAGTTAGAATGCAGAATGTTGCTATTGCGGTTTATGGCGTCAGAAAAGATTTTTTCTGCGTCTCTGTGCCTCCGTGGTGAAAGCACTTCCTAGCTGTACGTCACCTTACGCTCGCCCTTCACAATGCGCCCGATCGTGTAAGCCTTCTCGCCCACCCGCTCCAGCACCGACTGCGCCTTCTTGAATTTCGCCGACGGCACCACCAGCAGCATCCCCAGCCCCATATTGAACGTCCGCAGCATCTCGTCCTGCGGCACGTTGCCTAGTTGCTGCAGATGCTCAAAGATCGGCAGCACCGGCCAAGTCCCCAACTCGATGACCGCCGCCGTCCCGCGCGGCAGCACCCTCGGCAGGTTCTCCGTAATGCCCCCCCCCGTAATGTGCGCCAGCGCCACAACGCACTGGCCATCAATCAACTTCCGCAGCGCCGGCCAGTAGCTCTTGTGCGTCCGCATCAACTCATTACCAACTTTGTTCTTCACCTCATTCACATAAGTGTCAGCTGAATAATGCGCCACTTCAAACAGCAGCTTCCGCGCCAGCGAATATCCGTTCGTATGCAGCCCATTCGAAGGCAGGCCCAAAATGATGTCGCCAATCTGCACATCTTTCCCGGTGATAATTTTCTCGCGCTCCACCACCCCCACAATAAAGCCCGCCAGATCGTATTCTCCATCCGGATAAAACCCCGGCATCTCGGCCGTCTCACCGCCAATCAGCGCGCAGCCGTTGTGCTTGCAGGCATCGGCAATGCCCTCGACAACTTTCTCCGCAATCGAAGGATCAAGCGTCCCCGTGGCCAGATAGTCCATAAAAAACAGCGGCGCCGCACCTTGCACGGCAATGTCATTCACGCAGTGGTTCACCAAATCCGCGCCCACGGTGGAGTGCAGGTCCATCTCAAACGCAATCTTTAATTTTGTCCCCACGCCGTCCACACTCGACACCAGCACCGGGTCGGTGTACTTCGTCTTATCAACCGCAAACAGCCCGCCGAAGCCGCCAATCTCGCTCAGCACGCCCCGCGTAAAAGTCTTGTGCGCCAGATACTTGATGCGCTGCTTGGTCCGGTTGGCGCGGCTGATGTCCACACCGGCGTCGGCGTAAGTGATCGGCGTCGGGCTGGGGGTGGGAGTCTTGGCCACAGATTTCTTCCGTGTGTTTCGCAATTCCGTGCGTGGGGTCGGTGCCGGATGCCGAAGTTATAAGCTAAGGCCGCCAATTGTAGCACGTTCAGCAGAGGGTGCCGGGACACCGGAGTACGACACTAGTAAAGACTCGTAGGATTCACGAACAATTCGTGAAAAAGCATTAGGTAGGAGTGTTAGGTACACTTACTCCGGCTTCCGCGGGCGCGCACGCCCGTTCGACAACGCGGCCCGGACTAATGAGAGATGAAGTCCGAGAAAAAGTAGGCCAGAACTCCGAACAGCGCCAGCCCGGAAATGCCGTAAGCGGTGAGAACCCAGGCTCCGCGGCCTTCATGATGACGAACGGTGGAAGTTGTAGTAGAGGACTGCTCGCTATCCAAAGAAGAGACAACAGGGGCCCGATCTTCCATGCAAAAACCTCCGACGGAAAGATCGTGGCGCAAGTACGTTATGCGTCACGCCTGCCTCGCGTCACGGCGAAGCAAGAATATCTGAGCAGATTTTAACTCGGATTCGCGCCCTCGCAGGACAAAAATGTAACAAGCCTAATGTATCGTGAGGAACATCTGTTTTCCTATTATGACAACATGAGAAGCTTCCGATCGCCGCGATAAACGCCAACCTGCCTCCCTATGGCTCGCCCCACACTTGTGGAGTTTCCAGCCCTCCTGAAATTGCTTTCCTGCGCCGCCCGCGCTAACCGGCCCCTACATGGGATAATGACTAAGTTCTCCTAAACATCTATGCGCAATCGTTGCCTCACCCTTCTTTTCTCGTGCTTACTCACCACGGGCGCAATTTCCCAGCAACCCAGCCAGACGCCGTCCGCTCAATCTCTCAAGCCCGGCACCACGCCAGCCGCAGCCGCAGAAAAAGCCGCGAACTCGACCAAGCCTGAAGCCAAGTCTCCAGGCTATTCGCAAGAGTCCTTCGTCATCGAGTCGATGCACTCGCGCTACCGCTTTGAGGCCGACGGCACCGGCCGCAAAGAAGTCACCGCCCGAATTCGCGTGCAAAGCGAAGCCGGAGTGCAGCAGTGGGGCCAGTTGCAGGAGGGCTACAACTCCGCCAACGAACGCGTCGAAATTCCCTACGTGCGCGTGCTCAAAGAAGACGGCACCGTGGTCAAAGCCGGCGACGATGCCGTGCAGGATCTGAGCGCACCGATCGAGCGCGAGGCCCCCGTCTACACCGACTACCGCCAGAAGCACATCACCGTCCCCGGCCTGCGTCCCGGCGAAGTCCTCGAATACGACATGGTCACGGTGATCCACACGCCGCTGGCCGCCGGACAGTTCTGGACCGAATACGAATTCGACAAGACCAACATTGATCTCGACGAAACCCTCGACGTCGACGTCCCCGCCGGCCGCTCCCTGAAACTGAAGTGCAAGCCCGGCATGGATCCCACGATCTCCGAAGCCAACGGCCGCCGCGTGTATCACTGGTCAACTTCGCATCTCGAGCGCGAAGACGACTCCAAGGACAAAGATAACGACAAGAAGAAAAAGAAACACCGTCCCGAAGACGAGCGTCCCGATGTGCAAATGACGACGTTCGAAACCTGGGAGCAGATCGGTCGCTGGTACGCCGACCTTGAAAAAGACCGCCGCGCTCCCGGCCCTGAAGTCCGCGCCAAAGCGCAGGAACTCACCAAGGGCCTGAACACCGATCTCGACAAAACCGAAGCCCTTTACGACTACGTCGCGAAAAATTTCCGCTACGTCAGCCTGTCTCTCGGAGTCGGCCGCTACCAGCCCCACGCCGCCTCCGACGTGCTCCACGACCAGTACGGCGACTGCAAAGATAAGCACACGCTGCTGGCGTCGTTGCTCGAGGCCGAAGGCCTGCACGCCGATTCCGTGCTGATCAATTCCAGCCGCAAGCTCGATCCCGACGTTCCCTCGCCCTCGCAATTCGACCATGTCATCACCATGCTGCCCATGGGTACGGGAGACAAGAAAGAAGAAGTCTGGATGGATACAACCGCCGAGGTCGGCCCCTTCCGCCTGCTAGCCTACACACTGCGCCACAAGCAAGCGCTCGTGATTCCTCCCGTCAATCCGCCGTCGACCATCGCGCCCCACCTCGAAGAAACCCCTGCCGACACGCCCATGCCCGACTCCGAAATCTCTCAGGTCGATGGCAAAATCAACGACATCGGCAAACTCGAAGCCCACGTGCATTACGAATTCCGCGGCGACGAGGAGTTGATGTTGCGATCCGTGTTTCGCCGCGTACCCGAAGCCAACTGGCAGCGCGTCGCAGAAAACATCAACGCCAGCCTCGGCGGCGACGTCACCAATCTCAAAGTCAGCGATCCCGCGGCAACCCGCGAGCCCTTCACACTTTCCTATGATGTCTCCAAAGTAAATTTCCTCGACTGGTCGAAAAAGAAATCTGAAATCGTTTTGCCGCTGATTCAATTCAATTTGCCCGACGTCGATACCGACGACACCGATGCCGACGCCGATCCGCTGAAACTAGGCCCGAAGGCGGAGTACTCGTACAACATCAAGCTGGAATTGCCCGCCAAATACAAGGCCCACACCCCTCTGGCCTTCTCGCTGAAACGCGACTATGCGGAATACCTGGCGACTTACAAGATTGACGGCGGCGTCTTCACCGCTGGCCGCAAACTCACCCTCCGGCAAGACGAACTCCCCGTAGCCCGCGCCGAGGATTACGAATCGTTTCGTCGCGCCGTCGGCGCCGATCTCGCCCAAAAGTTGGCCGTAGAAAGCTCCGAAGCCGGAACGCCTGTTCCTCCTCCCGACATGAAGGCCGACGACCTCATCGACAGTGCCCGCGCTGCCGCCGACAGCGGCAATCTGCCCGTCGCCCTCGTGCTCCTGCAGCGCGCCACCGAAGTTGATCCCAAAAGCAAAATCGCCTGGAACAATCTCGGCCTCATTTATCTGACGCAGCGCGAGAACGATAAAGCCATCGCCGCCTTCCAGAAGCAGCTCGAAGTCAATCCCTACGACCAGTACGCCTATAACAACCTCGGGCGCGTCTATTGGAACGATCGCAAATACGACGATGCCGTCAAAGCCTTCAGCAAACAACTGGAAAATAATCCTCTCGACAAGTTCGCGCTCGCCAACCTCGGCCAGATGTATGCCGAGTGGCACAAATATGATCTGGCCGCCGCCGAACTGGAAAAAGCCGCGGCCGTCACTCAAGATAGCGACCCCGGCGCCGCCGAATTGCAGGTGAGCCTCGCCGACGCCTACCTGAATCTAGGCCAGGACGAAAAAGCCCTTGCCACCTTCGATCATGCCGTTGAACTCTCAGCCACGCCGCTGATCTGGAACAACATCGCCTATCAACTCTCGCTGAAAGATTCTCATCTCGACCGCGCTCAGCAGTACGCCGAATCTGCGGTCTCGGCCACTTCCGCTGCGCTGCGCAACGTCTCACTCGACCGCCTCTCCAACAACGATCTCGGCCTGGTTCGATCGCTGGTCGCCTATTGGGACACGCTAGGCTGGGTCCATTTTGCGGAAGGCAATCTCGACAAGGCGCAAAAATACGTCGCCGCCGCCTGGGAACTCGGTCACCACGGCGAAGTCGGAGACCACCTCGGCCAGATCTACCAGAAGCGCGGCGAGAAAGACCGCGCCTTGCGTACCTATGCACTCTCAATGAATGGCCTGCGTCCCACTCCCGAAACCCGTAGCCGTCTGGCATCGCTAGCCGGAGGCGACGCCAAGGCCGACGCCGCTGTCGCGCACTCCAAAGAAGAACTCCAACACCTCAGCACCATCGACCTCGGCAAAGCCACGCTAACCAGCAACGCCGATTTCTTCATTCTCTTGAGTGGCGGCGGAGGTGCAGCCGCAAAGGTCGACTCGGTCAAGTTCGTCAGCGGAGACGAAAAGCTGAAGTCCTTCACCGACGCCCTCCGCACCGCCGACTACCACCTAACCTTCCCCGACGACACCCCGGTAAAAGTCTTCCGCCGCGGCACTCTCTCCTGCGCCATCGCCACCGGCAAATGCCAGTTCGCGCTAGTCCTGCCAGACGACGTAATGACGGTCGACTGACGTGCGTTTTGAAGGCCCGGCGTTGGGAAGGGCACGGCTTCAGCCGTGCCATACTTGTATCAGAATGATCCGCGGCTTTAGCCGCTGAGGACCACGTCGAGACAGCGACCCCGGCTGTGCGCCGGGCGCCGCCCGGTGGTTTGACGTGCTGATATAAACTCAGATTGATGGGCCCTATTCTCTTGATCCTAATGGCGGTGTGCATGGGGGCGTTCGTGCTTTACACCCTCCACACCTCCAAGCGGTATCGTGCCGAAGCGATCCGAGCTTTCGCGATTCGTTCAGGGATGCACTACATAGGTGACGCGATCCCGAAGCCGCTGACTCTGCAAGGAACGCCGTTTTACCACGCTTCGAAAGTCTGGAACGTGATTGACGGGGAGCCGCGTGGAACCAGAATCATGGCGTTTGATTGCCGGGTCGGCGTTGGCAAGCAGAGCTGGAGGCGCACTATCATCGCGGTGGAGGGTGACGGCGACGCTTTCGGCGTCATGCCCGATATGACGATAGATCGTTCAGGCCGATGGGCGATTCTTTATCGTCCGAAAGACTCAATCTTCAGCTTTCGGCTGGCCGGACTTACGCCCGTCGAGGAGTTGGGAGCAAATTTGAACGCCGTCATAATCGGCTCAGCAAAGACCAGTCCCTAGTCGAATCTCCGTTCATTCGCACCCGCATCATAAATCCCCGCACCGCCGCCCGTGCCACGCCGTCGCCTGCTCGTAAGCATGCGCCAACCGCAACACCAAATCCTCCCGCCAATGCGGCCCTGCGATCTGCATCCCGATTGGCGGCCCGCTCTGCGTAAATCCGCACGGCACTGAGATCGCCGGCAGCCCCCACACATTGAACGGCCGCGTATTTCGCAGCAACTTCAATTCCGCCGGCCGCAGCGCATTCGCATTCGCCCTCAACTCCGCAATCGCCGGCGCCGCAGTCGGCATAGTCGGCGTCACCAGCACATCTACATCAGCAAACACCGCGCCAATATTTCGCCGCGCTCCCTCCAACTCCCGCTTCCGCAGAATGTACTCTCCCGCCGTAATCGCCTCGCCACTCCGTATGCGTCGCAAAGTCTCTGCCTGATAAAGTTCCGGCCTCTTCGCCACGTTCTCCGCGTGAAACGCATACGACTCAGCCGCCTGCACCGTACGATCAGTCGGCACATCATTTTCGCTAAACTGCACTTCTCTCAACTCCGCGCCGAGGCTCTGCAATCCCCGCAGCGCATGTTCCATCGCCGAAGCGACTTCCCCATCAAGATCATCAAAAAAATATCCGCGCGCCACGCACACGCGCATTCCCTTCGCACCGTCCCGCAGCGCAGAAACATAATCCGTCACCGCAACATCCGCCGACCCAACATCCCCCGCATCGTGTCCCGCAATCGCCTGCAACACGACAGCCGCATCCTCCACCGTCGCCGCCAGCGGCCCCACGTGATCAAGCGACCACGACAACGGAATCAATCCCCGGCTCGACACGCGCCCATAAGTTGGCTTCAGTCCCACGCACCCGCAGAGCGCCGCCGGTTCGCGAATCGATCCTGCCGTGTCAGTCCCAATCGCCGCGTAAACCATCCCCGCGGCCACCGCCGCCGCCGACCCTCCCGACGACCCTCCCGCGATCCGCCCAACATCCCAGGGATTGTGCACGTCGCCAAAATAGCTGACCAGCGAACTCCCGCCATACGCGAACTCGTGCAGATTATTTTTCCCGACGATGACCGCCCCGGCGTCCCGCAACCGCCGAACGACTTCGGCATCGTACGCCGCAAAGCGGTCCTTATACAGAGCACTCGCCGCTGTCGTACGAACTCCCGCCACGTCGATCAGATCCTTCACCGCCACCGGAATCCCATGCAGCGCCCCGCGCCATTCCCCGCGCAAAATCTCCGCCTCAGCCCGCCGCGCCTCCGCCACAGCAGACTCAGCCATAACAGTAATGAACGCGTTTAGCCCAGGGTTCAGCTTCTCGATGCGCCCGAGGCACTCCCGCGTAATCTCGACGGGCGAAACCTCCCGCCGCCTCAGCCGCGCTGCCAGTTCAGAAATGGAAGTGAAGTCCGTCATAAGACCGAGCCCATTGTAAAGCCGTGTGATCTTCCGATTGGAAGAGTCGGAGAAACGATTTTGCAAACGGGACTCGCATTAAAGGCCGCCCAGAAAATCCAAATGCCCGCATGACCGTATACATGCGGCACCATGCATGACCGTATGCATGCAGCACCGTGGAAGAGCGGCCCTTCAGGGCCGCGTCAGCGCGTACTCAAGACCAACCGGGGCTTTAGCCCCTGTGCTCCCCCGCACCCTCGTGGTTAAAGATCCTTGCAGCTGAATTTATTTCAAAACTCGCCCCGCATCCCCTTCATCCAATAGTCCTATAATCGATGAAGCAGGATCAGGCTGGGGAGAAAAAATCATGGCAGAAATGACGATCGCGCCCGTAGCCACGCACGGTTTTTTCGTAGATGGCCGGTGGCACGATGACGGCGACATCGTCGACATCCGCAATCCCTATGACGGCAGCCTGATAGCCCGCGTAGTCCAGGGCCGCCGCGAGCACGCCGAAGCCGCCATCGCCGCCGCCGTCAAGGCTTTCGGCACGACCCGCCGCCTTCCCGCCTTCGAGCGCCAGCGCGTTCTCCGTCGCATCTCCGCATCCATGACTGAACGCAAAGAAGAATTCGCCCGCACTCTTGCCCAAGAGGCCGGCAAGCCCATCAAGGCTGCCCGCACAGAAGTCGAGCGCGCTATCTTTACTTTCAATGTTGCCGCCGAAGAAAGCACCCGCATCTATGGCGAATTTCTCCCGCTCGACTGGCAGGAATTCACCGCCGGCCGCTGGGGCATCGTCCGCCGTTTTCCGCTCGGTCCCATTGCCGGCATCACGCCGTTTAATTTCCCGATCAACCTGGTCGCCCACAAAGTTGCTCCCGCCATCGCCGCCGGTTGCTCCATGGTCTTGAAGCCCGCGCCGCAAACCCCGCTCTGCTCGCTGCTTCTCGCCGAGTGCGTACAACAGGCGGGCTGGCCCGACGGCGGCCTCAACGTGCTCCCGCTCTCCAATGAAGACGCCGGCCTTCTCGTCACCGACGACCGCATCAAACTCATCAGCTTCACCGGCAGCGTCCCCGTCGGCTGGGACATCAAGCGCCGCGCCGGAAAAAAGAAAGTCGTCCTCGAACTCGGCGGTAATGCCGGCGTCATCGTTCACAGCGACGCCGACCTCGGCTATGCCGCCGAACGCTGCGTCACCGGAGGCTTCGGCTATGCCGGCCAGACCTGCATTGCCGTGCAGCGCATTCTGGTCGAGCACTCGGTCTACGGAAAGTTTACCGACCTCTTCGTCGAAGGTGTGAAGCAACTGAAAGCCGGCGATCCCCTCGACGAGTCCACCGACGTAGGCCCTCTAATCCGCGAAAGCGACGCCATTCGCACCGTGAACTGGATCGACGAAGCCGTCCGCGCCGGCGCCCGCCTGCTCTGTGGCGGCACTCGCCACAATCTCGTAGTCGAGCCCACAGTCCTAACCGGCACAAAACCTGAAATGAAAGTTAACTGCCAGGAAGTCTTCGGCCCCGTCGTCACGGTCGAGCCCTACAAAGATTTTGACGACGCCCTGCGCAAAGTGAACCACTCCGCCTTTGGCCTGCAAGCCGGCGTCTTCACCCGCGATGCCAAATTACTCTTCCAGGCCTTTGAAGAACTAGAAGTCGGCGGCGTCATCGCCGGAGACGTCCCCTCCTTCCGCATCGATCAAATGCCCTACGGCGGCGTCAAAGATTCCGGCCTCGGCCGCGAAGGCCTGCGCTACGCCATCGAAGAAATGACCGAACCAAAATTGATGGTCATGAATCTTCGCTAGCCACATCAGTCGCACGCAGCCGCAAGGTTTGCCGAATGCGTCATCCCGACCGGAGCCGTTCTTCAGGCGAAGGGAGGCATCTCCCGCCACACCGAACCGAGCGGCACGATTCCACTGCCGAACAATTCAGGACTTTTCCCAAAACGTTCCAATCGAATTTATTTTCTCCGACGAACCTCAAAAATCCGCGACAAACTCCAGCGAACTATTTATAATTTCGAGTTTCACAGCCAACTCAGAAAACCAGTGGGTGGTTTTCTTTTTCAACATATCTTTTTCAACGTATCTTTTTTCTTTTTCGCCGTATCTAACATTGTTGTCTGGCATCATCGCGGACGATCGAACCAGAAGCGATCCGCCGGGTCTCTTAAGTACGATCTACTAAGGGAATGTCGCAGATTTTCCATCGCAGTACGAACACTCTGTCCCGGGCCACCATCTTTGGCGCGGTCTTTGTCCTCGCTGCGCTGTCTTGGATGGCGATGGAAATTCAGCGTTCGCCCTACGTCACCTACGCCGGAGTCCGCAAGCCGCAACCCGTCCCCTTCAGCCATCAGCACCACGTCAGCGGCCTCGGCATCGACTGCCGCTATTGCCACACTTCGGTCGAGACCTCGAGCTTCGCCGGCATCCCTCCAACCAAGACGTGCATGAACTGCCACTCCCAGATCTGGACCAACGCCAAGCTCCTCGAACCGGTCCGCGCCAGCTACAAATCCGGCGAATCGCTGCAGTGGACCCGCGTCAACCAACTTCCCGACTTCGTCTACTTCAATCACAGCATTCATATCAACAAAGGAGTCGGCTGCAACACCTGCCACGGCCCAGTCGACCAGATGCCCTTGATGTACCAGCAGGAAAGTTTGCAAATGGAGTGGTGCCTCAGCTGCCACCGCGCCCCCGAAAAAAATCTGCGCCCGCGCAGCCAGGTATTCAACATGCGCTACCAGCAACCGACAAGCGCGAACCCAGTAGTAGTCGACGGCCACAGCTATACCGACCAAGCAGACCTGGGCACAGACCTGTTAAAAAAGTACAACGTGCGCAGTGTCAAAGACATCACGACCTGCAGCACCTGTCACCGATGAGGTTCTGAAAGGGCGCGGCTTTGAACCGCGCCGAAAGGGATTGAGGGAGAAGGGTTTTGGTGGAAGAGCCCGGCTTTAGCCGGGCGTTAAGCGATTGAAAATTGAACAGGGCTTCAGCCCCTGGGAAGCAATGACGAACGACGAAAAAAATAACGGCGGACTGATCCAGATTCAAAAACGCGAAGACGTCTGTCCTTCGAAAAAACTGGACCTTGCCTCCGTCCGCGATCGCATCCACGCCATCGCCGCCCACGACGCCGCCCAACCCGAAGCCGAAAAGACCGGCCCCGAATACTGGCGTAGCCTAGAAGAACTCGCCGGCTCCGAAGCCTTCCAAACCGCTCTCCACCGCGAATTCCCGAAAGGCGCCTCCGAATGGGTCGACTCCGTCTCTCGCCGCGGATTCCTCAAAGTCATGGGCGCCTCCCTCGGCCTCGCCGGTTTGGCGAGTACGACCGGATGCGTCCGCCTCCCGCTCGAGCCCATCGTCCCCTACGTCCGCCAACCCGAAAACGTCATCCCCGGCCGCCCCATGTACTACGCCACGGCCGTCACGCTCGGCGGATACGCCAGCCCCGTCCTGGTCGAAAGCCATCTCGGCCGCCCCACCAAAATCGAAGGCAACGACCTGCACCCCGCGTCCCTCGGCGGCACCGACATTTTCACCCAAGCCTCCATCCTCGGCCTCTACGATCCCGACCGCTCGCAAACCGTAACGTCGATGGGCGACGTCCGCTCCTGGCAGTCGTTCATGAGTGCGATCCGCGGCCCGTTAAGTGTGCAGAAAAGTTTGCAAGGCGCAGGCATCCGCATCCTCACGCCCACAATTTCCTCGCCCACGCTCGCCGACCAACTGCGCAATTTCCTGAAGATTTATCCGCAAGCCAAGTGGCACGTCTACGAGCCCATTAATCGCGACAACGTCCTCGAAGGCGCCAAGCTGGCCTTCGGACAGCCCGTCGAGACCCGCTACGACTTCTCGAAAGCCGACGTAATCGTCTCCCTCGACGCCGACTTCCTCTACGCCGGATTCCCCGGCAACACCAAATACATCCGCGACTTCGCCGTCCGCCGCACTCCGCCCCATGTGCTCCCGAACGAAATGCTAGTGGACCGCTTCGGCGGCTCGCCTCTCAACATGAACCGCCTCTACGTAATCGAGAGCACGCCAAGTTCAACGGGCGCGAAGGCGGATCATCGATTGCCAATGCAGGCTTCGGAAATACAAGAGTTCGCCGATGCACTCCGTGTTACGGATATCATGAACTGGGATATTTCTGGGCGTGAACGCCAGAGTTTTGCTCGTGCTGTACGCGACGACCTATCGAAACATCCTGGCTCAAGCCTGGTTATTGCCGGCGATCATCAGCCGCCAATAGTCCATGTTATGGCACACGCTGCGAATGCGAGGCTTGGTAACGTCGGCAAAACCGTCTTCTACACCGACCCGGTCGACGCGAATCCAGCCAATCAGACTGACTCGATCAAAGATCTCGTCGCCGATATGAACGGCGGCAAAGTCGACCTGCTAATCATTCTTGGCGGCAATCCAGCCTACGACGCGCCGGCCGATCTGAATTTCGCCGACGCTCTGAAGAGCGGCAAGGTTCCGCTACGCGTTCATTACGGTCTCTATCAAAACGAAACCGCCGAACTCTGCCAGTGGCACGTAAACGCGACGCACGAGCTCGAAGCGTGGGGCGATGCCCGCGCTTACGATGGCACGGCCAGCATCATCCAGCCTCTGATTGCTCCTCTTTATAACGGTAAGAGCCCGATCGAATTCGTTGCGCTGCTCGCCGGTCAAGCGGATGCCACCGGATACGATCTGACACGCGCCTACTGGCAAAAGCAGCATCCGGGCGCCGACTTCGAAGCGTTCTGGCGAAAGTCACTCCACGACGGCTGGGTCGAAGGCACAGCATTCGCTCCCAAGTCTGTGAGCGCAAAATCGGTAGCGGCTCCGTCCGAATCGAAGCCCGCCGATCCCACCTCCATCGAGCTCAACATCCGCCGCGACCCCACCATCTACGACGGACAATTCTCCAACAACGGCTGGCTCCAGGAACTCCCCAAGCCGATGACCAAGCTCACCTGGGACAACGCCATCCTCATCGGCCCCAAAATGGCGCAGCGCCTCGGCATCGCCACCGAAGACGTAGTCGAGCTCGAGCTCAATGGCAAAAAAGTCACGGGCCCCATCTGGATTCAAGCCGGACATCCCGACAACTCCGTCACCATCACACTCGGCTACGGACGCACCCGCGCCGGCCGCGTCGGCACCGCCCAAGGATTCAACGCCTACGCCCTGCGCACCACCGCCGCCCCGTGGACAGCTTCAGGGGTCACAATAAGAAAGACCGGGGACACCTACAAACTCGCCTCCACCCAGGGCTACCAGTCGATGGACACCCCCGACGGCGCCCATCGCCCGCTTGTCCGCGAAACCACTCTCGAGGAATATAAGAAAGAACCGACCTTCGCGAAAGAAGACGAGCCGCCGAAAGATCTCACGCTCTACGAGCCCTACCCCTACGACAAAGAAGACTACGCCTGGGGCATGACCATCGACCTCAACTCCTGCGTAGGCTGCAACAACTGCATGCTGGCCTGCCAGTCGGAGAACAACATCGCCGTCGTCGGCAAAGAGCAGGTCGTCATCGGACGCCACATGCACTGGATTCGCGTCGACGCCTACTACCAGGGCGACCGCGACAATCCCAAAGCATTTTTCCAACCCGTCCCCTGCATGCAATGCGAGAACGCCCCCTGCGAAGTTGTCTGCCCCGTCGGCGCCACCAATCACACCACCGAAGGCCTGAACGACATGGTCTACAACCGCTGTGTGGGCACGCGCTATTGCTCGAACAACTGTCCCTACAAAGTCCGCCGCTTCAACTTCCTGCTCTTCCAGGACTGGGACACGCCACAATATAAGATGATGCGCAACCCCGACGTCAGCGTCCGCAGCCGCGGCGTGATGGAAAAATGTACGTACTGCGTCCAGCGCATCAACGAGCGCCGCATCGACGCCGAAAAAGAAGATAGAAAGATCAACGACACCGAACTAGTAACCGCCTGCCAGCAATCCTGTCCCGCAGGCGCCATCGTCTTCGGCAACATCAACGACCCCAACAGCAAAGTGTCAAAACTAAAAGCGCAATCCAGAAACTACAGCCTGTTAGGTGAACTCAACACGCGTCCAAGAACCACGTACCTGGCAGAGATCCGCAACCCAAACCCGGAGTTGGAAGGGTGACCATGCAATCTTGTCATCCTGAGCGGCGGCAAAGCCGGCGCGAGGGACCTTACGACAACAGAAAGAGCCGACGCAGCACACAGGAGAACGAATGGTGCCGAAGGTGGATTGCATCCCGTCGACTGCAATGCCGGCTCACAACAGCAGTAAGGTCGCTCGGAGGACTTGCGTCCTCCTCACGATGACAACGATTTTGAACGCATGAACGCATGAACGAGCAATACAAAACGAGCACCGAACTCGATCGCGCTCCCGTCATCGAACCCGGCCACACCTTCGGCACGGTCACGGAAAAAATCAGCGCCATCGTGCTCACCCGTCCCGCGTCCAACGGATGGTTCGTCGGCTTCGGCCTCTTCTTCATGCTCACCATGATGATGCTGTTCGCCATCGGCTACCTCGTCCTGAAAGGCGTCGGCATCTGGGGCGTCACCATCCCCATCGGCTGGGGCTTCGCCATCGTCAACTTCGTCTGGTGGATCGGTATCGGCCACGCCGGCACTCTCATCTCCGCCATCCTCCTATTGCTTCGCCAAAGCTGGCGCAATTCCATCAACCGTTTCGCCGAGGCCATGACGTTGTTCGCCGTCGCCAGCGCCGGAATCTTCCCCGCTATCCACGTCGGCCGTCCCTGGCTCGCCTACTGGCTCTTTCCCTATCCCAGCACCATGGGCGTGTGGCCGCAATTCCGCAGCCCGCTTATGTGGGACGTTTTCGCCGTCTCCACCTACGCCACCATCTCCGCCCTGTTCTGGTTCATGGGCCTCATTCCGGATTTCGCAACCTTGCGCGATCGCTCCGAGCACAAGGCTCTGAAAATTGTGTACGGCATGCTCTCCCTCGGATGGCGCGGATCCGCCCGTCACTGGCATCGCTACGAAACCGCATACTTATTGCTAGCCGGTCTGGCCACGCCGCTGGTTCTCTCCGTCCACACCGTGGTCAGCTTCGACTTCGCCGTCGGCATTGTCCCGGGATGGCACACCACCATCTTCCCACCTTATTTCGTCGCCGGTGCCATCTACTCCGGCTTCGCCATGGTCCTGATGCTGGCCATCCCCATCCGCAAAATTTATGGCCTCGAAGATTTCATTACCGAGCGCCACCTGCAGAACTCCGCCAAGGTCATGCTCGCCACCGGACTCATCGTCGCCTACGGCTACGGCATTGAAGCTTTCATGGGATGGTACAGCGGCGACCGTTACGACGCTTTCACCCTCTGGAACCGCCTGCACGGCCCCTATGCCGTTCCTTATTACATGCTGCTGATCTGCAACATTTTTATTCCGCAAGTGCTGTGGATCAAAAAGCTGCGCACCAGCCCCGTCGCCCTCTTCTTCATCTCGGGCGTAATCCTGGTCGGCATGTGGCTCGAGCGCTTCATCATCGTGGTCGTCAGTCTGCAACGCGACTTCCTCACATCCTCCTGGGGCATGTACTACCCCACGCGCTGGGACTGGATGACCTACATCGGCACCATCGGCATGTTCCTCATGCTCATGTTCCTGTTCCTGCGCATCCTCCCCGCCATCTCAATCTTCGAGATGCGCACCCTCCTGCCCGAAGCGGAGGTGAAAGAATGACGCGCGGCGGACTGTTGACTGGCAATATCGGGAAGGGGAAGGCATCGGCGCCCGCTCGAGGACGAGCCATGGGCAAGGCCGGGAAGGGCACGACTTCAGTCGTGCCGTTTGGTTCGAGAAAAAATGCGGCTTTAGCCGCTGAGGGACACCTCAGGAGCCCCGCAAGAACCGCGAACTTAATGTTTGCGGAAGAATTCATTTTTGGGTGGCGCAGCGCTTTCAGCGCTGCGATAAGGCCCTTCTTTCCTGAGCGGGCTTTAGCCCCTGAGGGCGCGGGGTCGAGGTTCATAATATGAAGCGCGATCCCATCTACGGCATCATGGCCGAGTTCGACTCAGCCCAAGCTCTGGTCGATGCGGCCCACGCCACCCACCAGGCCGGCTACATCAAGATCGACGCTTACAGCCCCTTCCCCATCGAAGGCCTGGCGGAAGAAATCGGATTTCATTTCAACGAAGTGCCCCTGGTCGTGCTCATCGGCGGCATCATCGGCGGCCTGACCGGCTACCTCATGCAGTACTGGATGTCCGCCGTCGACTACCCGCTCAACATCGGCGGCAAGCCCTATCATTCCTGGCCCGCCTTCATCATCATCACCTTCGAGATGACGATCCTGTTCGCCGGCATCTCGGCCGTCTTCGGCATGCTAGCCCTCAACGGCCTGCCCATGCCCTATCACCCGGTATTCAACGTGCCACGATTCTCCTCGGCGTCGAAAGATCGTTTCTTCCTGATCGTGTTCTCCACCGACAAGAAGT
>Ga0210389_10001213_pt1 | contig 21020 bp, 19 predicted proteins | sample IncBWH28OmetaG_FD_160127 | JGI IMG/M metagenome (GOLD analysis project Ga0210389, IMG submission 160127) | Forest soil microbial communities from Barre Woods Harvard Forest LTER site, Petersham, Massachusetts, United States - Inc-BW-H-28-O ...
GAGCAACTAGCTTACGATTTAAAAAATTCTTTTCCGGGGATGAAAGGATTTTCTTCTCGTAACCTTTGGAGAATGAGAGACTTCTATCTCTCCTATCATGATAACGAAAAACTGACAGCACTGCTGGCAGAAATTAGCTGGACCCATCATGTCTACATCTTGGAAAAATGTAAGGACCCTCTTGAGCGTGAATTCTATATGAGAATGTCTAAGAAGAATCACTGGAGCTATCGTGTTTTATTGAACCAGATAGACAATAAAAACTATGAAAAAACTATGTCCAGCCAGACCAACTTTGATAGAAACCTCCCAGAAAAACTTAGACCAGAGGCAAAGCTCGCTGTAAAAGATGAGTATACTTTTGATTTTTTAGAGCTTGGTGACGAACATAGCGAACATGAACTGGAGCGTGCTCTTGTAAAGAACATCGAACCATTCTTACGAGAAGTCGGCAATATTTATACCTTCATGGGATCTCAGTATCGATTAGAGATCAATGGAAGAGAATTTGTTATTGACATTCTTCTCTATCATCGCAAGTTAAAATCTCTCGTTGCAATTGAACTTAAAGTGGGAGAGTTCCTGCCAGAATATGTCGGAAAGATGCAGTTCTACCTATCTGTTCTGAATGATACTGTAAGACTTGAAGGTGAAAATCCTTCTATTGGGATCATTCTGTGCAAAGAAAAAGACAGAATGATTGTGGAGTATTCTTTAAAAGAGACCGATAAACCCATTAATGTTGCAGCTTACAAGACAACAACTAAATTGCCTCAAGAATTGAGAGATCAATTGCCTTCTCCTGATCAAATAGCTTTACTTTTAGAACATATCAGCTGAAAAACTGAGAGGCGTAGAACTGATTGAAGCTGCTGAACTCGTGTTTTGTGCAGACTCGATAGCAACGACCCTTCTTTTAAACTCGGTAGCAAGTAAACCTCTCACTCTGGCAGAGCCTGTTTTGCACGCTCTTAGCGTCGCTTTTTTTCTCAAAGGATTTCATTTAAGTCTGAGTGAGATGCTCCATCTATTAAGTTTTGTGAAGGAGGATCGATCCGAGCTAAAAGGATTTCGAGAGCACAAAAACCCACTGGTGACGCTCTTGCAAGCTTTAGAGAGTGGCTCTTTTGTCCCAGAACTCGGGCCCTTCCTAGAAGCTTCTACTCTTAGAAAAGGAGCTCAAGAGTTTTTCCAGAACCAGGTTCACACTTTGTCTATTGAAAAAAGGATGCCATCTACAATAGCATGTTGCACATGCACTGCAACCGTTTAGGGTGCGATTCTGCTGCTGAAAGGCGAGCTCTTCTGTATGCGTCCGAGGCTTTGCTTCAGCTCGAGAGGCGCGCGGCTATTAAAACAGCCATTAACTAGCCTTAAGCAGCTTTAGAATAGAGCGCAGAACCGGTTTCCCTTCTTCTTGTGTCAGTTCATAACACGCTTCCCCCTCCTGCTGAAAAATCTTTTGCAGGTCTTCAACACGTGTATCAATTATAGGAGCATCTGGAAGTCTTTCAAGATAATAGCCCCCCTTTTCTTTAAAATTTCGATAATGCCATCCTCCGCCCTTCAAAGATATATCATGGACATATAGATGTATATTATCAGGAACATCTAATATAAGACCCCCTCCTTCCAAAACCACATTTTTTAATACGATATTTTTGCCTCTTATAGCTAAAACCGAGTCGGAAGAAATTTTAACGCTGCTATCCACTTTCTCTTTCGCAACACGTCTTGTAGGGGCAAAATCTGGAGAAAGAATGACTTTTGCACCCTCTTCCATATTGTACCCTTCACACTCGCTCTCGTTTCGGTTTTTTACTTCAAAAAAGCTGCCATCGACTGCAGCCTGAACTCCTGCCATTCTAAGAAGTCTCCGATTCTCTTTTAAAAAATCTGACTCTCCTGTTCCTTGTGCATCCGGATAATTTCCTTTGAATTTACACTTTGCCGCCAGATCTAAAGAGTTTTTTATAGGAGAAAAAACAAGACGTTTATTTGTAAAATAAGTGACCCCACTTTTCTTCTCTTTGGAAAAAAAGAAAGCAATATCCTCATATCGACACTCTATGCGAGCTTCATCGTCTTCGTTTTTAGGCCTAATACTCTCAATCATCTTTCCTTGCGTTTCACGCAAAACATCAACATAAGCCTGCGCTTTGATGAGAATTGCTCCAGTATAACCTAAGTGTGGAAGGATTGTTGCATTGCTTTTTTGGTCTAAGATGTTGAATTCAGAATTAATTAAAGCATAATCCAAAGTAGCCCTTATGGAGCGTTCCTTCTCTTTTCGGCCCTCATAAAAATCTACAATCAAACTTGCCGCTTCTTTAGGATCTCTAGAGGTGGCTAAAAAGTTTAAATCCCACCTTTCTTGAATTGAGCAAGCTAAAGCAACTAATGCTCCATTAACAATTTGCGAGTTTGTATCTTGAACAAATAAAATGTAACGATTTTCTTTTGCTAGCTTTTCCGCAAATCCAAATTGATACATCAACTGATGAACTACCCCATGTCCGGCACCTCCTCTACTAAAAGCGTAGGGATTGTTCAAAACTTTTCCTATCTTCCCACTACGTGGAGCAATTGCCGGAACACTTTCTTGCCGCATAACAACAATTTGATCTTTTTTTAATCCAAAATAGTTGTTCCTATTTAAAAGTCTAACTGTTTCCTCATAAGTTTCCTCCGAAGTCATAATAAACAAAGGAATTGTTTCCCAAGTTTTATGAATCCGATTAGTTTCTTCTTCGATAGCCTTGATCCACCGACTATATCTTTCTAAGCTAGACATATTTAAAACGGTGTCCAAAGGAAGTCCTACTTTAATCCCCTTATATCCTAATCGCTTTCCGGTACCTCCCGCAACCAAGACAACTGCCAGCCTATTTCCATTCTGCAATCCATTTTCTTCCCATCCAGCGAATTCTAAAGACAAATCCCCTGAGAGTTCTTCCAGGTTAACACATATAATATCTTTTTCTGGAAGTTCTGCCTTCTGATAGGGAAAGTCTTCAAGCGCACCTCTTCTCCAAGAGGCAACAAGATTTTTGTGCTTTTTTAAATAACCTTCTATCCCTCCATCGTACCCTTCATTAAACCGAATCATATCTTCTAAGAATCTGAATTTTTGAGAATTAGCCGTTCCCTTACATTCCCACCCATTAAATAAATGTGCTTGATCATTCTCTAAAAGAGCCTCTACTAAGCTTTGATGTTTGATTGAAAAATTAGGGAGAGAAGACAAACCATATAAGTTATCTAATTTCTCAAATGTCATTTTTGGAGACGTTGAATTAATTAAAGTAGAAGAGTCCTGAGCAGGCTTAAATGCTAGCAGTTCTCTTTTTACGTCCATCTTTGTGCGAAAAATTTTCGGAATTTGAGCCGTCTGAACCACATTATAAAGCAAAATGTCCTTACTGCTTTTCGATATTAGAATATTTTTCCCCAAATTCTCAACAACTCCACCTCCAATAATAATTTGGTCACAGAACGACTCTCCTGGAAAAGCGTCTGCGAATGTTCGAATTGCTTTCCCAATATCTCTTCCTAAGTCCCTTATCATTTCAAGAGCCGTTGCATTTTGCTCTTCTGCTTGCTTTTGAACTTTTTCTAAGACCATCCGAATTGCTTCGGCATTTTTTTGCTCTATATCTTTTTTTAACTTTTTTACAGAGGTTCCAAAAAAATCATCGGGCACTAGATCGGTTATTTCCGCTTTTTGAAAAACAAAGTCTATAAATCGTGTTGCAAGAGCCGGACCTCCTATCCAATCTGTTAGACGAGTTTCTCCTTTAACCATAACGGGAATATCTCCATGCATGGTTGGACGGTATTGCCAAATTCCTTCTGGAAGTCGAATGAGATGACGCCCAATTTGTCCAAGACCAGATTTAACACTTGGTTTATCTGGCCAGGAATAAGTGTCTAAAACTTTCCCCTCCTTAACGATCCCTGCAGCAACCCCTGTTGCAATGTTAATATAGATCCAATTTTTTAAATCTGCATTTTGAGACATTTCACCATAAGCGTCCGCCCAAGCATCGAGAATAATATTGGTCTTAATCTGAATTCCTAAGCGATTTGCAAATTGCTGGCTTAACTGCTCTCCAAGCGGAAATTGATGAAACCCAGGAAGAAATGTTGCTGACACAACACCTTGACTATATTTTCCGGGCCCTGGCCAAGCAACTCCAACTTCTTGAATTTGATTACGTTTAACTCCTTTTTTCTCCAATTTTTCAATAATTTTAATAAATTCATTCATAATTAATTCAATAAAACCTTCCACTTTATAAGTATTATTATCTTCTAAAATCTTTTTCCATTCAATTCGTGGGCTCATCTCTATAATTCCCTCACGATTTAGAGCCCCTAAAACCAGCTTAGTTCCTCCAATACTAATAGCAAGATTGATGGGGCCCTCCTGGATTTGTTCTGTTTTAAAATATTGAGTTTCTATAGGTTTCGAAAATACTTCTGGGGCTTCTCCAGGTTGAATGAGCAAGATTTGAGCTTCTGAATCTTTAGTAGTAGCTACTAAAGGGCTAGAAATAGCAGGAATTAGCACAGTCTCTCCCGAACAAAGATACAGATTTGAAGCTTCCGACTTTAGATGCACTTGCCCTGAAATAACAGAAAAAATCTGACACTCATTTTTCCCATCTATTCTAATACGGTCGTGAAATCCTATGTGAACACGTCTCAATTCATAATAAGGATCTTTAACAAGAAGCTCGACCTTGCTGCCTATCCAAGTTGTATCTTCGGTATAAGGATGAATTCTAGGGTTGTGATTATAATTCAAAGGTAAGTTCGTCTTTAAAGCTCTTAAAGCTTGAGGAATATGCATCTGTCTTTCAGGCAACCGGTGGTGATCATAAAGACGGTACGTAACATCCGAATTTCCTTGAACCTCGGCAACAAAAATACCTCCTCCAATTGCATGAATGACTCCCGGAACGTTATATAAGACATCACCCGTCTTTACCCTATACCTTTTCATCAAAGGCAACAAATTTTCCTTGTTATAAATAGCTGACGCGAGTTTTTCATAGGTAATAATGTCCTTTAGCCCAACATAAATAGAAGCATCTTGTTTTGCTTCTAAAACCACCCAAGACTCCGATTTACCAGGTTCTTTTTCTCCCAACTCCCTTGCAAGTTCTGTTTTAGGATGAACTTGCACAGAAAGAATTTCAGCTGCATCTAAAAACTTGTACAAAATGGGAAACCAATTTCTAGAGATAGCAAAAACACGAGATCCGACAATTTTTTCAGCTACTTCATCTCTTTGCATTAAATCTTGGAGTGTTAAAGGTTGTACTTGTCCATCGACGATAAGATAAGAAGAGTTTTCCGTTTGAGCAGAAATTTCCCAGGTTTCTCCAATTTTTTCTCCATGGGCAACTGAAACTTTTTTAAATTGAGGAAGGAAGTTTCCTGCCCAAGGATAACTGACGCAGCTTGCCTGAAACTTAAGAGGTTGACTCAGATGTTTCCAGACACGTTTTAGATATACCCTTTTAGCTTCTGCTTTAAATTCAGAGTCGCTATCTTGATAAGCCATAAATGCCAAAGCTTCTTTGACATCGTCATCTAATCGAAATAAATGAACGGCTTCTCCTTTTTGATGAAATGCTACTGTATTGATCCCTTGCAATTTTGAAATGTCATGAGAAAAAGAAAAAAAGCGATAAGTTAAAGCCCTTTCAAGTTCAACGTATAGAGGCAGCTCATTCTTAAGAAGAATTTCCTCAAGACGGTCCAGCTTTATATAATGTGCAAATCGACTAAACAACGCTCCTTCTCGTAAAAGATAATCTAAAGATCTTTGAGCACTCGGATGGGAGGTATGCAAGAGTTCAATCGTATGAATAATAAAAGGAGCCTCACCTGGTTCTCGCACCCAATATGCCCCAGAATACTTTGATAAATTCTCAACTGTTTCTAAGATAAAATTATATCCCTGACTTTCTAAAAAAAGAGCCATCGCTAGACGATCCGGATCTAAAGATAAATGTGTTAATTGAGTTAGGTCTGTATCGCTTGCAGAAAGAAGCCATTTTGCTCCTTTTTCACGTAGATAAGCTGCTGCGCTTAAATTTAAGAAAATACGCTTACCTGATGGAGAAAACGTATAACATTCTCCCATAGTGGGATTAACCACTTGCATTAAAGCATCTCCATGCCCAGAAAGGTGCTTAAAAGAGCTGTCTGGAACAAACTTTCCATTCATTAAAGAGTATGTACATTTTTTGGGTTGAACTAAGATGACTAAATTTTCAGGGGAAAAATCAAACCAGTCAAAATCTTTTAAATTTTTTTCAATTATAAGCTGATTGCCCTCATCTACATGTAATATCAGCTTAGCCTTCTGCAAATAAAGTTCAGCTGGCTGATCCATTTTTTTGGCTAGCTTCAAAAGCTGTTGTCGATATTGAAGAAGTTGACGTATTCCCAAAGGGATAGGCATGATATTTTTGTTAGAATACTTTTCTTTTTCTGTGCTAAAGTTGTATTTTCCCTCTGTTAGGAAATAAAACTCTTTGACAAGTGCTCCTTCAGCTATTAGCTGATCGGCCAAAGCTCGGTAAGAACTATAGGTAGCAGAATTTTTAAATTCATCAAAATCTTCGGCTTCTGCAGCTATAAGAATATCAGCGCTAGGATGTGCATTCTCCTTATTAACATCTAACAGTCCCTCTTGAAAGCTTAATCCTTTTTCTAAGCTTTTAATTTTCCAATCCACCTGATTGCCAAATTCCAGATCTTTCAAGTTGTTTCGGTATAAGCAGCTGATCACCATTAAAAAAGAAAAAAAAATTGCGCTTACGTCAATCATATAATTGACACCTCTCTTTAAATACTGTTTTTAGATGTTCTTGAAATTGCCGCAGAGATTGATAGTTACCTATCATGATTTAATCTCTTTAAAGAAGAAAAAGTTATAACTTTAAAAAAATTAAGAATCAACAGATTTTTTAAAAATCATGGACTGATGCGTGACGGGGTGGACAAACTCCATACGCACATGCTCGAGAGCGATGGCGTCGGGGCCAAAGGGTGTTTTGGCTCCATATTTTTTATCCCCTACAACGGGACAGCCGATCGCCGCTAGCTGGACCCGGATCTGGTGGTACCTTCCCGTCTCGAGCCGTATTTCCAGAACATTCTTCTCTAAAACACAGTAGTGGAGCGTCGCCTCTTTCCCTTGAGGGTCGATGCGGGCCCTAAAATCGTCGTGAACTAGAAAGTGGGTCAGCGTCCCCTCTTGCTCTTTAGGAGCATTCTCGACACGCGCATGGTAAATCTTGACGATCTGGCGCTGCCGCATCATCTCTTGCAGACGCGTCAGAGCTTTACTCGTCCTGGCAAAGAGAACAAGGCCCGAGACGGGTTTGTCAAGGCGATGGACAGGCTCTAAGAAGACGTTGCCGGGTTTTTTGTATTTCGCCTTCACCCATGCTTTTGCCAAGTCGGCAAGATCGGGCTGCGTTGGAATGCCAGCAGGTTTGCAAACCACCAAAAGATGGTTATCGAGGTAAATAACTGCGCTGTCTAACAACTTCATAGAGTAAAAGAGTGGTTGCGGTGGCGACATTGAGAGAGTCGGCAGCACCATGCATCGGTATTTTCACTTGGAGGTCGGCACCCTCCATCCACAGCGAAGAGAGGCCCAGCTGCTCTGTGCCGACGACGATCGCCACGGGACCCGATAGGTCGACTTCTGTATAAACTTTCTCGGCAGCAGGGGTCGCAGCAACAATTTGGATGTGGTGCTCTTTCAACCAATCTAAGGCGACTTTCCCTTCTGTTTCAATGACAGGAAGAGTAAAAAGCGTCCCTACACTGGCACGCACGACGTTGGGGTTGTAGATATCAGTGCACCGATCGCAGACAATGACACCATCGGCTCCTACACCATCGCTCGAGCGCAAAATTGTTCCGAGATTGCCCGGCTTTTCAATCGATTCTGCTACGACAAAAAGAGGAGGGTCTTTGCGTATAGCTAACGGATGTTTCCGCTGATGGGCAATGGCGACCAGTCCGTCAGGCCTGTCGCGATAAGAGATCTTCTCAAAAAGATGGGAAGGAAGCGTGAGGGTTTCAGAGTTGATTTGTTGGATTAATTCTTCTTCATTCGTTCCTAAAAACAGCTCTGGTGATATGAAGAGAGTGTGGAAAGCAACGCCTCCTTCAACGGCCCGTTTGAGCTCGCGATACCCTTCAATTAAAAATAGCCCTGTTGCATCCCGCTCACGCCGTTCTTTTAGCCGGACGACCTGCTTGATTTTAGGATTTTGAGAACTTGTAAGCTTAAGCATGCCATCTCGCAAATGTGCCGCACGGAAGGGCCTTAGGACCCGCGATGACCATCTCTCCTGACTCGATATGGGGCCGCTGTATCGTCTGCTCCATAAGATGGTGCATGACAAGGGGCGTATATCCGGGTGTATGGGAGGTCAAAATCAGAAAGCGGGGGTTGGAAGAGAGAAGCTCTTTGCACAGCTCTAAAAGTTCGCTTAAGTCGCGCTCAATCTTAAACACTTCTCCTTTGTTGCCACGACCAAAGGTCGGAGGGTCCAAAATAATGCCGTCGTAACGCACACCGCGACGAACTTCCCGTTTTAAAAACTTGATCCCGTCGTCGATAATCCACCGGATCGGAGCCTTTTCTAATCCATTGAGAGCGGCATTCTCGCGTGCCCAGGCCACAACGGGCTTGGAAGCATCGACATGGCACACCTCAGCGCCAGCTTGAGCCGCCGCCAAAGTCGCCCCTCCTGAATAGGCAAATAGGTTGAGAACTTTGTCCTTAGGCCGAATTTTTTCCTGCATCCACTTCCACACCATCGCATGTTCGGGAAAGAGGCCCAGATGCCCAAAGTCGGTCGCTGAAATTTTGAATTTTAACCCCTCACAGGCAACGACCCAAGAAGGAGGCAGTTTTCCACTCCAACGGCTTCCAGGCTCTCTCGAAAAGGTGGCGTGCGCCTTGTCCCAAGAAGGGAGAAGAGGCTTCCAGACGGCCTGCGAACACGGCCTTACGATCAAAAAATCGGCAAATTGTTCTAATTTATGTTGATTTCCTGAATCAATAAGTTTGTAAGTCATGCGAAGATAATACTATTTATTATTAATTAATTGCCAGAGAAGATCCAAGAGCTTTTTGCTTGTCAAAAGAATAATTGTCTCGCGATTACCCTGAAGGTGAAGCGTGCCCACTTGAGGCGCCCCCTTTTTAGGACCAAGAGCGTAACATATTGTGCCCACCGGCTTTTTCTCTGTCCCACCTCCAGGCCCTGCGATTCCCGAGACTGCAATCCCGTAATCGGCCTCCGTGAGCCGGAAAAGACCTTGTAGCATCCCTTGGACAGCCTCTTCACTGACAACACCTTGTGCTTCCACGGTTTTGCAAGAGAGGCCTAAAACTTTTTCTTTGAGCGCGTTGGAATAGACGACCATGGATCCCAAAAAATAATTTGAAGCCCCAGGAAGAGCCGTCAGTTGGGCCGCCATAAAGCCCCCTGTACACGACTCGGCCAAAGCGAGGGTTTTTTTATGGGCAACCATCCAGTTGTGAATTGCTTCTTTAGTAGACATGGACAGTGATTCCCTGAGCCATAAGTTGAGGATGAGTATTAATCCATGGATAACATTTTTTTCCAAGGCGAAGAGGCGTCGCCGTTTTGATCTGGTTCCAAATCAAAGTCGTGGGAGAAGAAAAGTCGCGGATCCAGCGCGTGAGCTTTGCAAAAAACGGAGTGTTGGAAAAATCTGCACCTACTTTGACATAACTTTGATCTTCAGGATTTTGAAAAATTTGGGGATACGCCACCTGCACACCCCACGAAATGCTCTCTTGGCCGAGCACCATTGGGTAAAACTTCCCATCGACCGAAGAGGGAAGAAAGTTGTGCTTTTGCATTTGAACCACGGGCAAAACGGGTTTGGCTAGAAAAAGGTTGGGCTTCATTTCTCGAACCGCAACAGCCTCCTCAACGGTCGTTAAAGCCGGAGAGAGCTCTCGCCGGACATCGATGACCTCTCCGCGCTTTAAAGCTGCGATATAAGCTTGATAGGTCTTAAGAAACCCTTCTTTAGAAATTTTAGGATCCGAAACAAGCTCACTCACATTGTAAAGAAAAAAAGAGCCCAAGTGGTCAAAAAGAGAGGTCATCTCTGTCTCATCCACCAGAAGTTGGTGCTTAATCCATTTAGAGACGTTATAACGTTGAAGGGACATGACGTTTTTTCATCGAAAACGAGTGCAAGAAGATCCAAGCAATCCCACAAAAAATCGCTGCATCGGCCACATTAAAGACCGGGTAAGAGTAGCCCCAAAAAATAAAATGGAACATGTCGATGACATGGCCGTAAATGAAATAGTCGACCACGTTGCTGATCGCTCCTGTAAGAATGAGTGTCAGAGGAGTGTGGTAAAGGGCTGCTTTGGCCGAGCGGGCCATATAGATAGCAAGCCCGATAATCACAACAATCCTTAAAATCAAGAGAGGCTCTTGCATCTTGCTGAAGATGCCCCAAGCAGCCCCACGATTGGCGACATGGTTCAAACAAAAATCGATCCCAAAAAAATTGTGAAAAATTGGCACGCCTCCATAAGGGAACACAGAGGCAGCATAGTGCATCGGTTGGATATAAAAATCGACCAGCGCTTTGGTGATGTAGTCGATACAAAAAATCGGAAGTGCGACTAAAAAAAGCTGCAGAGCCCGTCTCCAGTTCACTGAATGAGCCCTTTTTCGAGCATTTCTTGGGCTTTCACTGTCATCGTCGCATAAGGGATCGCCTCGAGTCGCGCCATCGGAATGTCTTCTCCCGTAATATCGCAGACGCCATACGTATTATCATCGATCTTCTCAAGAGCGCGATCGATTTGGCGTAAGATCTTGAACTCTTCATCGGAGACTTGCAAGCTGATGCTCCGGTTAAAATCGTCCGTGCCCTCATCAGCCTGATGCTGAGAATACCCTTTTGCATCTTCGGGAGTTTTTACTTCTTCGCTCGTATGTTTTGCCAGCTGAGTGATCTGCTCTCGCATCTCCTCAAGCCTTTTTTTAAATCTTATAAGATCATTTTTCTTTATTGGCATGCTCTGTTCCTCCAATACTGTGTATTTCATCCATAAGTTCATCGACATCTTTAAATCTCCGATAGACACACGCAAAACGGATATGCGCAATCGTGTCCATCTCTTTCAAGTGTCGCATCACAATCTCTCCCAGCTCTGTCGTTTCAATCTCACGGACCTGCCTTTCCATTAAGTCGGCCGTAATCTGAGCTGCAATCGCCCGCACTTGGTCGTGGCTGATGCGTGTATGACGACAAGCTGCATCCAAACCTCGAATCAATTTCTCCTGCAGGAAATCTTCGTAATGGCCGCCCCTTTTATGCACCTGGATCGTCAGGTCGACCGTCTCAAAAGTGGTAAACCTTTTTTCACACTGCAAACACTCTCTTCGGCGCCGAATCGCATTTTGTTCCACACAATTGCGCGAATCGGTCACTTTAGACTCTTCATGATTACAAAAAGGGCACCGCATTTTTCCTCAATAACGCAAAAGAAATCTTTTTATCCTTATCTCTATTATTTTTAAAGTTAAATCCTACCCGAATTAAGAATAAAGCTCTTCTGATAAAGTGGCTTCTACGCTATTTGAAGAACTTTTTCCTCAAAAATGGAGAAAATAGTAAGCTTGCAAAAGAGGTGAAAATGAGCGTTTTAACGAAGTCAATTTCTAGGATATTAGGTCTGGGAGCATTTTTTTTATTTCTTATTGCCCCCCTCTACGGCAAAGAAAAGCCCTCCGAAAAAATGATCCGTGTTATGGAGTACAACAGACAAACCTTATCGCTAGTACCCAGTTGGTTGAATCAAGAATCCCTGAACACATCGTGCGCAACCTATGGATTGCCTGAAATTGCTATACAACACATTGACAGCTATATTGGAGACGAGATCACCTATTCCGATCTCATTACTTACCTAAGTTCCTTCTTAAATTCCCAAATACAATATCTTGAAGTCGGCGTCTCCGTCGGCAAAAACTTCTTCCAGATATGCAACTATTTACACAAAGGGGTTGTCGTTGGCATGGATTTAGAAAGGCCCAATAAATCGTTAGAGAATTTTTTCTTCAATCGCCAACAACTCGATTCCTGGGACTCTTTCACACCAGCCGCAGTTCCCTATGACCATAAAGAATGGTTTAGGAAATACGGCTTCACCAGTGATTTGTTAAAAAAGAGATGCGCTGGTCTTTACAGATATCAGGCAAAAAATCTTTTCCTGCGCTACAGCTATCCTTCCAGAGAAAATGATGTCTATTATTTAAGCGGTGATATTCTTGATGAATCTCTTTGGGAAAAGCTGGGCAATAATGCATTCAAATTTAACTTAGTTTTTTCCGACGCTTTCCATTGGGAAGATTCGATTCTCTATGAATATGAGATGCTGCAAAAATACCACCTTCTTAATGAAGACGCATTTATTATTGTTTGGGATGATTTAAATGAAATCAATGCTGGATTTGATAGAGTCTGGAACGATTTAAATAAAATGTACCCACGCAAGCTCTACAGATTTGTCATGAGAACGCGAGCATGGATTGGCATTCATGAAAAAGATCTTCACTATGTCGGTGTCATCATAAAGCCCAAAGACGACTTTACCGCCGCTTCTTTCTTATCACAGATCCATTTTCTAGATATCATCAGGCAAGATGTGCCTAATACCAGATTGAGATAGAAGAGATGATGCCTGCTGTTAAAAGTCGAAACTGACCTTTGCATAGGGGCCCATGAGCATGAAATTGCTATTGCTCTGTTCAAAAGCAACGGCAAAAACGCCTACATCTGGAGTTTCGACTAAATCTGCAGGAACTGCCTGCGATGCCATATTGATATTTTGTATGGCATCTAAATAGATTTGGCATCGGTAGCCAATCTCAAAAGTAGCCTTTGTATGTTTCCAAAGGGCGAGATAAGAAAATCCTAATTTTTGTTCAAAAGCAGGAACCAGTTGAGTCTGATTTGGAATCTTTGTGGCCTGCTTGTTGGGTTGAGCTAGTCCAATCACATTCAATTCAGGAGTAAACGATTGGTAGGTGGTTGCGTTTTTCATCTGCCCTACAAAGAGAGAGAGAACGGAGCATCCAGAAAAGAAGAACCCTTTGTAGATTCGGTAATCGTAGTCTAAGCCGATTTGCGGTCCCCCAGCTGTGAACGTAGAAGTCGCATTGACCTTGCGGACGACTGTGCCAGAGACATTGGAATAGGTTGAGTGAAGACTTTGCATAATACGCAAAAATGAGGCGGCTGCATAGAATCGCGTGTGGAAATTGTTAAAAAAGCAGAGTTGTTTAGCAAATGTTACATCCACTTCATCGAAATGGGAGACGGCTTTTCCTTTTGCGATTTTATAGCTTGCTGAGTTGGGGCCAATGTCAAAGAAAGGACCCACCATGTGACCTGAAGCATTCGACGCTTGGAAAGAATCGGAATCGTCACAATGGAGTCGCTGCCAATTAGCACCGATTCCTATATTTGCATCATTTAACGTAAAGTTGATGCCAACCTCAAATCCAGGGTGGTAATCAGGGCTAATTTTCAACACTGTCCAATCTGGCGATGCAATGTTTGCAGGAGAGGGCAACCCTGCCGTGATCCCGATAGCCGACGCCCCATAATAGAAGTTGGTACTGCTCGGTTGCATGTAAAAGAATTCCCCATAGACGCCATAGCTAACACCTGTTGCCTTGAAGAGATCAGGACAGCAATATTGTGTAACTGCGGCACACTCTTTGATCGGATTTTCCTCTGCGGCTATCAGAGCAGAAGCACAGCAGATTGCGGGAAGTAAGTATTTCATGGTATACGCCTCATGTATTAGTCCAATATGGCGTGTTGTATCAAATATATAATTTTTTTTGCAAATTTTTTAGTAGAGAGCTACATTGGAGAACTTTTAATTGGGGGAATTTCAAGAGATTTAGTAAAATTTTTTCTCAAGTCTCTAGCTAAAAAAAGCCGAATTTTAAACTCTGAAGGAAAAATATGCGTATTGGCATCATGAGTGCTATCCCAGAAGAAAATAGTTTGCTCCATCAGCAAATAGCTGTTTCTCACGATATTTGTTATGCAGATCGTCTTTATACCAACGGCTCATGGCTCGATCATGAGATTGTATTAGTTTTTTCGCGTTGGGGAAAAGTAGCTGCGGCTATTACAGCTACACATTTAATTGCAGAATTTAAAGTGGATGGAATTATTTTTACTGGTGTAGCAGGGGCTTGTGCTTCAGGAATACAAATTGGGGACATTATTATAGCTAACAGTCTTGTCCAACATGATATGGATGCAACTCCTTTTTTCCCTCGTCATGAAATTCCACTAATTGGCTTATCAAGTTTTCAAATGGATGAGCAATGGAAAAATCATGCTTATCGTGCTGCTCATCGGTTTTTAAACAACTCCTTTCAAACCTTAACAAAAAATGATTTGGATTTATTTGGCATTTCTGTGCCTAAAATACATGAAGGTCTCATAGCAACGGGCGACAAATTTTTTGCTTCAGCAAGAGATTTAACTGAATTGCTTTCAAGATTGCCTCAAGCACTCTGTGTGGAAATGGAAGGAGGTGCTGTGGCGCAAGTCTGTCATGAATACAAGATACCGTGTACGATTATAAGAATAATATCCGATAGTGGAAATGAATCTTCGCCAAAACTTTTTTCTAAATTTGTTTCGTCAATATCTAGTCAATATTCATTGGGGATTTTAAAGGAGTTGCTGCAGAAGTTATCCTAAGAGACTGTGGTAAAAGGCCGGGAGAATTTCCCGGCCTTTTGTTTCGGAGGAGGTGAGATTCGAACTCACGAAACGTTTTCACGTTTACACGCTTTCCAAGCGTGCTCCATCGGCCACTCGGACACTCCTCCATTATTGGAGTAGTATAAGTTACTCTATAAAAGAATATGTTTCAAGCTTGTAAAAAACTAAAAATCTGATAATATTTCTTCCTGAAAAATGAAAAAAATCTTCTTAGTTCTTCTTCTTTTTTTCTCCTGTAGCAAAAAAGAAGAAAATCATAGCGTCTTAGTGACGATTCCCCCCTATGCCTACTTTGTTGAACGGATCACTCAAGGCCGGCTTCCGGTCGAAATCTTAGTCCCTCCCGGCGCCAATCCCCACATCTACGAACCGAGCCCTAAACAAGTTAAAGATATTTTGGGCGTGAAAGTTTGGTTCCAAACAGGAGAGTTGTTGGAGAAAAAAGTTTTGGCAGTGCTGAAAGAGTACAACCCCCAAATACGCACTGTCGACCTCTCCGAAGGCTTCGCTCTCTTGGGACACGAAGAGTGCCACCATCACCACTGCGAAGAGAGCCACGATATCCATCTGTGGATGAGCCCAAAGTTGGCTCAGCAACAGGCGCGCAAAATAGCAGAGGCTCTGATCCAAACCTTCCCTCAAGAAAAAGCGACATTTGAAGAAGGGTTGAGCAGTTTGTTGAGAGATCTCGAAGCTTTAGACCAAGCGATTGGTGCCAGGCTAAAACCTTATGCAGGCGAGGCGATCTTAGTCTCTCACCCGGCTTTTAGCTATTATTGCCAAGAGTATGGCCTCATTCAGCTGTCGGTCGAGTCGGAAGGGAAAGACCCACTGCCACAAGACATTGCACGCGTTTTAGAGGAGGTTCAAGCTCATCCGGTCCGCGTCGTGCTGACACAGGCTCAGTACAACAACAAAGGCGCTGTCTTGATTGCAGAAAAATTAGGCCTCCCTGTTCATGCCTTCGACCCTTACTCTGCCGACTATGTGAAAAACTTAAACCATCTCACCCAGCTCATTGCCCATGATTGAAACCGATCACCTCTCTTTCCACTACGAAGAGGAGCCCATTCTTCAAGATGTGACCTTGACGATCAAGACGGGCGAATTTATCGCTATTTTTGGCCCTAACGGAGGGGGCAAAACGACGTTTTTGAAACTCCTAATGGGATTTTTAAAGCCGACGCAAGGCTCGATTCGTACAGATGTCGATCGCCCAGAAATGGGCTACGTTCCTCAACTTGCCAGCTTCGACAAACAATTTCCGATCTCTGCTTTAGAAGTCGTCATGATGGGCGCTCTTTCTTATCCTGTCTCTCAAGCAAAGAAAATGGCCCGGACTGCGCTCGAGCGGGTGGGGCTTGCAGGAAAAGAAAAGATGGCGTTTGGCTCTCTCTCGGGTGGGCAGGCGCAAAGAGCGTTGATCGCAAGAGCGATCGTGAGCCACCCTAAAATTTTGTTCCTCGATGAGCCGACGGCCAATATTGACCCTGAAGCTCAGCAGCTAATCGACCAGTTGCTTACAGAACTCAAAGGGAAAATGACCATCATCATGGTGACCCACAACTTGCCCTCTGTGATCAAAAAAGTCGACCGTCTGCTCTGTGTCCAGCGCCAAATTACCCCCTTTTCTCCTGAAGGACTCTGCGAACACTTTGCCCTGGGGCTCTACCACCCACCCCTTATGAGGAGTCCCTAATGTTACACACTTTTCTCTGGATGGCTCTCCTCGCAGGCTTCGCAGCTTCTGTGACCAGCGGCATCATCGGCTCGTATGTCGTTGTGAAAAGGATTGTCTTTATCAGCGGAAGTATCGCCCACTCGGTTTTAGGTGGCATGGGGCTCTGTTTGTGGCTCAAGAGGGTGTATGGGATCGATTGGATGACACCGATTCAAGGAGCTCTTTTGGCTGCCCTGGTCTCAGCCTTTTTGATTGGATGGATCCATCTTAAATACCGACAGCGCGAAGATACGGTCATCGCGGCGATCTGGTCGACAGGCATGGCCATCGGCGTGATCTTTATCGCCCTCACTCCCGGCTACAATGTCGAGATGATGAACTTCCTGTTTGGGAATATTCTCTGGATCAGCCACGGCGATTTATGGATGCTGCTTGGGCTCGATGTGATTGTGGTAGCGACGACCTTGATCTTTCATCGGAAATTTTTGGCTGTTTGCTTCGACGAAGATCAAGCCTCTCTTCAGGGCATGCACGTCAACGGAGTCTATATGACCCTTCTTGCCCTTGTGGCCGTGTCGACAGTGATTTTGATCCAAGTGGTCGGAGCGATCCTCGTCATTGCGATGTTGGCAATTCCTGCGGCAATTGCAGGACACTTCACACAGCGGCTATCGAAAATGATGGCGATCTCCGTGCTCCTGAGCTGCCTCTTCACCTTCATCGGAGTTTTGACATCCTACCAGTTGAATTGGCCGCCAGGAGCGACAATCGCCCTCATCGCAGCGCTGTTTTATGGCGGGTTGTTTATAAAGCGCAGTACCTGTCAATAAAGTTTCTCCAACCGCTCCACTTCTTTTGTGGCTGCTGCTTCTCTTGTCGGAAATTTTTTTTTATCATTTTAGGCTGAGCTTTGATCGGCTCTTTATGTTGTCTTTTCATACTTCCTTTTCCTCATTGTTGACGATGGATCAAATCCCCGGGTTGCGAGGCACTGCCCGGTAGGAACTGTCTCTCCTCATCCTTCGGCAATAATTTATGCTTCCGGTGAGTTTTTAAAGTTACCTTGGACGACTTTCTCTTTCCAAACCGTTTCATGACAGCTACTCCCTGGGAAGGATTTACCCCCCGTACTCTGTATGTTAAAAAATTATTTCATTTTTTAGCAATTGAATTGAATCTCCTCATTTTAATATGATGTTCCTACTATTTGAGGTTTAAAGATGTACGCAATTATTGAGACGGGTGGAAAACAGCTGCGAGTCGAAAAAGACGACATCATTGAGGTTGAACGCCTTAAAGATGAAAAAGAGGGCCCAATCGAGTTTAAAAACGTCCTCTTTTTAAGTCGAGAAGGCTCCGTCAAAGTCGGCACACCCTATATTGCCAAGGCTGCTGTTAAAGGCGAGCTCCTGGGTGAGATCAAGGGGCCTAAAGTGGTCGCTTTCAAATACAAGCAGCGCAAGGGAATCCGTCGTAAGGTTGGCCACAGACAAAAGTATTCCCAGGTTAAAATTACAGAAATTATAGGCTAAATTTTATGGCACATAAGAAAGGTCAAGGCTCGACAAGAAACGGTCGCGATTCGAATTCGCAACGTCTTGGGATTAAAGCAACTCAGGGTCAATTTGTTACGACAGGAAGTATTCTTGTCCGTCAGCGCGGGACAAAATGGCACCCTTCTAAAAACGTGAGAGTCGGAAGAGACGACACCCTGTACGCTGGCATCGATGGGGTTGTCTCTTTCCGTAAAGGGGCCAAGACGTACGTCTCTGTCCTCCCCTCTCCTCAATAATATCCTCTTATGTTCATCGACAAAGCTAGATTTAAGCTCACCGCAGGACGCGGAGGCAATGGCGTTGTCGCTTGGCGGCGTGAAAAATTCATCCCTAAGGGAGGCCCTTCTGGTGGAGATGGAGGCAACGGAGGCTCTATCTATTTCGAGACCGATGCCCAGGTTGTCTCCTTGCAAAGCTTTCGCAATCGCCGTTTCATCAACGCTCAAAACGGAGCTCCTGGAAGCTCCAACTCTAAAAAAGGGAAAACAGGTCAAGATCTGATTCTTAAAATTCCTTGTGGAACGTTGATCAAAGATGCCCAGTCGGGAGAGGTTTTGTTCGATCTCACGGCCCCAGAGGAGCGCCACCTTTTCTGTCTGGGAGGCAAGGGAGGAAAAGGGAACGAGCGGTTCAAATCTCCCACAAACCAAGCTCCCAACACGTGTACTCCAGGTAAAGAGGGAGAGATCAAAGAAGTTGAGCTCGAACTCAAGCTGATCGCCGATGTCGGCCTCATTGGCATGCCCAACGCCGGCAAATCGTCTCTGATGACGCAACTGACGTATGTCAAGGTCAAAATCGGCGCCTACCCTTTCACTACGCTCCATCCGAACCTCGGCTATATCCACCGCAAAAACACGTCTCGCATCTTAGTCGCCGATATTCCAGGCATTTTAGAAGGGGCTCATGCCGACAAAGGGTTGGGGCTCGCTTTTTTGCGCCACATCGAACGGACTTCTGCTCTTGTATTTGTGATCGATATTTCAGGTTTAGAAGGGAGAGATCCTTTAAACGATTTTCAAGTGTTGCAAGACGAGCTCAGAGCCTATGACCCTCAGCTTTTAGAAAAACCGTTTGTCGTGGCTCTCAACAAAACTGACATCGAAGAGGCCACCGATCATATCGAACGGTTTCGTACCAAGTTTTCAATTCCCATTTTCCCCATTTCCGCCCTTCACAACCAGGGTCTTGACTCTCTCAAAGAAGCAATTCATCATCTCTTGAATGCATAGGCCGACTCTCTTTGTTTGAACTGAAAAGGAGGGGGAAGGTCGTGCCTATAAAGAGGAAGCAAATCAGATAGCTCAGCATCGGCGATCAGAAGCTGATAGAAAGCGTTTTCAACCTGCGCTATTGAAGGAGGAGCTTGACCTCCGCCAGATGAAGGCGAGGGAGGGGGATTAGGAGCGTAGGTCGTATCGTAGTTCAAAATATGCGAGTTAAATTTGAGAAGAGGCTCAAACACGAGAGGTGAAAGACCCAAATTTTGAGCATTTAGACTGGCTCCAGCGGGAACGAAGGTTCCTGAAGCAAAATAGCTTGTGCCTCCTAAAAAATGGAGGCTAGGGGAGACATAAAAGCCACCGAGATTATTCAGCAGTGAAATACTTCCATGCGTATTAAGATTCACCGTGTTGGCCAAAATAATAATGTTATCTAATGCAACCAAATCCCCTAAAGTGAGTGTAGGACAGACAAACGTAATACTTCCAAAGCCTGTCATGGCTTCGAAAGATCCCATGGTGCACGAGTTTCCAGAAATAAAAATATTGTTTCCTGCCAAACTACTTGTAATTGTCGCTACGGTAGCAGCAGAAGAGCGGTTTGCAGAGAGGGTAATATCTCCGTTGTTTCCTGAGGTGATTCCTCCCGCTCCTCCAAGAGCCACTAGATTACCGTCTTGACCTGCTGAGAGATCAGCCTTCAAGACGATCACTCCGACAGGATACCCTCCTGAATAACCACTTGAGGGTTGTAAAGTAATATTACCTGCATTACCTCCTGTCGTTGTGCCAGATCCTCCTGACGTGTTAATGTTATTGACAGAGATGGAATCGGCCGACGCCGTGATCGATACGTTTCCTCCACTACCTCCACTTCCAGCCCCGTTATCTCCTCCCGTCGTGAGCAGCTCCCCTGAGAGCGTAAATCCTGATAAACATGTGGCGCTCAACCCACCCCCTGAAGCTCCACTTCCCCCTCCTAAATCGATATCTCCTGTCACAGTGATCGAAGACTGAGGTACTCGTAGTGTCAGATTGTACCCTCCACTAATTGCTGTATTTCCTAAAGAGCCGCTATGGAAATTCGTACCACTGCTCCCATCATTGGTCAGCTGTACAGAATTTTGCAGGGTGATGAGTCCATGATAACTCATCGGTCCATCACTAACCGTTTGGTCTGCCTTTATAACGATCGTATCTGCCGTCACATCCAAGCTAGATAGAGGTGTTATTCCACCGACCGTAGCTTCGAAATCTACCGTGCTGCCAGTCGAAGCAAGATCGAACATGCCATCTAGGGTGTTACTAAAAGTAATCTGCCCACCTGCCGTAGTTCCTCCGGTATTTAAAGTAGCATCTCCTACCAGCGTGACTCCGCGGAGAAATGAGATGGCAGCAGCGCTTGTGGTAATATCAGCTCCTAGATCGACCAGTCCTACACCTGTCTGAGCAAACGTCCCTGGATTTAGAGTAAAGTCTCCTGCAATCGTCAATAAACCACTATTGATGATGGCAGCAGAAGACGCTGCTACAGTTCCATTAAAGGTCATGATTCCGCCAGTGGCATTCAAGGCTCCGATTGCAAAACTGTTTCCGATATTGCCGCTAAATGTCGTGGCTCCAACACCGGCAGTCGTCGTCAGTGCCGACACATTGGCGCTGGTTCCATTGATGGTTCCTACAAAAGATATGGGACCATTC
>Ga0210389_10001215_pt1 | contig 21006 bp, 15 predicted proteins | sample IncBWH28OmetaG_FD_160127 | JGI IMG/M metagenome (GOLD analysis project Ga0210389, IMG submission 160127) | Forest soil microbial communities from Barre Woods Harvard Forest LTER site, Petersham, Massachusetts, United States - Inc-BW-H-28-O ...
GCCGTCTTGGCAGGCTGGCGCCGGTGATCTGGCTGGCGCTGGCCTCTCTGGTTTTTTACTCCTTCAGCAACTTGCAGTTTGTGCTGTTGCTGCTCGCTTCGATCGCCTTCAACTATCTCATCGGCTGGCTGCTGATCTCGCGGCACCTGCGTTCAGGCCCACGCCTTTCTGTGCTTGCGGTTGGCGTCGCCGGTGATCTGCTCGCGCTCGGCGTCTTCAAATATGCCGGCTTTCTGGTCGTCAATTTCAACGCGATGTTCTCGGCCGCGTTTGCGGTAAACATCCTGCTTCCGGTCGGCATTTCATTTTACACCTTCACCCAGATTGCCTTTCTGGTCGATGCCTACCGCGGCAAGGTCGGTCACTATGCGCTGCCGCATTACGCATTGTTTGTGACTTATTTCCCGCACCTGATCGCGGGTCCGATCCTGCATCACTGCGATATGATTCCGCAGTTTGAATCGCCCGATTCAAAGCGGCCAAATCCGCATCTGATTTTGTGCGGCCTGATCATTTTCGGCATCGGCCTGTTCAAGAAGACGGGGCTGGCCGATGGCATCCAGCCGCTGGTGTCGCTCGCTTTCAATCAGGCCGCGCCCTCGTTCGACCAGGCGTGGATCGGCGCGCTGGCCTATACCTTTCAGCTCTATTTCGACTTCTCCGGCTATTCGGATATGGCAATCGGCATCTCGCTGATGTTCGGCATCTTCCTGCCGCTGAATTTCAATTCGCCCTACAAGGCCCACAACATCATCGATTTCTGGCGCCGCTGGCATATGACGTTGTCGCAATTCTTGCGCGACTATCTCTACATTCCGCTCGGCGGCAACCGGCACGGCTCGTTGCTGCGCTATGTGAACCTCATGATCACGATGCTGCTCGGCGGCCTCTGGCACGGTGCGGCCTGGACCTTTGTCGCATGGGGCGCGCTGCACGGCCTGTATCTTTGCATCAACCATGCCTGGATCAATTACGGCCCGCCGATTCCCCCCGTCCTTGCGCGCCCCGCGCGGCTCGTCGCGTTTCTGCTGACATTCCTCGCCGTCGTCGTCGCCTGGGTTTTCTTCCGCGCCGATAGTCTGACGTCGGCGCTATCGGTGCTGTCGAGGATGGCCGATCCCGGCCAGATCGTGCTTGGTCATAGCGAGATGATTCAAGGCGCGCTGATCGCGATCTATGCCGCGATGGCCTGGTTCGCTCCAAACACGCAGGCGATCATGGGCTATGACCACAAAAACAGGCGCGTCGGCGAGCACCTTGGCGCGCAAATGCGGCCATGGCTTGTCTATGGCGGCGCGGCGGTGTTTGCCTTCGGCGTTCTCGGCATCCAGCAACATAGCGAATTCATCTACTTCCGGTTCTGATGGACAGATCGATCAAAGATATCTTTCATTTCCTGGGCGTGAGCCTGCTGGTGTTTCTCGCGGCGGCCGCCCTCAATTTCGCGGTCGATCCCTTGCAGATATTGCGGCCAGCGTGGCTGTTTGCGGCGATGTATTCGCAGGACACCCGGCTTCAGAATGCCGGTCTGATCAAGAGCCAGGACTTCGACACCGTCTTCATGGGAACGTCGCTCGCGATCCATTTCCGCCAGAGCGACATCGATCGGGTCGTCGGCGTGAAATCGCTCAAGCTCGCGATGACCGGGTCAAGCTCGCGCGAACAGACGTTTGTGCTTGCCGCGGCGCTGGCGCGCCAACCCAGGCGGGTCATCTGGGAAGTGGACGACTGGATTTTCCACGACACGCCTGACATCGACGCCAATACCCATCTTCCGGCCGATCTCTACCGGGGGAATGCCAGGGGCATCGCCGGCTATCTCCTCAGCGGCGCCATGGCGCGAGAAGCAGCGTGGATCATGGCGCGGTCGATCCCGCAGCTTGAGCCATTCATCGCCCGGCTGACCAGTGAGGCGCTATTCAAGTTCCCGCTTTCCCGTGTCGATGACATCAACGCCTTGCGACCCGATGAAGACGCGATCTTCAACGCCAAACGGACGATGGCCGCTTTCAGCTACATCAGCGATCCGCTTCGCAGCCAATATCTAAAGGACGATACCGACTACGACATGAAGGTTCGCGTCTTCGAACGCGACGCGATTGGCTTGATCAGTGCAAATCCCGATGTGACGTTCGATATCTATTTGCCGCCTTACTCGGTCCTGCAATGGGTGGCGCTGCGCGACACCTCGCCCGAAACGCTGAAGAGCGTCTATGCGTTCTCGGCTTACTTCTGCCGGCGGCTTATGGATTTTCCGAATGTCCGGCTGTTCGATTTTCGCGCGGTCAGCGAAGTCACCCACGATCTGAACAATTACTCCGACGTGATCCACCATTCGCCGGCAATCGACTTGCAAGTTCTCTCGTGGCTTGCGCAGGGCAAATACCGCGTCGGTGCGCCGGCGCCGACCGCCTATCTCGATCAGCTCAAGGCGCAGGTCGAGGTGTATAGGCTCACGAATTAGGCCGCGGACCCATCAGCGCGGGGCCATAGTCGAAAATGACCCGATGCGGACACCCGCGGACCGCAGCCAGCGGACCTGAAGATCGGACGACCGGATGGAGGCAGACTTCAACGATCGGTACGCTTACCGCGGTTACCATTCGTCGTCGTAGTAGTACTGCCACCGCGGTGTGTGCAGCCGGCGCGGCGGTGGCGCCGGCTGCATTCTGATTTGCGGCGACTGGGTCGGTCCTGCCGAAGGCGGAGACGTCTTGGGCAACGCGCTTTGCTCGGAAACCTTGGCGAGCAGGCGCGCCATGTCTTCCTGCTTCGTCTTGAGCTGCTCAATGGCTTTTGCATTGTCGCTGGCTATCTGGTCTTGCTTTGCCTTAAGCCGTTCCATCGCTTGCTCTAGATTTGCGATATCGCCCGTCACCTTTTGCAGCAACTGTGTCAGGTCTGAAGCCGCCGAGGCAGCCGTAGCGGCGTCCTGCGGTCCACTGTGGGACAACGGTGCTGCTTGCGGCGGCGCTGCCTCCGCAGCGGTCACTTGAACGGGGGATGGATCGGGTTGTGCAGGAAACGGCGGGGTTTTCGATGGCAAGGATGGCGTGGAACTGAGCTGCGGCACCCATTGGGCGCCAATCAGCATCACGCCGCCATGAGACGACTGCAAAACGAAGGCGACGATGCCCACGATACATACCGCCGACAGCAGGCCGACGAGGCCACGCCGCGCAAGCCTCCGATGCGGTGGCTGCGCGGCGGATCCAACCGAAGGTTTGTGTACGGCATCGCGCCCAATTTTTGAAATCTGTTCAGACACACGCGCAAGCTCTTCATCGGCGCGCGCGATTTGTTCGTAGGCACGCGCGATTTGTTCATCGGCGCGCGAGATCAAGCCATCCTTCGTATTCGGTGTGGAGTTCATTGGCGTTTCTCCGTCCAATGTCATCCGCGGATAGGGTCAAACATCCGGCAGCTCGACCGCCAGCCAAGACCTTAATGCAATCTTGTAAGGGGCGGACGATAGAAAGTATAGGACCACATCACCTGACGCGCCAAGTCCGACGGCGCGGCCAGCGAACGCGGGGAATGCTCCTTGCGTGGCTGCCTCTGGCCAGCTTATCGCCGACCGGGTAGGAGCACGGCCGGACCATCCCATTCTGACATTGAGCGGTCAGATTTGTTGTGATGCACAGCAGCGGGATTTTGACGCATACAATCGACGTTCCTGCGGTTGACGTTTAAATGACCGGTAAGTGAAACTCCTGGCTCTTACAATGTGCTAATTTAAGCCCGCACGATCCACTGTCTTCAGCCCGGAACCGTTGTGCCATGACCGATGGTCGTATTCCGGCATGGACCGAGGAAAGCCGCTTCCGCGGTGGCCTTGACGATGTCATCATCATCCCGCTTGTTTTTGTTACGCTCGCCGCAAGTAAAATCCTGCGTTACATCCTTTCGATCCTGATACGGCTGCTTGACTACGCCTTCCCTTTGGCGATGGAGGTCGTATGGCTTCCGCTCATCGCAGCCACGGTTCTTGGCAATGTCATTGTTGCTGCCATAAATGGCGCAGTGCGCCTCCTTCCACTTTCCGAGGCGAAACGTCTACGCTGGAGCGTTTCGATTCGCCGGAATTGGTCGCGGCTCAGGCGGAAGATCAGCTATCGGGCGTTCGAACGAGCTGTGCATGACGCCTTCGAAGACGGCATGGCATGGGTGTTCGGGAAATGCCGGCATCTCACGCCGGACACCGCATTGCTCGTGATCATGGGCGCGGTACTTTGGCTCCCGATCTCTTTCGCGGCTGCAACGGCAATGCACGCGGTATTGTTTGCCAAGATCACGTCCTGGCCAGCTTGGATGCAACTCTTGCATCCGTTGGCAACGGTCATCGCGAAGAGCAAGCTTTTGGTGCTGCCGGTGTACCCGGCAGCCTGGCCACAGGCCAAAAAAACTCGGTTCGTTCAGCTCGTATTCAAGGGCTATGAAACCTTCAAGCGCGTGTATTTGATCAGAAAGGTCGGTTTTCGTTATCGGCAGGCAGAGATCGCCAGCATCACGGCGGTTGAGAGGTTCGAGCGCACCGTCGGCATCGCATCGGCGGTGAGTTGGCTACGCAGGGCGCATGTCGCCGAACATTTAGGTGTCGAAAAGCCCTCTCAGAAATTGAGTTCGTTCTTCTCGCGATGGTCAATCAAGTTCTCAGCCGAGTACTATGAGGCGAGAGAACGGCAAGCCCCAGGTGCCCCATCGTTAAACAACAGCAACCCATACACACCGAAATGATCGTCAATCTCAAGATTATGAGATAGGGAGCATTACCTTGAAGTGTCGTCCGCTGCTCGGCTGCCCCAAGATCGACAGCTGGCGGCCTGCGATTGCGCCCAAGCCCGCTTCTGGCCTATCGCGTCATTTGCTGGGTCTTCACAATAGGGATCGTTATCGGGCTGAAGCGGACGTAATAGTTTATGAGCACGCGCCCTAATTCCGCAGCCGCGCGCTGGCGTTGCTGCCGAACATGGGAATCCGGTTCACGGCCAGCACCACTGCAAAGGTGATCACAAGCATGGCGAGACCGAGCACGGAAATGGCGGCGAGATCGCCGCTTTCGTTGAGGTCGTAGATCAGGACGCTGATCACCTTGGTCTGCGAGGTGAACAGCACGATCGCCGCGGAAAGCTCACGCATCACGCCGATAAAGATGAAGCACCATGTCGCGATCACGCCGGTGCGCAGCAGCGGCGCGGTGATCTGGCGAAGCGATTGCAGCCGGGTTGCGCCGAGAATCCGGCTTGCGTCCTCGAGCTCGGGATGAACGGTTGCAAACGCCGCCTGCAATTGCTGATAGGCCGACGGCAGGTTGATGGTCAAAAACGCGATCAGGAGAATCCAGAGCGTGCCGTACAGCACGAAGGGCGGGCGCGTATAGCTCAGGAACAGGCCGACGCCGAGCACGATGCCGGGGACCGCGACCGGCGCAGTGGCGAGAAAGCCGAGCACGCGATGACCTGCGATCACCTTGCGCGTCGTGACATAGGCGATCACGAGCGCGAGCAGGGTGCCGATGGTTGCGGTCGCGGTGCCCAGGATCACGGTGTTCTTCAACGCCAGCTGCGTCGACGATAGTTCGGTGAACACGAACACGATGTTGTGCAGCGTGAAGGTCGAAGGCGTTACCAGCGTCGTCGCATTCGGCGAGAACGCGGCGTTGAACAGCGCGAAATACGGCAGGAACACCGGATTGAGCAGCATCAGCAAACAGAAGGCGAGCGCGGCCCAGCGCCATCGCTTCATCTCGACCCGGCGCGGCGCGCCATATTTGCCGCCGAGAACCGAATAGCCGCGCCGGCCCAGCAGGAATTTCTGACCTTGCAGCAAGAGGATCGTCAGGATCAACAGCGGCACGGCGGCGGCCGCCGCGAGTTCGAGCTTGGGCGGATACTGGAACAGGCTCCAGATCTTCGTCGTCATGGTGTGGAAGCCAGCCGGCAGCGCCAGGATGGCGGGCGAGCCGAACAGGGTCATGGCTTGCAGGAATGCGATCAGGGCGCCGGCGACGAGCGCCGGCAGCGCCAGCGGGATCGTCACGCGGCGTGCCGTGGTCCAGGCCTTCCCCCCGAGAATGGCGGAGGCGTCTTCGAGTTCGCCGGGCATGTTGTCGAGCGCATTCGCAACCAGCACGAACACGAAGGGAAACGTGTAGCAGGAAATGACGAAGATGACGCCGACCAGCGAATAGATGTCGAACAGGTGCTCATCGGATGCCGCGCCCGTGGCATAGCGATAGAGCTGATTGAGCAGTCCGCTGTTGGGCGCAGCCAACAGTTCCCAGGCGACCGCGCCGAGGAATGGCGGCGTCACGAAAGAGGCGGTGACCAGCGCGCGGATGAATTGCCGGCCGGGCATGTCGGTGCGCGACACCAGCCATCCCATCGGTGCTGCGACCACGCAGCAGATGATGGCCGAACTCGTCGCGATGATCGCGGTCGTCAGCAGCGGATCGAGGAAATCGGGATCAGTGAACAGGGTGACGAAATTCTGCAGCGTCAGGTGATTGGCCTTGTCGGTTACGCTGTAAATCGCGAGCCACGACATCGGCAGCACGATCAGCACGATCATGACCGCCGCGAACAGCCACAGGACCGGTTTGGTCCAGTCGATTTTGGCTCTGGGAGTGTCGATGCTGCTGGTAATGGTCATCTGCCTTCAATCTCGATTTCTGTCGCGTGCGCGACTGCAAACTCCCTCCCCCTGTAAGGGGGAGGGTAGGGGAGGGGGTCCGAAGCAGTAACGACACACCGCAATAGATCCCCTCCCGTCGCTTCGCGCCGACCTCCCCTTTTTAAGGGGAGGTAAACACCTCTCGCCATAGCGCGCGGGTCACACTCGAAACAGTCGTGCGCGACTCCCTCTCCCCGCTTGCGGGGAGAGGGTTGGGGTGAGGGGGGCTCGCAACAGGCGCGGAGCCAATGGTGAATCCCCCTCACTCGAAGCCTTCGGCTTCGACCTCTCCCCGCAAGCGGGGCGAGGTAAGGCGAGGCCGCCGTGCTGTACTCTAAACCCGAAACAATCGTGCATAGCGTGTCTTGATCTCGTCGGCCGCCTTCTCGACGCCGATGGGATCTTCCTTCATCAGCTTGATGTCGGAGATCTTGCGGCGCCCCGGCTTCGGTGTCACCTGCGGATGAGCCGAATATTGCGCGGTGAAGTCGGTAAAGAATTGTTGGGTTTCGCGGGTGTGCAACCATGCCTGGAACAGCCGTGCGGCATTGGGATGCGGGGCGGTCGCAAAAATGCCGGTGGGTCCCGAGATGGTCGGCGTGCCCTCGGCCGGATAGAGCGGCTCGACCGGCTGGCCGGCTTCCTTCAGCAGCACGACATTATAGTCGTTGCCGTCGGCCATGACGGCGCGTTCGCCGAGCGCCAGCTTTTTCGGTGGGTCGGTCGACGACTGAACCTGCATGACGCGCTGTTTCGACAGCTTCTCCAGATAATCCCAGCCAAGCTCGCGAATGAGCTGAAACGTCGCCGTCATGATGGTGCCGCTATAGGCCGGGTGGCCCTTGACCATCTTGCCGGCCCATTTCGGGTCGAGCAGATCGGCGAAGCTCGACGGCGCGTCGGCAGGTTTGACGAGAGTGGTGTTGTAGGCGATCGACGAGAGCCAGATCCGCGAGGTCGCAAACTGTCCGTCGGGATCGCGATACTGGCTTGGGAAATATTTCGCGACGTCCTCCGGGACAAACGGCGCCAGCCAGCCGTTGCGCTTCCAGACGATGAAATGCGCGGCGTCGGCCGTGGTGATCACGTCGGCGGCGTGAATGTGGGATGCGAATTCCTGCTCGATCCGCTGAAACAGCCGCTCCGATCCGGAACGCTCGATCTGCACCGCAACGCCGGGATACTGCGCCTCGAAGGCCTTGCCGAGCTTTTCCCCCACCGGCAGGTCCATCGCGGAGTAGAGGACCACCTTGCCTTCCTGCTTCGCGGCCTCGGCCAGTTGCGGTGTGATCGCGGTTGGCTCGGGAGCAGCGGCCTTGATCGGCGTGGCGAAGATCGTGAGCCCGAGCGCGGCCGAGCCCTTGATCATCGCGCGCCGGGAAAACTTTCGCCGCATCGCCGCGCCCTCGATTATCGGCTCAAGGCCCGGCAACGTTCGGGTGGCAGCGTGAGCCATACTTCCGTGCCGGCGGCAATGGCGGTCTGCGGCGAGGTGATGGCGCGCAACGTCGTGCCGTCGGCGGTCTCCAGCATGTAGTCGCGGTTGGCGCCGAGAAACACCTGCCGCGTCACCGTCGCCTTGACGGTGTTGTCGGCCGCACGCGGCACACTCGTCGAAAGCTGGATGTCGTGCTGGCGGACCGCGACGGCGGCGTCCTGGCTGGCGGCGAGCTTCGCTCCCACCACGCGCAAGGTCGCGCCGCAAAACGCGATGTGGTTCTCGTCGCGGGCGACACCCTTGAGCACATTGCTGGAGCCGATGAAGCGCGCGACGAATTCCGATTGCGGCCGGTCGTAGATATCTTCCGGCGTGCCGAGCTGATCGATCTTGCCGCCGTTCATGACCGCGATCAGGTCGGCGGTCGTCATCGCCTCCGATTGATCGTGGGTGACGTAAACGGTGGTGTAGCGGTACTCGTCGTGCAGCCGGCGGATTTCAAAACGCATCTCCTCGCGCAGGTTGGCGTCGAGGTTGGAGAGCGGTTCATCGAGCAGCAGCGTTTCCGGCTCGACCACCAGCGCACGCGCTAGCGCGACGCGCTGCTGCTGGCCGCCCGACAATTCGCCGGGATAGCGTTGCGCCAGCGCTTCGAGCTTGGTGGTGTCGAGAATCGCTTTAAGTTTTTTGGCGATGGTGTCGCGATCGAGCTTCCGCAACCGCAAGCCATAGGTGATGTTCTCGGCGACCGTCATGTGCGGCCACAGCGCGTAGCTCTGGAAGATCATCGACATCTTGCGCTGCTCGGGCGGCAGCGTGCGCGCGGCTGAGGATACGAGGCGGTCGCCGACGCGGATTTCGCCTGACGTCGGTTCGAGGAACCCTGCGATCAACCGCAGCGTCGTGGTCTTGCCGCAACCGGAGGGACCGAGCAGGCAGACCAGTTGCCCGTGGTCGATTCGCAACGCGACATTATCTACGACCGTCACTGGGCCAAATCGCTTGGTGAGGTCACGCAATTCAACCGACGCCAATCACTTCACTCCCTGTTTGCTCGTGCGCGCATTCCGCCGCGTCCAGATTTACGCCCGCGGCGAAACCTGATTGTGACAAGCACGGAGGCCGTGATTGCGGAAATGCGCGTGCGCCGTGGCCGGCTGCTTATTTATCGCAAGATCAATATATGCACGAATACGGGGGCGCCGAAAAGGCTCTGAAAGCCGCGATTTCAGGCATCAGGCCGGAACGTTGTCGCCGAGATAGCCGATCGCGGCCTCGACGCCACCTTGGCCGTGGGGAATGCCGAGCGCCTGGAGCGCGACCTCGATGACGCCGAGGGTGCCGAGGATCATCGGCGCGTTGACATGGCCCATATGGGCGATCCGGAACGCCTGTCCGGTCAATTCGCCGATCCCGACGCCCAGCACCACGCCGCATTTTTCCTTGCAATAGCGCTGCAGCGCCGCCGGGTCGTGGCTGTCGGCCATCAACACCGTGGTGACGGTATCCGCCCGTTCGCCCGCCTCGGCGACATTGAAGCCGAGCACCTGTCCCTCGGCCCAGACCGAAACGGCAGAGCGTACGGCCTCGGCGAGCAACCGGTGGCGCTGGAAGACATTTTCAAGGCCTTCCTCGTAGATCATGTCGATCGCCTGGCGCAGCGCGAACAGCAGATGGATGGGCGCGGTGCCGCCGTATTTCCGGTAGTGCTCGGTGCCTTCGCGCTCGCTCCAGTCCCAGTAGGGCGTGCGCAGGTTCGCCTTCTTGTGGACATCGAGGGCGCGGTCATTGGCGGCGCAGAAGCTCAGGCCCGGCGGCGTCATCAGGCCCTTCTGCGAGCCGGACATCGCAACATCGATGCCCCAGGCATCCATCTCGAACGGCATGCAGCCGAGCGAAGCCACGGTGTCGACCAGAAACAGCGCGGGATGGCCGGTCGATTTGATCGCCTTGCCGATGGCCTCGATATCGTTAAAGGTGCCCGAGGCGGTGTCGACCTGCACCACCAGGATCGCCTTGATCTTGTGGTCCTTGTCCTGCCGCAAGCGCGACTCGACCTCCGCCAGCCGAACGGCGCGGCGCCAGTCGCCCTTGAGCACTTCGACATCGGCGCCCATGGCGGCGGCGGCATTGCCCCAGCCGACCGCGAAGCGCCCGCTTTCCAGCACCAGCACCTTGTCGCCGCGCGACAGCACGTTGCTGAGCACGGCTTCCCATGCGCCGTGGCCGTTGGCGATGTAGATGTAGGATTTGCCCTTGGTGGCGAACAGCTTCGAGAGGTCGCGGAGCAGGCCGTCGGTGAGCTGCACCATCTGCTCGGAATAGATGTCGAGCGCCGGACGGTGCATCGCCCGCAGCACCTCGTCGGGCATGGTGGTGGGTCCGGGGATCGCCAGGAATTCCCGGCCCGCACGAACGGCCATTTTCGTGATTCCTCTCAAAGCGTTTGCAGGGGTAGGGATGCAGGGGAATGGCGGGAAATTCAAGCAGGGACGGGATGATATTAGAGTGAGGCTGTCATGCGCCGCCGGAGAAGGCGTAGAATCGGCCTATTCCTTAACTTGCTGCGGCAGCGCATTGGCGATCGCGTGCCAGATCTGATCCTTGATCTCGGTCGCAGCCGGGCTCGGAATGACCTCCGCCGGCGTTGTTCTTTTTTGGCACGCCGTGACCAGCCGCAAAATCCACACCTCGCCGTCGGTGTAATAGGGATCGCCGCCGCCATTTCGCCCTGTGAGCGTAGGGCCGACGCCCGTCACCTGGTATTTGGCCTCGACCATGTCAGCTGCTTCAAGGTCGGAAGCGAGCAGGCTTCGCTCGGCGTCGATATCGGCTGCGATGTGATGGGTGATGGCGCCGGTATAGTGGCTGACGCCGACGCCGCGATCGAAGGCCGCGTCCCCGAGCCAGACCGGGCGCTTTTCCTGGCCCTGCTCCAACACCTTCCAGAACCGCACGTGATGGCGGCGATCGGCGCTCTCGCCGGAGGGCTTCTCGAACGCGAGATCCTCGCGGCGGCCGAGATAGAATAGCGGGCTGACGGGTGCATCGTGGTAGGGGCGGTCCAGCAGCACGCTGCCGGCAATCTCGATGGAGGATCGCAGCGTCACGGGATCGGCCGGATACCAGCCGGCCGCCTGCATGGCGCAGAGCACGTCGAGCTTGTCGCCGATCAAGCCGACATTGATGGGGTCGCCCGGAATGCCCTGCGCCGTGCGCGTCACCATCGGCAGATTGGCGAGGCCGCGCTGGTGCTCGTGATGGCTCCACAGCGCGGGCAACGCCTGATAGGCAAGCGCCGTGTAGGCCAACACAACGGCGAGCACGGCGAGCAGAAACTGCTCCAGCCGCCCATGCGGGTGGTGGGACGGAAAGATGCCAAGGAGGCTGCGAAGAAAGTTCGTCACGGCGTCTCCGTTCCGCGCAGGCGGCCAGTTATGCTGTGAACGTCTAACGTTATCGTTTGGTCTCGCGGCAGCCCGCGGCTTCGGCCTCCTCGACGGAGCAGAACCAGCGCGTACCCTTGCTGATCTTCATCTCGATCTTGGCGTACCAGCGGCTGGTCGGCTTGTGGTAGATGCACTCGCCGGCGCGGTTGACGTTGCCCTTGATGGTGCAATCGGGCGATGGCGCAACGGGTCCCGAGGCCGATGCCAGCAGGATGGCGTTGGCATTCTCCGGTGGCTTGGCGGCGCCCAGGATGGTGGTCTTCTTGTTGCGGACCCGCCAATCCCACGGCGCAATGAACGCGCCCTGCCACATCCCGACCTTGGCCTCGCGCGCGGCTTTCTCGTCTTCGTCATAGTCGTGCGAGAAGCGCGCATAGGACAGCGCCCAACCGTTGCGCACCAGCCATTTCTGGATGTCCTCGCCGTTGACCTCGCATCGCGCCACGATCCGGCCGCGGCGGTCGGCGACCTGGCGTTGATGACAGGTCCAGGTCTGGTTGTCGGCATGCTTGATCAGCTCGTCGCGCGCGGCAACGCCGCAGGTCCAGCGCTCGCCCTGGCTGTTAAGGCAGAGCTGATCGACCGAGGGGGCGTCGATGCCGCCGAGCCGGATCCTGACCGTCCCGATCACGACCGTGTCGCCCTCGCGGACTTTCGCCGTGCCGGTGATATCGGCGGCCCGCGCCGGGGCCTGCATCAGGGCCGGCAGCAAAAGCACCATCATCGCGAACAGCAGTTTCAGCCGCATGCAAAGAGCCCGTTCAAAATGGAATTGAAGCACGATGGTGGCGGATTGTGGTGCGGATTTGGCCGGCACGCCAGCGAATTCCTGCAACGTTCAACCGGAACGAGCGGCAGGCGAATTCAGCCTTTGGAGTTCAGCCTTTAGAGTTCAGTCTTTAGAGTTCAGTCTTTAGAGTTCAGCCTTGGGTCCGCCACAAGGCGTTGCGCGCCAGCGACAGGCCCATCAGCACGAAGGCGGATGTCGCCTCCGGCCCGCCGACGAGAATGCGGGTCGGTGTCTTCATCTTGTTCCATTCATAGGCCTTGAACGGCCCGCGACTGCCGCCTTCGCCGAAGTGGCGGACGATGCAATGCAGTGCCGGTGCGAAGGTCGAGACGTCAGCGCCGAGGTGCCCGAGCGCAATCAGCGCCAGTGCTGCGTCGAACGCGTTCATTTCGTACGTGATCAGCGTATCCCGGACATAGGCCAGCACGCGCTCGCGGATGAAGTCGAACGCACCACCGGGGTCGATCGCCTCTCGCGCAGCCAAAGGCAGGCTTTTGAACACCGCGTAGCAGCGGCCGAAATAGGCGCAATAGAGTTCCGGCAGATAGTAGATATGCGAGCGCGGATCGGCGAAGGCGCCGCTGGCGACGAGGTTCCTCTGGAAGTTCACGATGCCGCGCAGCAGCTCGAGCCGTTGCGGCGTCTCGAGGATCTTCCAGCGCTTAAGGTTGCGGAAGCTGACTTCAAGGACATCGAGATTGAGTGTCGGGTCGAGGTCGTTGCCGTAGGGGCGATCGCCATTGATGTTGTCGATCCAGGTGACGATGCCGCCCTCATAATCGATGTTGTCGTTGATCGGCACCGTGACCTTGGGCGCGTTGGCGCCGCCCCTGACCTGATAGCCGGCGTAGAAGTCGGGCAACGGCTGATCGAGCATGGCATCGTCGCGGCCGGCTTGGGTTGCGGCGGAGAACGCGCAGGCCGTGGTGTCGCAGTCCGGCACGTAGATGCCAAAGCCGAGGTTCTGCTTGATCTCGGCGAAGAACTTCGAAAACCGCGGATGCGGGTGAGGTGCGATCGCGGTGACGACATCAAAGCCGCGCCCGTCCGGTCCTGCCACCCGCTCGCGGCTCGCACCCAGACAAAAATCGGCCATCGCCGATATCGCGCGCTTCGCCGTGCCGGTCTGCTCGCTTGAGGCAAGCCCGGTCTCGATAAAACTCAACAGCGACTCGATGTAGAACGCCTCGTAATAGGCCGAGCGGTGGCGGATCTGCATCGGCTGCCACATCGGCTCGGCGATGCCTTTCCAGGACGGGTTGATCAGATCGCGGGCCGGCGAGCGCGCGATGAAGACGCGGGCCAGGTTGAACAGCAGCGTCGAGTTCTTGTAGCCGCGCGCATCGAGCCCGGTCAGCGCCATCAGGAATTCGCGGCCGCGCAGGTCGGGATCGCCGATCAGGTTGAACGCGGCATAGGCCGGAATGAAGCCGTTGTTCTGGAACGAGCCCAACAGATGCGCGCCGCAGGAGCGGATCACGCGCTCGATCTCGACGAGTTTCGGCGCGGCCACTTCCGGCCTCAGAACCGGCTCGGGCCGGGGGTGCCGCACCTCGATGGTGCCGAGCAGCTCTGCCACCGGCTGGCCGATCGCGGCCCAGTCGGGCGTCTCGTCGTCGCGCGCCCGGACCAGGGCGTCGCGCAAGGCGCCGAGCTTTGAGCTGTCCTTCAGCTCATCCAATCCCGTCCGCCGCAGCAGCGGGCGCAGGGCCGGGTTGCCGAGCGCGGTCCGGTAGAGCTGGGCGAGGTGCCGATCGCCGCCGTGGCCATTGAGCAGCAGCGGATCGCAGACGTCATAAAGCGATGGGCCATCCTTGCGGGCCGTCAGCGCGCGGTAGGCGGCTCCGGCGATTTCATGAAACGCCATCAAGCCTTCTTTCCGCGCGCGTTTGAGCCCGCGCGTTTTGTCGGCAGCCTGCGGCAATTCGCACCCCCGCCCAGCGCACCTCTCCCCAAACTAGCCCTGAGCAATGCCACGAAAGATGAAGCAATTTCAAGGAAATGGCTGTGGATAGCCCCGCTTTTTGGGCCGGAGATGTATGATTGACACACGGAACCGGCCGGCGGTTCCAATCCACGTTAACGGACAAATAAGGTTGCCGGGCCGTATTGGACGGGTTAAGCCTTGGTTTGTTGCGATGCCGCAAATTGAGCATAATTCGACGGCAAACGGGCCCCAATCCCTGAACCTAAACAAGCGGTTGGCGCGACTAAACTCTCGCGCAACGGATGGCGATTTTCGAATGAGACCTGTGATGAATTTCTTCGGCCTCGGTGTCTCCCTTGGCATCTCCCGGCGCTCGCTCGCCATCGCGGCGGCGCTGGTCGGCACGGTGTCGCTGGCCATCGGTGCGCATGCGGCGTTGAACAAGCGGGCGCTGGATGCCGCCAAGGCCACCGTGACCGAGCAGGCCGATGGCGGCCCGACGCGGCCGTCCCGGATCGCGCTCGTGATCGGCAACGGTCATTATCCCGACGCCAACGCGCCCCTGACCCAGCCGGTCAACGACGCCCGCGCCGTGAGTGCGGCGCTGCGTCACGAAGGCTTTGACGTCGACGTCATTGAAGACGCCACCCATGACGACATGAACCGCGCCGTCGCGCGGCTGAAATCCAAGGTTCGCGCGGACTCGGTGGTGATGCTGTTCTTCGGCGGCTACGGCATCCAGGTCGGCCGCGAGAGCTACATGATCCCGGTCGATGCCGTGATCTGGAAAGAGGCCGACGTCCGCCGCGACGGCGTCAGCGTCGAAGCCGTGCTCGACGCGGTGAAGGATTTTGGCGCCTGCGCCAAGCTCGTGGTGCTCGACGCCTCGCGCCGCAACCCTTACGAACGCCGCTTCCGCACCTTTTCCCATGGGCTGGCGCCGATCGGCGTGCCCGACAACGCCCTGATCCTGACCTCGGCGATGCCGGGCGCGGTGGCCGACGATTCCACCGGCCCGCATTCGGTGCTGGTCACCGAACTGCTCAACAACCTCAACACCAGGGGGGCCGACCGGGTCTCGGCCGCGGAAGCGATCTTCAACAAGACTCGGCTGGCGATCTCGCGCGCCTCCGACGGCGCCCAGGTGCCCTCGGTCTCCTCGTCGCTCCTGGAAGACGTCAGCTTCAACGCCAAGACGGGAAGTTAAGCCTCAAATCTCCAAGAATGTCGTCCCTGCAAGAGCAGGGACCCCGGCGTGAGCGCACTTGCGCTCATCGCCACCATCGGCCTGCGTGGTTACGGGAGGTATCTCCAGCGGCGTTCCAGCCGAGGGGCCGCGGCGTATGGGTCCCTGCTTTCGCCGGGACGACGCTAGTTAGATCAAGCCTAACCCCCCCTACTTCGCATCCGCGGTCGCAGTAACCGGCCGCACCGGATCGCCCTCGCGCAGCAGTGCGCCGGCGCGCGCCACCACGATATCGCCCTCGGCCAGTCCCTCGCGGATTTCGACCTGGCCGCCCGACATCAGGCCCACTTCCACCCGCTTGGTTTCGATCCGCGCCCGCCGCACCACCTGCACCACCGTGCCGGCCGAGCCATAGAGCACGGCGGTGAGCGGCACCGAGACGCCGCAGCTCTGGCCGGTCTTGATCATCGCGCGGCCGGATGAATTGACCAGCAGCTTGCGGTTGGTGGTGACGCCGATGAACACCTGGCCGAGCTGGCTGTTGGGCTCGACGGTGGCGGAGACGCGGCGGACCTTGCCCTCGACCTCGCCCGCGCCGACGATCCGGATGCGCGCCGTTTGGTTCACCGCAAGCTTCGGCAGGTCCTGCGTCGGCACCATCCCGACCAGGTCGAATTCACTGCGCGCGATGATCGAAAACAGCGCCTCGCCGCGCGGCGAGGCGAGCGCGCCGATCACCGCCGTCGAGCTCAGCACCAGCCCCGCGACCGGGGCCGACACCGCGGTGGTGCCGCCTTCGGGCAGCGCGAGGCGGGCGAGAGGTTGCCCGGCCGTGACGTTGTCGCCGGGCTCGGCCAGGATATCGGCCACCTTCAGGCCGGGCCGGTCCGGGCGCACAAACGTCTCCTCGCGCGGGATCAGGATCCCGAACGCCTCGACCAGATTGGGGAAGCAGAATTTCGAAGCCGTCAGCACCGTGACGGCCGCGCCCTGCGGGCCATCCTTCGGCGCGGCGGGCTCTTCCGCGGCCAGCGCTGGCGAGGCGAGCGCGAGCAGCGCGGCAAGGAAGAGCAAAATTCGCAGCGAGGTGTGTTTGCGGATCATTTTGGCAAACGATCGAGCTGGGTCGGCATCAAAAATCCTCCAGGATGGAATTTTAAACAATCCAGGCACTGCATTAAAATGCCCCATGGGATATTTAACTGCACATTTCCTGAATGACGATTGGCAATCCTTGTCGCTTCCCGGCATGTGAAAGGCAGACCATGTACGCCAAAAACGGTGCTTTACCCACTCCTCTCCATACTCAGCAAGAGCTTGATTCGCTCGATACGCTCATCGAAAGCGGAGACGTCAACGAGACGCCTCACAATGTCTTCATCGGTCATAACCTGGGGCATCGCGTCTTTACGATGTCGGTCCCATTTCGGAAGTTTAAGGACATAACGCTTTTCAGGGGTGACGGAGACAACAAAGCCCGGTCTCCGGGGCGAGCACGAAGGAAACCGTTAAAACCATTCGCGTGCGGGAATGCCGGGTGATTCCGGTTGAACTCGCGGTGACTAACTCGCGTGTTTTTTTACTACACGCGAGGCTGCGGGTGCCGCCGGCACCCGGCATTCCCCACGCCCTCTTTTATCGGAGGGTTGAGGTTTTTTCCCACAGTCCGGGCGCGGTTTGCGTCGCGGAATGCGCCGGGGTGTGTCTGTAAATGGCTGTCTGAAAATTTGCGCTCTTTGAAAACGCGAGCTTCGGCGACGCGCTCGGTCTGCCCTCTCCCCCCTTGCGGGGGGAGAGTTGGAGAGGGGGGTATCACGAACTCCGAATTCTCGAGCGCCCCCACCCCCGACCCCTCCTCGCACGCGCTACTCGCGCGGGGGAGGGGAGCGCACCGCCAGTGCGGATCAACGAAGGGAACCTCGCATTACTACTTCCTTCGCTTTGTTTTCAGCGTCTTAGAAATTGCTTGAGCAAATCGTTGATCTGCCGGTTGCCTTGCGCCGGCTGATTGGGATCCTTCTGCGCCGGGTCGGTTGGCGAAGGCTGGGCGTTGCGGTTGCGGCCGGCGTTCAGGCCCTGCTGGATCAGGTTGCCCAGGGTCTCGCCGAGCTGGCTGCCGAGCGTATCGGACTGCCGGCCGCCGGATGGGTCGCCACCCGAGCCGCCATCAGGTCCGCCGGGCGCGAACAGGCCGTTGCCGAGCTCCTTGAGCTTGGCATAGGCCGCGTCCGGATCGTCGAGAATGCCGGCCATCTCGGGATAGATGCGCGGCGCCGTCCACGGGCCATCGATCACCACGGGGATCCCGAAGGCGATCGGGTCCGAGGTACGTCCCTGGCCCTCGGTGGTCATCACGAGTTTGGGCTCGACCCGCAACGCCAGCATCTGCGTGCCGAGATCGATTGTGCCGGTGCCGGTCATCTTGACCAGCGGTCCGACCAGATTGAGGTCGGACGTCGTGGCCTGGCCTTTCTCGATGCGGAACGAGGCCGACAGCTGGCTCATATCGGTGTTCTGCTCGCGGTTTTCCTGCCAGCCCGTCAACGCGCCCGAGGTCAGCGAGCGGATCATCTGCGCAACATTGAGTCCCCGGATGGCGCCGTCCTGGAAATTGGCCAGCACCGAGCCGTTGAGGTTCGACATGATGGCGCGCTCGCTTTGGCCGGTGGAGCGGACGTCGATTTTGGCTTGCAGCTTGCCGTCGAGGCTGTCGAAGTCGGCGGCGCTCCGCAGCAACGGCAGCGCGCGCACGCCGGTAAGATCGCCGCGGAAGGCGTAAACGGGGGTGTCGCGCGAAACGTCGATATCGACCGCGCCATTGGCCTGGCCGCCATAGGCCCCGATATTCGATATGACGCCTTTGAGAGCGCCGCTGGCGAGCGAGGCCTCAAACGCGACCGGCGCAAAATGCGCACTTCCGATGTTGAGTTCGGCCGCCGACAGGCGGACCTGCGCATCGACATAGTTGAGCCCGGTCAGGTCGATCGGATCGTTGCTCCAGGCCTGCGCGCCGGCCGGTGGTGGTGCTTCTTGCGCTTCCGTGGTCGCGACGTCGAGCCGCCGGAAATCGAGGTCAAGTTTCACCAGCGGCTTGCTCGCGAAGTCGACCGAGGCCCAGCCGTCGAATCCGCCATCGCCGATCGTGCCGGAAAGACTGTTGATCATGGCGACCGTGCCGTTGAGCCTGACCTCGGCCCGGCTCGACAGCGTGGTCCGCAAAAGGCCGGGCGCATCGAACGAGAGCTCGATCGGAATGCTCTGCCGCTCCAGCGGGGGAGGGGGCACCGACGCCTTGACGTCGAAGGTGAGCGGATGGGTACCTGCGCGCGCATTGCCGCTGATGCCGACACGGCGGTCGGCGCCGAAGACCGCATGCGCGTTGATGCCCTCGATGCGGCGTTCGACCCGGTCATGCGCGTTGAAAAACGTCACTGTGCCGTCGGTGATGGTGATGCGCCGGATTTCGGGAGCGTTCGAATCGGCGGTGTCCGAAGATGCATCTCGCCCGGACGGGGTTGCCTTGGCCGCGGCCCGCCGCTCGCGCAGCAGCGGGACGCTGACGGCCGGGCGGTTGATCACGAGTTCGGTGACCTCGGGGCGGCCCGACCACAGGCTGCCAAGCGTGATGTTGGCCTCGATGCTGCCCACGGTCAGCCGGTTGCCGGCGTCGCTCGCCTTCGGCGCTTCCAGCGTCACGTCGCTCATTGTGACGTTGAGCGCCGGCCAGATTCCGATTTTGGTCGAACCCGCAATCGTCAGGCGGTAGCCGGTCTCGCGTTCGACCCGATCCCGGATCGTCGCCGTCAGGAAGCCCGAAGGCACTCCGACGATCAGCAGCAATGCCGCGATAACAACGATGGCTGCGATAACCGCGCCGGCGATTTTCAAAGCTTTCATGTCTGTCTTCCAGATCAGGCAGATAGTCTGCGGCCCGGCTTGGTCCGTTGTGCCGTTTCTAGGTGGGTAGCGGCGAACGTTAAATCCACTACACCAGGGGTGCTGCAAAGATATGTGACTTATGACACAGTTCGCTCCGGCTGACCTCCGGCCGGCAATTGCAACCGGCCGTCGTGAAGGCATTACAATGGGCAAACAGACCGAATTTGCGGTTATTTTGAAGATGAATCCGATGTTTGCGGATATCGGGGCGGACGAATTGCAGCGGCTCTCGGCGCTCTGCCACACCCAGCACCTCGAGACCAGTGAGATGTTGTTTCAAAAGGGCGACCCCGGTGACGCCCTGTTTGGCGTCCGCCGAGGCCAGATCCGGATCGAGACCGGCACCTCCGACGGCAGCCGGCTGACGCTGAATTTCCTCGGGCCCGGCGATCTCTTCGGCGAAGTTGCCGTGCTGGACGGCCAGAGCCGCACGGCGGACGCGGCCGCAAGCGAGCCGACCGAATTGTTCGTGCTGCGGCGGGAGGATTTTCTGGGCTTCCTCGAGCGCGAGCCGCGGGTGGCGGTCAAGCTGATCATGCTGTTGTGCCAGCGCATCCGCTGGATGAGCGAGCGCATGGAGGAATCGGTATTGCAGCCGCTGCCGGTTCGTCTGGCGCGGCGGCTTTGCGCGCTGGCATCCGATTTTGGTTCCGAGGTTCATATTTCGCAGGAGCAGCTCGGTGTGTTCGTCGGCGCCGCCCGCGAGAGCGTCAATCGTCAACTGCAGCTTTGGCGCAAGGACGGCATTCTGGACCTGCAGCGCGGCCGCATCCTGCTGCAGAACATGACCAAGCTGACGGCGGTGGCGCGGAACGAGTGATCGTTTCGATGGTTCATTCCGCCGCTGACGAAGGTGCGACGCCCGGTTTCGGTTTGTGGTCGCCGGCATGGTCCGGCTGGCCGTGATGCTCACCCGAAGTGATCAGGTTTTTTGTGAAGCGCCAGATCAGCGCGCCGATGTCGTCCATCATCATGAACATCGCCGGCACAAACACCAGCGAGAGGATGGTGGAGAATATCAAACCGCCGATCACGGCAAGTGCCATCGGCGAGCGGAACTCGCCGCCGGCGCCGAACGCCAGCGCCGAGGGCATCATGCCGGCGGCCATCGCGATGGTGGTCATGACGATGGGCCGGGCGCGCTTCATGCCGGCATCGATGATCGCGTCTTCGCGTGCCTTGCCCGCGCGCATGGATTCCACCGCGAATTCCACCAGCATGATGGCGTTCTTGTTCACGATGCCCATCAGCATCAGGATGCCGATCCATACCGGCGTCGTGAGCTGCTTGCCGGTCACGAGCAACGCCACGATGGCGCCACCGATCGACAACGGCAGCGAGAACAGGATCGTAATCGGCTGCAGGAACGTGCCGAACAGCAGCACCAGCACCGCATATACCATCATTAGCCCCGCGGTGATGGCGGTGGCAAATCCCGCGGAAAGCTCGTTGAGGCTTTCGGCATCGCCGGAGGGATTGACCGAGACCCCCTTGGGCAGGCTCTTCATCACCGGCAGTTCGTAAATCTTCTTGGTGGCGTCGCCGAGCGCGGCCGTGCCGACGAGATCGGCGGCGACCGTCGCCTGCCGCTCGCGATCGTAACGG